>FRDC01004263.1_pt1 | contig 18313 bp, 15 predicted proteins | sample 1106171 | NCBI WGS metagenome assembly FRDC01 (sample SAMEA3930566, study PRJEB13176) | freshwater metagenome | biome: Drinking water system; feature: drinking water; material: water | place: Singapore | collected 2014-12-20 | reverse complement strand
TGATCCATTTGCGAGCGTTCGGCGGCCCGAACCCGTAAAGGTTCATGTTCATGCCGATTTCGCCGGAGCCGCCGAGGGGAAGGAAGACGAGTTCGTCTTTCGCCATCAGCTTTTCGCCTTCACGCGCTTCCAGATTTCGTGAAGGCCCTTGATGGTGAGGTCGGCGTCGAAATGATCGATGCAGCTTGTCGCGCCCTCGAAGAGGGACACGACGCCGCCGGTCGCGACGACCTTCAGCGGCTCGGGGTATTCGGTCTTGATGCGCGCCACGAGGCCCTCGATGAGGCTGATGTAACCCCAGAACACGCCGGACTGCATCGCGCCCACGGTGTCCTTGCCGATGACGCGCGACGGGCGCTCGATCGCCACGCGCGGCAGTTGCGCGGCGGCGTCGTGCAGCGCCTGCATCGACAGATTGATGCCCGGCGAAATGATGCCGCCTTCGAAACCGCCGTCCTTGCCCACCATGTCGAAATTCGTCGCCGTGCCGCTATCGACGACGACGCACGGTCCGCCATAGTTCACGAAGGCGCCGACAGCGTTGACGAGCCGGTCCGCGCCGGCCTCCGACGGCTTTGGGATGCGCACTTCGACGCCCGGTATCGACGACGCCGTCACCACAAAGGGTTCGGTCTTGAAATAGCGGCGCGAGAGATTGCGGAAGTGAAAGAGCGACTGCGGCACGACGTTCGAGAGGATGCAGCCTGAAATCTGATCGAGCCTGTAGTCGTTCATCGCCATCATCTGAGACAGCCAGGCGGCGTATTCGTCGGCAGTCCGCGTCGATGAGGTCGAGATGCGCCACTGCATGACCGGTCGGTCGCCGTCATAAAGCGCGATCACCGAATTCGTATTGCCGACGTCGATGGCGATGAGCATCAGGCGCTCCGGTTCGCGGGCGGCAACACCGCTCCTGCGGCTATTACGCGCCGGATTCCGTTTGAGTTTAGTATGAGCGAGCCCGAAAGATCGAGATCCTCGAAATCGCCTTCGACGAGGCCCGCCGGCGTTTCAAGCCGGATGGGGCGCCCCTTCCCATAGGCGCGCTCAAGCCATTCGGCGCGGACCGGCGCAAAGCCCGCCTCCCGCCATTGCCGGGTGCGAAAGGCCAAAGTCTCGTCGAGCGCTTCGACAAACGCCCGCGGGGCCGGCGGCGGGCCTTCCATGAAATCGATGAGACGAGCGGCGGGATAGGCAAGTCCCGCCGGCGCCGAGACGACATTTACGCCGCAACCCAGAGCCACAAGCGGCGCCTCTCCGACAAGTTCGAGGAGCAGGCCGGCGATCTTAGCGCCGCTCGCGAGGAGATCGTTGGGCCATTTGAACGATAAGGGCGCGCGCGGCGCAAAACGCTGTATCGCTTCGCCAACGGCGAGCGCCGCAACGAACGAGAGTTCCGGCAGCCGCTCCGGCGCAGCTTCCGGCCGGAAAAGAAAGGTCGCGGCGATGTCGCCCTCGGACTGTTCCCATGCGGAGCCGCGACGCCCGTAGCCCGCCGTCTGCTTGAGCGCGACGATCCACAGCGGTCCTGCCTCATTGATAATCGCCCGGCGTTTGGCTTCGAGGCTCGTTGAATCGAGCGTCGGAAAGACTTCGATACGGGAAAGCTTCCGCGACAAGGTCACGTCAGAACAACGCGGCGGCGGCGCGCTCGGCCGCGCCCGCGAGTTGTCCCATCAACACCGGCAGCACCGGGAGGATCAGAAGCGCGGACACAAACGCCGTGATCCCGAGGCGTGATCCCTGTTCGCGCTCGAATACGGGCGCCGGTTCATTGAGCCACATGATCCAGATGACGCGGAGATAGTAATACGCCGCGACGACGCTGAGGACGGCGCCCGCAACCGCGAGCCAGACCATGTCGGCTTCGATCGCGGCCTGGAACACGAAGAGCTTGCCGAAAAATCCCGCCATGGGCGGCACGCCGGCGAGAGAGAAAAAGAGGACGGTGAAGATGAGCGACAGGCCGGGATTGGTTTTCGACAGGCCCGAGAGCTCCTCGATCGTCTCCGTCATGCCGCCGCGCCGGCGCATGAGGAGGATGCAGGCGAAGGCGCCGACCGTCATGACGACGTAGATCGCCATATAGATGAGCGTCGCCCTGACGCCCTGCGCCGTTCCCGCCGCCAGCCCGATCAGCGCAAAGCCCATATGGCCGATCGAGGAATACGCCATCAGGCGTTTGATGTTCGTCTGGACGATCGCGGAAAACGCGCCCACCGCCATCGAGGCGACGGCGAGGATGGCGATGATCGGCGTCCACTGATCGAGAACGCCCTCGAACGGCGCGATCATCGCACGCGCAAAGAGCGCCATCGCCGCAAGCTTGGGCGCGGCCGCAAAGAACGCCGTCACCGGGGTCGGCGCGCCCTCGTAGACGTCGGGCGTCCACATATGGAAAGGCGCCGCGGAGACTTTGAAGGCGAGACCGGCGATCAGGAACACCAGGCCGATGATGAAGCCGACATTTTTCGCGGCGGCTCCGTTCACGCCGGCGATGGCGTCGAAATTGGTTGCGCCCGTGAAGCCGTAGACCAGCGAGGCGCCGTAAAGCAGAAGGCAGGACGAGAGGGCGCCGAGCACGAAATATTTCAGCCCCGCTTCGGTGGAGCGGCGGCTGTCGCGGTTGAAGGCGGCGAGGATGTAGAGAGCAAGGCTCTGCGTCTCGACGCCCATGTAAAGCGCGATGAGATCGTTTGCGGACGCCATCAGCAGCATGCCGACTGCGGCGAGAACGATCAGCACCGGGTACTCAAACCGGCCGAGCTGTTCGCCCGCGAGATATTTGTCGGACATCAGGATCGCGAGCGCGGCGGCCGCCAGAATGAGCAGTTTCACGAATGTCGAGAATGCGTCGATGCGGAAAGCGCCGCTGAATACCTCGCGCTCGGGCCAGCCGCTCATGGCGGCGACAACAAGAAGCGTCGCCGCCAAAAGCGCGATCGAAGCGGTGGAGATCAGGCGCGCGGACCTGTCGCCGAGGAAGACGCCGAGGATCAGGAGCGCCATCGCGCCGATCGCCAGCATCAGTTCGGGGATCATATAGCTGATATCGGTTAGATTCGGCATCAACGAACCCCGGCGGCGGAAACGGCAGCGTCAAAATTCCGCAGAAGTGCGTCCACGGACGGCGCAAATACATCCAGCGCCGGCTTTGGATAAATGCCAAGCAAAAGGGCGAAAACGAGCAGTAGGCCGAGCATGGTCGCTTCCCGCGCATCGACGTCGGCGATCGCCATCAAGTTGGGCTTCACAAGATCGCCATACATCACCTGGCGGAACAGGCGCAGCGCGTAGGCCGCCGACAAGATCACGCCGAAAGCCGCAAAGAAGGCGATCCAGGAATTGACCTTGAACGCGCCGGCCATCGTCAGGAATTCGCCGATGAATCCGGAGACGCCGGGCAGACCGACATTCCCCATCGTGAAGAACAGAAAAAGGAAAGCGTAAAACGGCATCCGGTGGACGAGGCCGCCATAGGCAGTGATCTCGCGCGTATGGATGCGATCGTACAGGACGCCAACGCACAGGAAGAGCGCACCCGAGATGAAGCCGTGAGACAGCATCTGGAAGAGCGCGCCTTCGACGCCCTGCGTCGTCGCTGTGAAAATGCCCATCGTCACAAAGCCCATATGGGCGACGGAGGAATAGGCGATCAGCTTTTTCATGTCCTCCTGCGCCAGCGCCACAAGGGAGGTGTAAATGATCGCGACGATCGACAGCGCGTATATGAAGGGCGCAAAATCGACGCTCGCGAGCGGGAACATCGGCAAAGAAAACCGCAGGAAGCCGTATCCGCCCATTTTAAGGAGGATGGCGGCGAGGATAACCGATCCAGCCGTCGGCGCCTGGACGTGCGCATCCGGCAGCCAGGTGTGCACCGGCCACATCGGCATCTTGACCGCGAAAGACGCGAAGAACGCAAGCCAGAGCCATTTCTGCGCGCCCGCGGGGAACGCCGTCTGCTGCAGCGTCGGCACGTCGGTCGTGCCCGCGAAGCCCCACATCCAGAGGATCGCGACGAGCATCAGGATCGAGCCGAGGAGCGTGAACAGGAAGAACTTGATCGCCGCGTAAACGCGGCTCGGCATCGTGACGCCGCCGAGCGTTTTGGTTCCCTTTGAACCCCAAACGCCGATGATGAGGAACATCGGGATGAGGCTCGCCTCGAAGAAGAGGTAAAAGACCACGAGATCGAGCGCGCAGAAAACGCCGATGATGAGCGTCTCCATGATGAGGAATGCGGCCATGTATTCAGGCACGCGTTTCTCGATCGCTCCAGAAGCCGCGATGCAGATCGGCATGATGAAGGTCGTCAAGAGGACGAACAGGATCGAAATCCCATCGACGCCCATCTTGTAGCCGACGCCGTAACCGAGCCACGGCGCGCTTTCAACGAGCTGGTACCCGGCGAGGGACGGATCGTAATAGGCGACGGTCACAAAAATTGAGAGAAATAGCGCGCCAAGCGTGAACAGCATGCCGAGCCGCCGCGATACCGCATCAATCTGCGCCTGTTCGGCGGCGCCAATATTCCCGTTCGCTTCTCGCTTAGCGGTCATCTGGCGGATCGCGATGGCGATCGCCCCCGCGAGCGGCAGGAAGGTCAGAAGCGACAACCAGGGTTGCGCCGCGAGGCTCTGAGCGGCCACCTCGTTCATTGTCCGCCCCCTTGGCGCACGATGATGAAGGTGACGAGCGCAGCGATTCCGACGAGCATCACGAAGGCGTAGTGATACATGTAGCCCGATTGCACCTTGACAATGCGCCTTGCGCCTTGCGCGACCGCGCCGGCGATGCCGTCAGGGCCGACGCCGTCGATTGTACGGCCATCGCCTTCCTTCCACAGGAACCGGCCAAACCACAAAGCCGGCCTGACAAACAGGACGTCGTAGATCTCGTCGAAATACCACTTGTTTTTCAGGAATCCGTAGATCATGCCGCCTGGCCGCAGGAGACCCGGCCTCAAGGGATTGTCGCCAAGATACTGGTAGATCGCCGCCGATGTGCCGAGCAGCATCGCGATGAACGGCGACCACAGCACCCAGACGGGCACATGATGGCCTTCCCCGTGATCGGCGACCGCCCGCTCGCCATGCGATTCTTCCGCCGCAGGAGCGCCGTGATCGTCGCCTTGCCCCGCCCCGGTCACATGCTCGGCGGCCGACGCGGAGTAGATCGCCCCGTTCCAGAACTTGTCCGCGTTCGGTCCGACAAAATTTCCGTAGAACGCCATGCCGGCGAACAGCGCGCCCGCCGCCAGCGGCGCAAGCGTCGCCAGCATGATCGTCGGCACTCCGTGCGGGTGTTTTCTCACCTCTTCCGGCACGCGGCTCGGTCCCCAGAAGGTCAGGAAGATAAGGCGCCAAGAATAGAACGCCGTGAAGACGGCGGCGATCAGGCCGAGCCAGAACGCATAGCCGCCGAAGGCGCGCCCGGCCTCGCCGGCCGCCCATGCCGTTTCGAGTATCGCGTCCTTCGACACGAAGCCCGCCGTGCCGACCGGCGGACCGAACGGATGCCAGCCGGGAACGCCCACGCCGGTGATGGCGATCGTACCGATGAACATCATCGCGTGCGTCGCGGGCAGCAGCGTCCGCACGCCGCCCATCTTCTTGATGTCCTGCTCGTGATGAAGGCCGTGGATGACGGCGCCGGACCCGAGGAACAAAAGCGCCTTGAAGAAGGCGTGCGTGAAGAGGTGGAACATCGCCGCGCCGTAGGCGCCGACGCCAGCGGCGAAGAACATGAAACCGAGCTGCGAGCAGGTTGAGTAAGCGACGATCTTCTTGATGTCGTCCTGAAGGAGGCCGACCGTCGCCGCGAAGAACGCCGTCGTCGCGCCGACCCATGTAACGAGGGCGGCCGCATCCGGCGCGTTCTCGAAAAAGATCGAACAGCGGCAGACGAGGAAGACGCCAGCAGTCACCATCGTCGCCGCATGAATGAGCGCGGAGACCGGCGTCGGGCCTTCCATCGCATCAGGCAGCCAGGTGTGGAGAAGGAACTGCGCCGATTTTCCCATCGCGCCGATGAAAAGCAGAACTGAAATCGCCGTCAGCGCATGCGCCTCGATCCCGAAGACGGAGATGACGAGGTCTTTGATCGGCGCCCCGGCGCCGGCGCCCCACGGCGTCACGACGGCGTTCGCGGCCACCGCCCCGAAAACTTCGTCAAACCGCACCGAACCGAAGACGTAGAATACGCAGAAGATGCCTAGCGCGAAGCCGAAATCGCCGACGCGGTTGACGACGAACGCCTTGATCGCCGCATCGTTCGCCGACTTTTTCTTGAACCAGAAGCCGATGAGGAGATAGCTCGCCAGACCGACGCCCTCCCAGCCGAAGAAGAGCTGAAGGAAGTTGTCCGCCGTCACGAGGCAGAGCATCGCGAAGGTGAACAGCGACAGATAGGCGAAGAACCGCGGTCGGCTGTCGTCCTCATGCATGTAGCCGATCGAATAAGCATGAACGAGAAACGACACCGAATTGACGACGACGAGCATGACCGCCGAGAGCGTGTCGAGCCTGACCGCCCAGTCGGCGAAGAAATTTCCGGACGAAATCCAGGTAAAGAGCGAAATCGTCCGGGCGTGACCGTCGATCGCCACATCGAAAAACAGCAACCAGGCCTGAACCGCCGCCGCGCCGACGAGCGCGGTCGTGATGACCTCCGCGGCGCGCGGTCCCCCCATGCGTCCGATCGGCATCGCGAGAAGCGCGCCGAAGAGCGGCAGAAGAACGACAAAGGGCTCCATCGCCTGTCCCTAATTCTTCATCAGATTGGCGTCTTCGACCGCGATGTCGCCGCGGTTGCGGAAGAACGCCACGAGGATCGCAAGGCCGACCGCGGCTTCCGCCGCTGCGACCGTCAGCACCATGAACGCGAACACCTGCCCGACAAGATCGCCGAGAAACTGCGAGAAGGCGACGAGGTTGATATTGACCGCCAGCAGCATCAATTCGATCGACATCAGGATAATGATGACGTTCTTGCGGTTGACGAAAATGCCCGCCATGCCGATCGCGAACAACACCGCCGCGACGCTGAGAAAATGTCCGAGCCCGATCATCGGCCTTAGATCCCCTGCCCCGTTCCGACTTTCCTGATTTCGACGCTCGCCTCGCGACGGCGCGCGACCTGCGCGGCCGGGTCCTGCTTGCGGACGCCCTCGCGCGTTCTGAAAGTGAGAATGATCGCGCCGATCATGGCGATGAGCAGGATAAGGCCGGCGATCTGAAAGAAATGGACGTAGTCGGTATAGAGAATGAGCCCGAGGCTTTCGACGTTGCCGGGCGCGCCGGGCTTGGCCAGCGCCGATCCTGCCGACGCGACGGGGTGCGCGCGGGCGAGCGCCTCGTCCGACGGCATCGACCATGCGGCGAAGGCGAGAATCAGCTCGACGACGACAAGCCCCGCTACCGCCCCGCCGATCGGGAGATAATTGAGAAAGCCCTGCTTCAGTTCGACGAAATCGACGTCGAGCATCATTACGACGAACAGGAAGAGGACCGCGACGGCGCCGACATAGACGACGACCAGAAGCATCGCGAGATATTCAGCGCCCATCAACACGAAAAGACCCGCCGCCGAAATGAAGGCGAGGATGAGGAACAACACCGAATTGACCGGGTTCTTGGACGCGATGACCATCAGCCCCGAGGCGATTGCAGACAGCGCAAAGACCCAGAAAGCGAAGGCGGCGAGCGTCATGGCGACCTGTGGCGCGTGAGCGGGAGCGCCGCCGATAGAGCCCAGGAGGGCCCGGCGCCGCGGGTGCGAATTGGCGCGGTTTCTAGACCGCGCCGATTTCCTTTGCAAAGGGCCGGAGGCGCCCTTACGGCCGCAGCCGCCGCGCCCCGAATTTCCCCAGGAACCGGGCGGCGCCAAGCGCGAATTGCGCCTAGACTGCCCGGATCAGGGAGAAGCGGCCGATGAGCGAAGAGAAATCCTATTATCTCGGGACCCACGATGTCGAAGCCTGGCGGCTTGGCGTCCAGCACCGCGTCTGGCGGGCGCGGACGCTCGATGTTTTCCGGCGGGCCGGGATCACCGACGGCTGGACGGTGATCGACGCCGGTTCAGGCCCCGGCCATGCGAGCCTTGATCTCGCCGAGATCGTCGGACCGAAGGGCCGGGTGCACGCCCTCGACCGGTCGGACAATTTCCGTCACGCGATCGAGGAAGGGGCCCGGGTGCGCGGGCTCGACAATGTCACCTTGCACAATGTCGACCTGGCGACAGACGCAATCCCTGTCGGCGGGGTCGATGCGGTTTTCATCCGCTGGGTTTTCATTTTCATGGCGGACCCCATCGCGGTCCTCAAAAAGCTCGCCGCCGCCCTGCGCCCGGGCGGCCGGTTCATTTGCCACGACTACTGGGACTGGGGAACGATGGCGTGGACGCCGCATCGCCCGAAGCTCGCCGAGTTTGTCGAGACCGCGATCCGCGACTGGCATCGCAACGCCGGCGATATCGACGTCGCGAGGAAAATCCTTCCCGCCCTCTCGGACGCCGGCCTCAAAGTGATCGAGGCGAACCCGATCATCTTCACGACCTCGCCCGCGGACTTCACCTGGCAATGGCCGAAGACCTTCATTCCCCCGCACGCACGGCGCCTCGCCGAGCGCGGCGTCGTCAGCGTTCAGTGGGCGGAGGAAGTCGCGAGGGAGTGGGCGGCGGCGGAAAAGGACCCGCGCACCATAATGACAACGCCGCTGCTCTTGGAGATTGTGGCGGAGCGGGCCTAGAGGAAAGTCAGGACGGCGATTGCGGCCGCGCTCGCCGAAATGTATCGTTCCCCAGCGCTTCGGGGGACGTACAAATGCGAAGACTCTTTATCGTTTCGGCGCTGGCGGTCGCGTCGTTATTGGCGCCCGCCGCTGGTCAGATCGCGACGCCCCGCATCCTTGACCGTCCGCCAGTCGCGCCACGGACGGTCATTCTTCCGCCGCAAGCAGCGCTTGACCCAGGCTACCTCGTCGCGCGCGAGTTCACCGACTCGCAAGGGCCCGTCGTCGAACTCCAAAACGGCGAGCGGTTCCGGCTGATCAGCGAGCCGCCGCCGCCTCCGAAGCCCCGGTTCAAGCCGCCGCGCCGCCTGAAGTTGCCTCCAGATCGCCTTCCGGCAGCTCCCAAGAATCCGACCGCCGACGGCCTTAAACGCCTCGGCGCTTTCGACCCGGCGGAGCCGCCCGCGTTCATCCGCGCGCAAACGCTGCCCGCGGCCGTCACCCTCGCCGCCAACCAGACGCCGATCCGCCGTCAATTCGGCGATGCCTGCACCTGGTTCGCCGTCACCGCCGGTATCGAGGCGGCCTACAACCGACTTTATTCGACGCCCCTCGACCTGTCGGAGACGCATTTCAATCACGTCCTCAAAATGCAGATTGCCTTTGACGACACGGCGCTGCCGGCGCGGGAAAACCAGCTCGGCGCATGGGGCGGGGGCAATATCCATTTCAATCTCGACGTCATGCAGGCGGCGAAGATCGGCCTCCCGCCGCAGGCATTTCATCCGAACGTCCCGAGCAACAGCTACTCGTCCGCCGACGCCGGCGACAATCCCGATATCCTCGACTGGACAAAAGCCGGCGTCTCGCAGCGCGAATTCGACGACTTCAATCTCGGCGACAGCGCGCGCGCGATTTTGACGCCCGCGCCGCTCACCTGGACGCCCTTGCCGCCGCAAGCGCTGCTCGCTGCCCGCTATCGCGCGACCGCGTCGCTGAAAGCGAGTGATGCCGAACGCGGTTCGCTCGACTGGTATCGCGGCCAGTTGGCGCTCGGCCGCGAGGTCGTTGTCCAGTTTGTCTGTTGCGAGATCTTCAAGAACGCCGACGGCATGCCGGGACCTTCCGGCGCCGGATTCGCCTCGCATGCCGCTCTGATCGTCGGTTATGACGACGCCAGCCGGACCTTCCTGATGAAGAACAGCTGGGGCGAAAACGACTATCGCCGCTATCACTACGACAATGTCACGCGAGGCTTCGTGCAGCAGGCGGCGATCATCACCGACGTTTTGCCGCCCGCCGCCGATTTCACCGTCGAGGAAAATCCGCAAGCCTATCTCGGCCGCTGGCTGCTGACGGACGCCGGCCAGCCGGGAGTCACCAACGCCGACGCCGCCGGCGTTCTCGATATCTATCTCATTCCGGTCGCCGGCAGGCGCTTTCGGCTCGGCTCTTTTTTCGCCCAGGACGGAACCGCCTATCGGGTGAACGGCGCGCTCAACGGGCGCGTGCTCGAGTTCAATATCGATCCGCAAAATCCCAATCCGAAATTCGCGGACCCGGCGAGCGGAATGCGCTATCAGGCGATCCTATTCTCCGACAAGCGAACGATGATGGCCGGACGCGCGTCGGCAGGCCCCAGCGGCGGCTTCACACGTGGGTTCGTCGCACGGAAATTGTCGGCGCTTCCCTATGTTCCGTTCCAGCGCGCCGCGTCCCCCGCGCCCGACACGATCATGAAGACGACATGGGAAATCGAACTCGACGGCGAGTCCGGCGTTGTCATTTTCGATCGATTTGTCGCATCGGAAAACAAGTACTACGGAACCTTCCGGCCTGACGTGGGGGCGCCCGGCAACGCCTGGGCTGTCGTCAACGGCGACCGCGTGACGATCTGGAGCGACCAGAACACGCTGCGAATCTACAATGGATGGTTCGCAAACGGATCGAAGTCAGTGATCGCGGGGATTATCGGGGCCAATCCGAAGAGCGTCTTCACGGCGATCCTGACGACGGACACCGGCGCGATCGTCATTCCGGCGATATCCGACACATTGGGGCCGGCGGCGCCGAATTAGACCCCGTCACCGATACGCCGCGTCGATCTCCAGATTCTTGGCGATTTCCCGCTCCCAGCGGTCGCCGTTCTGGAGCAGTTTCGCCTTGTCGTAGAACAGCTCTTCGCGCGTCTCCGTCGCGAACTCGAAGTTCGGGCCTTCGACGATCGCGTCGACCGGGCAGGCTTCCTGGCAGAATCCGCAATAGATGCATTTGGTCATGTCGATGTCGTATCGCGTCGTGCGGCGTGATCCGTCTTCACGCGGCTCGGCTTCGATGGTGATCGCCTGCGCGGGACAGACCGCTTCGCACAGCTTGCAGGCGATGCAGCGTTCTTCCCCGTTCGGATAGCGCCGGAGCGCATGTTCGCCGCGGAAGCGCGGCGAGAGCGGCCCCTTCTCGAACGGGTAGTTGATCGTCGCCTTGGGCTGAAAATAATACTTCATCGCAAGGAAGAAGGCGCCGACGAAATCCTTCAGCATGAAGCCGTTCAGCGCCTGAACGATGCGCGACATCTAGCTTCTCCAGCTTTGAAAATACGCCGCGAGGTCGGGGATCGCGAGCTGCAAGCCGGCGACCAGCACGACCCACACGAGGGACAGCGGCAGGAAGATTTTCCAGCCGATCCGCATCAGCTGATCATAGCGGTAGCGCGGCACGATCGCCTTCACCATAGCGAACATGAAGAAGAAGAAGAACGTCTTCAGCATGAACCAGAAGACGGGGATCTGGTCGAGGAACGGCGCCCAATCGCGCGGAAGCGGCGAGTGCCAGCCCCCGAAAAAGAGGAGCGTCAGCATCGCGCACATGAGAACGATGTTGGCGAGTTCCCCGATCATGAACATCAGGAACAGCGTCGAGGAATATTCGACCTGATAGCCGGCGACGAGTTCGCTCTCGGCCTCCGGCAGGTCGAAGGGCGGACGGTTCGTCTCCGCAAGCGCCGAAATGAAAAAGACGACGAACATCGGGAACAGTGGAATGAAGTTCCAGTTCCAGAACCCGCCGCCGGCGCGCGCCTGGCTGTTGACGATATCAGTGAGGTTCAAGGACCCAACAAGCAGCAGCACCGTGATGATGACAAAGCCGATCGAGACTTCATAGGAGACCATCTGAGCCGCCGACCGCAGCGATCCTAGAAAGGGATACTTCGAGTTCGACGCCCAGCCGCCGATGATGATGCCGTAAACGCCGAGCGAAGAGATCGCGAAGAGATAGAGAATGCCGACATTGATGTCGGCGCCGACCATGCCGGGCCCGACCGGAATGACGGCCCAGGCGACGAGCGCCAGCACGAAGGTGATGATCGGCGCGATCAGGAAAAGCACCTTGTTCGCGCCGGCCGGAATGACGATTTCCTTGAAGACGAATTTGAAGAGATCGGCGAAGGACTGGAGAAGTCCGAACGGCCCGACGACGTTCGGGCCCTTGCGCATCTGCACGGCCGCCCAGACCTTGCGATCGAAATACATCAGGAAGGCCTGCGCGATGAGGAGCGCGAGGATCAGCGCCAGCGCCTGCAAGGTCGTCGGCGCCAGCCACCACAACCAGCCCTGATCGGTCGGCCGCGCGGTCAGAAAGGTCCAGAGTTCATTCATGGCGCCGCGTCATAGGGCGGTTGAAGGCGGCTGGGAAGGCGGCCGGAACCGGCCGAAGCGCCCCGCCCTGGCGTGACCTGCCTCACGCCGGCGACCGGTCTTTGATTGTCGGGAGGGTCGCGGGGGCGTAGTTTGGGGCTGCCGAGTTTTTACGCTGGGCGTCAGATCCGAAACGGCGTCGCCCCCCACCGAATGCTGAAGACCCCCAAAAGCCTTTTTGCGCGCCGCTGGCGCGCGCCGGGGCCGTGCCGAACGGACCAACCGACAGAGGGAGACTGTCATGAGAACCGCCCTGAAACTGACTGCCGCGCCTGTCGCACTTTTCCTTTTGCTGTCGGCGGCGACGCCGACAGCCGCTACCCCGCCCGACCGGCCCATCGACGCCGAGCCGCTTGATCTCAAGCAGTTCCAGTCGCTTAAGGCGGACGGCGGCGTCTTCAAGGTGCCTCTGCGCCTGAAAGTGAACAGCGGACGACAGGATGTCGTTGTCACGACGATCGTTCTGTCGACCGATCCGCTGCGACCTCTGGAATTGGGGCGCACCCAGAAACGTGCAGGCGCGGAAAAAGGGGAAGCCCGGCTGGTCGCTGACCTGCCGGTTATGCGCGAGGCCGGCGTCTACAAGATCGAGATCGCGGCGGGCGATAGCACCGGCGCGGTCTATGACCGCATCATCCTGTTCGAAGAAGTGACGCCGGACGGCGCCGCGCGCCTTTATTCGCAAGAAGAGTGGCGCGAGGTCCGGAAGGCGCGTCGGTCGGAGAATTTCCGGAAAGACAATTCCGTGGGCGCGCTCGGCGGCCCGACGCGCGCGGTGACGGCGCAGGATCTGCGCGGACTGAAAATTGCGCCCGGAAACGACAAGGCGCTTCTCGTCCGTCCCGAAGAAGGGTCCGGCGCGAGCGAGGGATTCGTGCGCGACGTCTCGAAAGACGCGTGGCGCGCGCGCGATCCCGTCACCTACCGCGGCCGCTTCGTCTATACGGACTTCGAGGGAACAGTCCGCCCTCTCGTCAACGCCGGCGTCTATCTCTATGACGACGACACCTTCGGCGATGATTTTCTCGGGTCAGTCGCGACGAACGGCAATGGCGAGTTTTCATTTTCCGTCAATAATGACGACGGCTGGCTGCAGAACGGCCGTGACCTCTATGTCATGCTCAAGCTCCGGAACTCGCGCTGGCGGGTCCATGACGGCGGCGACTATGAATGGAAGGCGCCGCAGTTCGACGATGTCGGCGAGGGTTCTGTCCTTGACATCGGCACGCATACGCCGGGCGACGACATGGAGGCGGCGCAGGTCTTCGCCTTCATGGACCGCGCGTGGCAGCACATCACCTTCACCGGCGGGCGTGATCCGGGTCATGTCGATATCGATTATCCGGGCGATGGCGATTTTTATCGGGACAGCGGCCCGACCATTCATCTTTCCGCCGCGAGCAACCGCGCGCCCGACATAGCGCTGCACGAATACGGCCATCATCTTATGGAGCAGGCCTATCCCGGCGGCGATCCAAGCCCCGCCGGCGCGCATAATTTCGTCGAAGCCCTGCAGGACGCGCGCCTTTCCTGGAGCGAGGGATTCGCGACGGCCTTCATGCTCTCAAGCTGCAATGACGGGCAGTATAATTGGGACGAAGGGACGACGGAGAACGCTGGGGAATGGCCGGCCTGCGCGACCCAGAGCGACATCGGCGGCCAGCCGATCGAAGCCTATTGCGGCGCGAACCGGGAAGGCGAGCGGCAGGAAGCGCGCGTCGCCGCAGCGCTGCTCGATCTGATGGACGGCGCCAACGACAACAATGGCGGCAGCGAGGACTGCGGGCGCAACAGCCTCGACGACAGCAATGCGGGCGCCCGCGTGCCGCTCTCGACGCTCTACAACACCGTGATGTGGGGATCGGGCCACCAAAACCTTCTCGAGTACTGGACGTCGCTGTCGGGCGAACTCTCCGGCCAGACATGGACCGATGCGAACGAGATCCTGCGCTACAACTGGGCCTCGGTGTCGGCGCCGATCGACCTTTCGTGCGTCGCGTCGAAAGTCGCGGCGGCGGAGTTCAAGGACTACGCGGCGACAGTGAACGATCTTCGCGCGTTTCGGGACACCGGACTCAAACCTTTCGCCGAGGGGCGCGAGATGATGAGGCTCTATTATCGCCATAGCCCTGAGCTCGCCGAACTGCTCATCAAGAATCCGGAGGCTCGCAAGCATGGCGCCGCTGTCGTCAGGCATTTCTCCAATCTCGGGCGGGCGGCGAAAAACCGAAAGGACCTCGAAGCGAGGTTCGCCGCTGATGGGCCCGTCGTGCCGAAGGACGTCGATCTATCGGTCCGTGCGCTGATGAGACTTGTCGGCGAGCGCGGCAGCCCCGAATTGCGCAAGGATGCAGCAACCGCCCAGAAGCAGTACGAGCGCGTTCACAATCTGACCTTTTCGCAGGCGATGAAGCTCGCCGAAGGTTCGAAGCGCGCCGACGATGCGTCGGAAATTTCGGCGGTGCGTCAGCAAGACCTCGCGCCGGCGAGCCGCAAGGCCGACTGGCGCCTCATCCGCGGCGCGCTGCCGCTGGAAGCGGGCGCGCCGCTTCCGCCGGTCGAAGGCGAAAAGCCGCCGCTCACGCTCGACCGTATCCCCGACAGGCGCCTTGATCCGAACCGGATCAAAAAGCCGGTCGAAGAGAACTGACCGGTCGCCGGCGCGGGAGCCTCTCGCGGCGCTCAGGCTTCTTTATCCTGAGGAGCGATGCAAACGGTCGCGTCACGATGCATCGAGCCCTGGCGCTGTGTCCTACGTACGCGGCCCTTGCGGACCGCGCCTCAGGATGCCGACCTCAGCGCACCGTCGCGCTGCGTTGAGCAAGGCCTAACGCTGCCTGGCAAACCCGACGATCACAGGACTCGTTGGGCTGCAACCTTCAAACTGAAGGTAAACGGCGTCGCCGGCGCTTGCTTGCGCCGCGCGAAAAGGCTTCTTCATGTATACGCGTTCGGCCCACGCCGGCCCGGCGGTGATCGCGGGCGCCGCTACAAGCAGCCGATCGAGGCCCGCGGGATCGCGCGTTTCGACGACCACCGCGCGATAAAGGCCGCACAGTTCGGGTGTCTGACCCTGCGCGCCTGCCGGCGCAAGAACAGCGATCCATACAAAGGCGGCGAACGCCGGCATAATCGTTTTCATGACCCCTCCCATTAGGGAATTTTCGCTGACGGACGCGGAAAAGTTAACAGAATTGAGGCGTTACGCCGAGAAATTACGGCGGCGCCGGAGCGGCTTCGTTGCACGCGCGAAGACCGAAGCCTACAATGGGCTTCGTACCCTGTGACGGCGGACGTTTTGGACGACAAGTCGGACCTTCTGAAATCGCTGAAGATCGATCGCAGCGCTGACGCCGCCATACGCGCCGGCGGCTTGCCTGCGCCTGTCGCCTTGTCACTTGCAGGCGCTGCTCTGGTTATCGGCGGCGCGGCGGGTTGGTTCCTGAAGCCGACGCCGCCGGCGCCGGAGCCGGCGCCGGTCATCGCCGCCGCGCCGTCCACACCTGCTGCCGCGGCGCCCGCGGGTTCGCTGAGCGCGTCGGGATATGTCGTCGCGCGTCGTCAGGCGACAGTGGCGGCGGAGGTCACCGGCCTGCTCGTCGAGGTGCGCGTCGAGGAAGGCCAGAAAGTGAAGGCCGGCGAGGTGCTCGCCGTGCTCGAGTCGACTCTCGCAAAGGCTGATACGGACGCCGCGGTTGCGCGCGCCGCGTCCGCCGACGCGGACCTCGCGGAGGCAAGGCGCGTACTCGACCGCACCCGCGCGCTCGCCAAACAGGGTTACGCCAGCAATGCGACGCTGACGGACGCCGAAGCGCGCTTCTCGGCCGCGCTCGCGACCCGCAATGCGCTGCGGAGCGATGCGGACCGCGCGCGCGCCCAACTTGACCGTTTCGAGATCAAGGCGCCGTTCGACGGCGTCGTCATCAACAAGGCCGCGCAGCCGGGCGAGATCATCTCGCCGGTGTCGGCCGGCGGCGGCTTCACGCGCACGGGCGTCTGCACGATCGTTGACATGTCGAGCCTCGAGATCGAGGTCGATGTAAGCGAGGCGTATATCGCGCGCGTTTTCGAGGGTCAGCAGGTCGAGGCCGTGCTCGACGCCTATCCCGAGGAACGCCTGCCCGCGCACGTCATCGCGACCATCCCCGCCGCCGATCGCGCCAAGGCGACCGTGCGCGTGCGCATCGGTTTCGATAAAGCCGATCCGCGCATACTCCCCGAAATGGCCATCAGCGTGCGGTTTCTGGACCCCGTCGCCTGATCGCCAATCCCTCTCCGGAGAATCCCATGTCCGACCTCATCCGCCTGTCGAACGTCGATAAAAGCTATGTCCGCGGCAAGGAGAAGATCGCGATCTTCGACAAGCTGACCATGCAGGTCGCCGAAGGCGATTTCATCGCCATCATGGGCCCGTCGGGTTCGGGCAAGACGACGCTCCTCAATCTGCTCGGCGGCACCGACCGGCCCGACGCGGGCTCTATCGAATTCGCCGGCCAGCGGCTCGACCAGATGAACGAGGGCCAGCTCGCCAAGTGGCGCGCGACCAACGCCGGTTTCATTTTCCAGTTCTACAATCTGATGCCGACGCTGACGGCGGCGCAGAACGTCGAGTTGCCGCTGATGCTGACCAACCTCGGCGGGGCCAAGCGGAAGGCGAATGTCGAAACCGCGCTGAAGGTCGTCGGTCTCGCCGACCGCGCCAAGCACAAGCCGCGTGAACTGTCAGGCGGACAGCAGCAGCGCGTCGCCATTGCGCGCGCAATCGTCGCCGACCCGAAGCTCCTCCTTTGCGACGAACCGACCGGCGACCTCGACCGGACGACAGCCGACGAGATCCTTTCGACCTTGCAGCTTCTAAACCGCGAGCTCGGCAAGACGATCATGATGGTGACGCACGACGCGGAAGCGGCCAAATTCGCCAAGCGCACGCTCCATCTCGACAAGGGCCGCTTCAACGAGAAGGACCTGGCGGCATGAACGACTTTCTCCTGATGCGGAAGAATCTCTTTCGCAAGCCCGTGCGCACGACGCTGCTGATCGTATCAATCATGATCGCGTTCCTGATCTTTTCGATCCTTTTCAGCTTCAATTACGCGATCAACAATTTCAATTCTCTGCCGAACCGGCTCATCACCCTTTCGAAGATCAACTTCACCGAGAGCCTGCCGATGGCGCATTACGACCGCGTGGCGCGCACCGAAGGCGTCGCAGTCGCCACGCATCTCAACTGGTTCGGCGGCTATTATCAGGACCCCGTGAAGGGCTTCATGCCGGTCTTCGCGGTCGAGCCTAAGACCTATTATGAGGTCTATATGGTCGATATGCCGATCACCGAGGAGGCTAGGAACGCCTTCTTCACCGAGCGCACGGCCATGCTCGCGGCCGAACCTGTCGCCGAGAAATGGGGGTGGAAGGTCGGCGATACGATTCCGCTGAACAGCAACATCTTTTCAAAGACTGACGGCAGCCGGGTCTGGGATTTCAAACTGGTCGGCGTCATTCCGACGCCGGCCGGCAGTTCGCAGACCGGCGCGATCCTCATCAATTACGATTATTTCAACGAGACGATCAGCTTCGGCCGCGACCGCATCGGCTGGATCGCTTTTCTGACGACCTCGGCGCAGGTCAACGATCAGGTCATCAATGCGATCGACGGTCGATTTGCGAATTCGTCCGACGAAACCTCGACCCAGGACGAAGCAGCGTTCAACAAGTCCTTCGCGGCCCAGCTCGGCGACATCGGGCTCGTCACGACGCTTGTGGTCGGCGCGGCCTTCGCGGCTATCCTTCTCATTGTCGGCACGACGATGGCGCTCGCGGTGCGCGAGCGGACGAAACAAATGGGCGTCATGACACCGCTCGGCTTCTCCTCGCCGCGTATCCTGC
>FRDC01002712.1_pt1 | contig 18322 bp, 13 predicted proteins | sample 1106171 | NCBI WGS metagenome assembly FRDC01 (sample SAMEA3930566, study PRJEB13176) | freshwater metagenome | biome: Drinking water system; feature: drinking water; material: water | place: Singapore | collected 2014-12-20 | reverse complement strand
GGATCGTTGATGAGGCCCTTCCAGCCGACGGTCGTGCGCGGCTTTTCGAAATAGGTGCGCATGACGATCAGCAGGCGATCGCGGAGCGCATCGGCCACCGGCTTGAGTCTGGCGGCATATTCATAGGCGGCTTCGGGGTCATGAATCGAGCAGGGACCGACGATGATGAGGAGCCGCTCGCGATCCCGGCCATGAAGAATCCGGCGGATGGCGTCTCGTGTTTCCACCACCAGCGCGGCGGCTTCGTCGGTGATCGGCAGCTTCGTTTTTATGGCGCGCGGCGAGGGCAGCGCGTTGATTTCTAAGACATGTTGGTTGTCGATAGGTCTGTTCATGATACCTGTCCGCGAGCGGATCGCGGCCTTTTCCACTCAGGTTGACTGCGCAACATTGCCTTGGAAGTGATCATGATATGCGAAAATACCGAGGAAAGTCCATACAACTTGACAAAAGCAGGAGGCTCTCGCTAGTTTGGCGAGGGTTTTTGTCGTTTCCGGTCCTGCGTGTTAGGGTGTGAAGATTCTGTTCTAATGGTGCGTCTTTCCACATCAGCGTTGCTGCTCCGCCGGCTGATCTCGCTGGCGATGATCGTGATCCTGCTCGGCCTGGCGCCGTTTGCCGTTGCGCAGGATGTGCATCACGAGCTGGCCGCGGCCGACCACGACGGTCACGAGCACTCCGATACCGACCTCTGCCAGTGGGTCCAGCACCATACGGCCGGGTCGTTGGATGTCGATGTTCCGAGGCCGGCCTTTTGCGAGCTTGTCTGGCATCGCGCCCTTCCGTCCGAGTCGGTCGTACTCTCTCTAGACATTGCTTCCGTCGGTCCTTCCCGCGCTCCTCCGCGTCGCTAAGTTCCCTTCAACGAGTCGTCCAGAGTTCGGCGCAGTGTGTGCCGGGCGCTGTGGTCTATTTCATTTCGATGTTGAATGTGGAGGATCGGTATGCGACGTGCGTGGTGTCATCTCTGTGTCGGTCTGATTGTCGGAATATTGGTCGGGAATGGAGGAGGGCTGTCTCCGGCTCATGCGGCAGAAGACGTTGCCAAGACGATTCGTGGTTCGGTTCAGAACCAGGATCTTCGGCGGGTCGGGCAGGTGGTGGTGGAGGTGAAGGATCAGGAAGGCACCGTCGTCACGACGGGTGTCACCAATGATGCCGGCGAGTTCAGCGCTTCTGTGCCGGCGGCCGGAACCTACTCCGTCAGCGCCGTGCAGGATACCTATCGCAGCGAATATGTCGTGCTGCAGATCGGGACAGAGGCGCCGAGGCCGGTCATGCTGACCTTGTCGAAGACGAAGGAAGTCGCGCTGGAAGTTGTCTCGCCGCTGGCGCCGATCCAGTACAAGGCGTCGAGCGAAACTTACTCGGTGAGCCGCAAAGACATCGAGGCGTTGCCGCGCGGCAATAACAACGAACTGCACGATGTATTGCTGACGATCCCCGGCGCGACCTACGGGTCGCTCAAGCAGGTGCACATCCGTCAGGATCACGCCAATCTGCAGTTGCGCATCGACGGGGTGCCGATTCCCGAGACGGTCTCCTCGACATTCTCCGATGTGATTTCGCCCCGTTCCTGGGAACGGGCGGATATTGTGCTGGGCGGCATGGAAGCCAACGTCGGGAACAAATCGGCCGCGCTGATCGACATCACGACCAAGAGCGGCACCAGGCCGGGGTTTGGATCGCTGCAGATGTTCGGGGGATCCAACCGCACGGTCAACCCGTCGTTCGAATACGGCGGAGCGGTCGGCGAGAAGTTCCGCTACTACATCCTCAACAGCTATACGTCGACGAATCGCGGCATCGAGCCGCCGACGCTTGGCCACTCCATTTTTCACGGCCAGAGCGAGCGCAATCAGACGATGTTCCGTGGCGACTACCAGCACGACAACACGAACAATTTCACGGTCCTCTTTTTGAACTCCGTGGCGAAATACCAGATTCCCACGCTGCCGGGCCAAACGCAGAACGCGACCATTACAGGTCTGCTGCCGGCTGGCTTTTCGGCAGTGCCGTCGGAACGGGTGGACGAAAATCAGAAGGAGCAGAATCAGTACGCGCATCTGGTGTGGCGGCACGATGTGTCGTCCAATCAGTTCTTCAGCCTTGCCGGCTATTTCCGGCACACCCGCGCGACGTTCAAGACCGATCCGCTCAATGTGTTGGCCTATGTGCCGGACGAAGCGGAACCGTTTTCCGCCGGGAGCCAGGATCGGACGGCGTTCTCTGGCGGCCTTCGTCTGGATTACACCTACGTTCATAGTAACGAGCATCTCATCAAGACAGGTTTTCAGTTCGACCGGACGCAAGTGGTCAACAAGACCCGGCTTTCGACGTTCCTGGACGACGGGGCTGGAAATCCGACCGGCGACGTTATCGGACTCAATTCTGACAATCGCCTGATCGGCTATCGGCAGGAATTCTGGATTCAGGATCAATGGACGCCCAACGACCAGTGGACCTTCAATCTGGGATTGCGCGGGGATGTCGTGCAGTATCAACGCGACGAGGCGCAGCTGAGTCCGCGCATCGGCGCGACCTACAAGGCCAACCAGTCGAATGTCTTTCACGTGTTCTACGGCCGGATGTTCACGCCGCCCAATCTGGAAGCGATCTCCTTCGCCAAGCTGAACACGGCCGGCACAAAGGCCGCGCCGGAGGATACGACGAACATCACGCCCAGAGCCGAGCGGGCGCATTACTTCGAAGTGGGCAGCTATCATGCGTTGTCCAGTTGGGCGACATTTCAATTGACGGGGTACTACAAGCTGGCCCGCAATCTGTCCGATGCCGGGCAATTCGGGACGACGCCGCTGTTGAACTACTTTGCCTTCAACTATGGATGGCAACGGGGCATCGACGGGGCGCTGAAGTTCCAGATCATGGATAATCTTACGGCGCGATTGAACACCGCCTGGGGCCAGTGCAAAGGCTATGGCCTCCAATCGGGGCATTTCCTGCTGGAAGCGAAAGAGATCGGCGATATCAATTCGCCTGGCGGGGTGTTCTGCGACCATATGCAGACGATCACCAGTTCGGCGCTCGTCAGCTACCGGCTGATGGAGCGGACGACGTTCAGCGGGCAGATGTTGTTTGGTTCAGGCTTGCGAACGGCGGCGGACGAGGATGCGAAGACGAATTCGACGCATAGCCAGTCCTATACGGTCTTCAATACGTCGATCACCCATGTCATTCCTTTGCCCTGGGACGGGCAGAAATTCCTGCTCGGGTTCGATGTGGTCAATCTGTTCGATCAGAAGTACTACATCAATCGCGGCGAAGGGAGCATCGGTTTGGGCGTCTCGCATGCGGGGATGCCGAGATCGTTCTTTTTCCGCGGCCAGTGGTTCTTCTAACCGAATGCTGAAACGGGCCACCAACGGCGTTTTAGGCTCGGCAACATCCTCAACGTAGCCCAGAAGGCTACGCCTCCGGTGTTGCCGTCGCCTACGGCCTTGTTGGCTGGCCCATTTGAGCATCCGGGGTGGATCTGCCGATTCACGGTACAAGGGAGCGCGAGGGCTAAAAGGGACAGAGTGTAAGAAAAGGCGTACAGGTTTTTCTGTGAAGAGCAAGTCAGGAGCGGACGGGTGAGAATAACGGCCTGTTTGAGCATCTGTGTGTGATGAGGTAGGATGCGAGTCACGATGAAACAGATTCTGACGCTTTCGATCATGGGTTTGTTGTGTTTTCCGGTGGCCGCGTGGGCGGTGGCGGGGGATGAGGCGACGCATGCCGACGATCACCATGAGGATGTGCTGGAGCTGCCGGAAGTCCATGTACATGGTCTGTCGCTGAACAAGGATCAGCAGCTGGGGCCGGTGGCGAAGTCGACTCCCTGGCCGGGGATTCCGTCATCCCTCGACGGCAAGGAACTCGATGACTGGATGAAGGCCAGGCTACTGGTGTCCAAAGACGCCAAGGTGACGGTCGTGGTGCTGGAGCCGGCCAAACATCGCGAGTTGACCGCAGCCGGAATCGTCGCGCTCAGCAAGTGGACGTTCGATCCGCAGATGAAGGGCGACGAGATGATCGACGGCGAGCTGACGGTCCGCATCCATTTCCGCACGCGGTGAAGATCGCTTGACGCCTGACGAATGACACTTTATCGTCAGGCTCATATGAGCCTCGACGAATCACTCTTTCTCGCCATCAACGGCCTTGCCGGCCACTCGGAATTCTTCGATCATCTGTTTCTTCGTTTGAGTGCGACGAGCACGCTCTATCTGCCGGTGGCTCTGGCTGCGGGCTATTGGATCATGCGCCGGCGTTGGGAGGCCTTGCTCGGCGGTCCGTTTCTGGCCGGCGCTGTCGGGCTCTCGGATTTTCTCGGCGGGCAGCTCAAGTGGGCGGTGGCGCGTGCGCGGCCCTGTCAGGCGCTGCACGAAGCCGTCGTCGTCGGGGGCGGCGCCTGCGGACGACTCTTCAGTTTTCCTTCCAACCATGCGATGAACACGGCGGCNNNGCCGCCGCGTTTCTGCACGTGCTCTATCCCAAAACCGGGTGGATCAGCTGGCCGATCGTGGCGCTGGTGGGATTCTCACGGGTCTATATCGGGGCGCACTATGTCACTGATGTCTTCGGCGGCTGGCTCTTAGGCGGACTGATCGGCGGCGGCATCGCCTGGGCGCTGCTGCAATGGCCGAGATTTCGCGCGCCAGCGCAGGGTCCAGTCTCTTCGCGGTAGGTTCGTCACGACCCTTCCATGCAAGCCAGCAGTGCGGCTCGTAAGGTCTCCACGTCATAGCCTCGGCCGATGAGGACGATGGCCGGAGAAGGTTCATCGAGCAGCATGATGGGGGCGATGGTGGGCGCTCCCGGCGGGGCGTATTGAAATTCCTGCAGCTCCGGCTCACCGGCGAAACGGAAGAAGCCTTTGGCCCGTTCGAGTTCTTTGGGCAGCGACTGAGTCCAGGCTTCGAAACGTGTGCGATTCAGCGGCGAGGGAAGTTTCACGGTGGTGGCGATGGGATGGTAGTCCGCCCGTGTGTGCGAGGGCGACGGGCGAGGCTCGCCGAAGACCACGTTCGTCTGTTTGGCCGGTCGCGCCGGTTGCACCGGCGCCAGGAGCGCGGCGGCGTCGATACGCGCATGGGTGGTTTCCCAGATGCGGGCATAGGGGTTCTGCTTCACGATTCCGCTTTTGAATCCCTCCCAGTGGCCCGGCACATAAAGATCCTGCTTGTTGAGAATGAGTTCGTCCGCGCAGCGAATCGCCTGCGCCGTGACATACTGGCTGGAGTGGCTGGTCTCGCTGGCGATGGGGTGGAGCAGGGCGATGACCCGTTCCAACGTGGCCAGCCTGGCTGTATAGAGGTCCGTCACGGCGTCGATGACTTCAGCCGGATCGGCCAGCCCGGAACATTCGATGATCACGACATCCGAGGCGGCATCGTTGACGAGTTGCGCGATGCCCCACGACAGATCTTCCTTCGTGTCGCAGCAGACGCAACCGCCCGCCAGATTCATCACCTGTTCGGCGATGGTGCCGGCGCGCGGGCCGTCGATACTCACCTCGCCCGCCTCGTTCATCAGCACCCCGGCTCTGAGGCCCTGACTCTTCCAATATTCCAGCAGCCGCATCAAGAGCGTCGTTTTTCCTGCGCCAAGCGAGCCGCAGAGGAGATAGAAGGGGACGGGGGAAGGCATGATCGATAATTCCAACAGTAAGAGTTCGTAGACCGTGAAGGCATTCTACCTGGATCGAGCCCGGACATGAAGGGTGTCGCGTGATGCTTCCCCGGCAAGCCCCGCATGTACACAGCAATCGTGGAGTCGTCCTAGCTAAATGGAAGGAAGCCTTGTGTTCAGCAGGTGGGGAGGTACAATGCGGTATTAATCACTATTGTGAACGTTTGATTGCAAGGCCAGGCTCTCTCATTGGGGGCATCTTAAACGTGTTCTGTAATCAGTAATGCAATGCATGCTGTAGATGTGATGGAACTCTCTAATCGAAACACTATGCATTTGAGATCAAACAGAAAAAGCGATTTGCACTGTTGTCACTTAGGGCTTGGCCTCGTCGTGCTATTGGTCACGATGCTGCTGGGGGGCTGCACCCCAGAAAGTCGAGAGATAGGAAGGTATGCGTCTCCCGATAAGCTTGTAGACGCAGTCTTAGTCGAGGTCGAGACCAGTGCTTTGGACGCGACTCCGACAAAGTTGTTTCTTGTCCCCTCAGGAAAAGATTGGAGAGATCACTCACCCATTCTTACGGGGGATTATTTTGAAGAACTGAAAATTGTGTGGAGCCGAGCACGTTTCCTCGAGATACACTATAAAAAAGGGCGAATCTTTTCATTTGCAAGCTTCTGGAGCTCAAAAAATGTTGAAGCCTTCAGGCATATTGTTGAGCTTCGTTTGTTTCCCGAGGGAGATTCGGCCCTTCCTGATCGAAACGGTGAATAATAGCCGGGTCCGTTCTTGGCGTTTCATTAGCCCCATTCCATCGGTCATATAATTGGTATGTCTGAACTAGAGGCGATTGTTGCTGCGGAAGTAAGAACGAAGATGTCTGCCGGAGTGCTGCTAGCAGACGCGTACTTCTCTGTTGGGTATTGTGCACGTTTAGATTGGGACTATCCTAAGGCAATCTATGCCCTTTCAAAGGCGATTGCGATTCACCCAGAGAATGCGCTGTATCTCCAGGCGTTAGGAATTGCCTATGCCGATTCGAATGAAAATGGCAAAGCCGTTGAGTGTTTTAGGGCATGTCTCTCTCTCGAATGCCGAGGGCTCACGGTCGAGCTTGAAGAAGAGAACCCGTATTTTCACATGGGCTGGTGTCTGGAAGATCTTGGAAGACTGGATGAGGCCGAGCAAGTGTATCGTGAGGGACTGAAGAATGTTCCTTCACACTATCAAGGTTTTCTTCGTCTCGGACAGCTCCTGCAATGCCGACTGAAGTTCGACGAAGCCGTAGCGGTATACGAGTCAGGGATAGGGTCTTGCGAAATGCACAATCCTAAGGCGTTAGGAAGAATCGTCATGAGAGACATTCGTCACAATCTTGATCGTGCTCGTAGGGAGTTAGGTTATGAGACATATGCACCAACTCCCGAGGAGAAACGATTGGACGTTGAGCTTATGAGTGAAGGGATACGGTAGGTTGACGTCTGCTTGATCCTCAAGCAAGCAAAGGTAGTTTCTTTCTTTGTGGTATGTGCGTTTCCTGCCGTCTCCTAGCCCTCTGAAACAGTTCGTAATCCGCTGATGTAACCACTCGATGGTGGTGGGGCGGCTGCGAGTTCGGGATGTTATGTGGTGAGCATGATAAGGCGGGGCTCCACGGCCCTGGTTTTGATGGTCAATGAAATATAGATTGAATCCATTCAGTTGGGGACTCATTGCCGCGCTGGCCGTTATTTTGTGGAATCTCTTTCTTTTCGTCGTTCTGATTCCATCGGATATGACAGATGAGTACAAGCGACTGGGATATATCCCGACCTATTATGCCGGATGGCCATGGAGCGATCTGCTATTAACTAAGTTCGCATATGCGCATGCGTTGTTTCGCATCCAGGCAGTGTTGTTGATTGCTGTAGCCATTAATGGAGCAATACTCGGAAGCTGTTTGAAGTGGCTTTTTGGAAGAGAGAAGGGAGCTAGTTCCTGATTTTGCGGTACTTGCGTTTCCCGCCGTCTCCTACCCCTCTGAAACAGTTCTCAATCTGCTGATGTAACCACTCAATGGTGGTGAGAAAGCGCTGCGAGTTCTGGATGCTGATCGGCGAGTTTGGTCAGGTCACAATGGACGTCGTCGGGATCGCTGCAATGAGTCTCCAGCTGAACGGTCATGTGCTTGATGCCGAAATCGGCGGTAATCCGGTCATGGATCGAGCGGAGCAGCGCGTTGGTAAGGACGGCGTCGTCTCCATCCACCAGCACGTGGGCAGTGAGCATGATGAGACGGGGTTCCACGGCCCAGATATGAAGATCGTGCACGTTCTTCACGCCGGGCAGAGATTCAATCGCCGCGGCGACCTGAGACGCGCTGATTGTGGGCGGGGTGGATTCCAGCAGCACATCGAGCGATTCTTTGAACAGCGGCCAGGCGCCGTGGAGAATGGCGCCGACTACGAGGAGACTGATGAGCGGATCGAGCACCGTCCAGCCCGTCAGCATGATCGCGCCGCCGCTGAGCACGACACCGAGCGAGACCCAGGCATCGCCCAGCATATGCCAGAAGGCGCTGCGGATGTTCAGATCGTCCTTTGCGCCGTGCTGGAGCAGCAGGGCGATGCTGAGATTGGCGATAAAGCTCAGGGCGGCAATGCCCATGATCCATCCGCCGTCGACAGCGACCGGATGCAGCAACCGCTTGAGTCCCACGAGGGTAATGCCGATCGCTGTCAGCACCAGGATGAACGAGTTGAGGAACGCGGCGACGACACCGGCTCGGTGATAGCCGAACGTGCGCGTTTCGCTGGCTGGCTGCCTGGTGAGGATGTGCGCATAGAGCGCCAGAAAGAGTGAGCCCTGATCGACGAGATTGTGTCCGGCGTCGCTCATGAGGCCGACGCTGTCGAGCAGGAAGCCGCCGATGAATTCCGCGGTGATGACGAGGGCATTCAGCCCGAGCGAGAGGTAGAGACGCGAACGCAGATGCTCAAATGAGGCAAGGCCGGTCATATACGTAGTGTCGCACGGTCATCGGATCACGGCAAGCGTTGGAAGAATCACCGGTGATCGCATGCATGACGCGCGGGATGATCGTGGTGGCAAATCAGCGGTGGGTGGTGGTACAAAACCGCATGCGTTGGAACCTCATACTCGGAACGATGGTGTTGCCGCTGGCGATGGGCGCCTGCGTGGTGGCTGCGTCTGCACCCAAAGGCGACAGCCCGACGCCTGTCCCGTTGCCCAGACCCGATCACATTCTGATCGTGATCGAGGAGAATCATTCCTATAGCCAGATCATCGATTCGCCTCATGCGCCCTACATCAATGAATTGGCCGCCAAGGGTGCGTTGCTCACGCAGTCGTTCGGGATCACCCACCCGAGCCAGCCGAATTACCTCGCGTTGTTTTCCGGATCGACGCAGGACATCGCCGACAATTCGTGCCCGCATACATTTATGACACCGAATCTTGGCTATGCATTGCTGGCAGCCGGGCTGACGTTCGCCGGCTATTCAGAAGACCTGCCCGAAGCGGGCTCATTGATCTGCAAAGACGGGGGCTATGCCCGCAAACATAATCCCTGGGTCAATTGGCAGAACAGCCCGGCCAATGGCCTTCCGGCAGAGAGCAATCTGCCCCTGACGAGTTTCCCGGCCGACTATCGTGCGCTCCCCACGGTCGGCATCGTCGTGCCGAATCAGGTGAACGACATGCACCACGGCAAGGATCCGGAGGCGATTCAAATGGGGGATCGCTGGCTTCGGGACCACTTAGAGGCCTATGTTCAGTGGGCTCAGCAGCACAACAGTCTGCTGATTGTGACGTGGGACGAAGATAATGATAACGCCAAGGAGAATAACCGGATCGTGACGCTCTTCGTCGGCCCCATGGTGAAAGCGGGCCGCTACGACCAGCGTGTCACCCACTACAACGTCCTGCGCACAATCGAAGATCTCTACGGACTTTCCCACTCCGGCGCGAGCGCCGATGCCGAGCCGATCGCTCAGATCTGGAAAACTCCGACCAACCCGTAACAGCGCTGATCGGGGTCAGCATCAGATGCGTATCAATGCCTTCCTCAGAGCCTATCTGGAAGCGCACAAGTCCTGAGGGAGATTGTCAAAGTTAGAAAAGACTGCCGATCCCTTTGCTTTGACTGCTCTTCTCTCCCTTTGTATTTCCATGCTCCTTAATTCACAATATCCTTTTCTACTCATCGGTCGAATGTCATGTAATGGGAATGCATAACACACTTGAAAATGGACTATGCGTCAAAGCGCCATCATGAATAATCGTCGATGGGTCATGATTCAGTGCATTTGCCTGGCAGTGTTAGTAATTCTTGCTCCTGTGCTGCTTGCTCGGGCAGATGGAGAAACTGAAGTGTCCCTCCTCTTCACCCAAATAATGAGTGGGAATAAGAAAATCCGCGATCTTGCAGACTATGAACTGTGGCAAGTTAGCAATGAGTCTATTGCTGAAGCCCTGCCAATTCTTAAGACTGCACTCAAGGATAAAGACAGCCACGTTCGACGGATTGCAGCAGAGGCGATTGGACGGGTGAACTCAAATGCGGCCGTAGATGCTGTGCTTGCCTTAAAGGCTGCTTTGGAAGACTCAGATGAACTAGTGAGGATTATAGCAGCTAGCTCACTTGGAAGGATTGGGCAAGGAGCAATATCGGAAGCAGTTCAGGCATTGAAAGGGGGACTAAACGACAAGAGTCCATCCGTTCGACTCTTAGCCACGAGGGCGATTGGGCAGATTGGTCAACCGGCAGGGGCGGCGGTTGATAATCTGATAGAGCTAGCAAAGGACACTAACCAGAATCAGTTGATCCGCCGCGCTGCTGTTGGTGCTCTTGCAGATGTAATCCGTGGGGCCCCCACCGCAACGCCCGAATCATTAGCCGCACTACAAAGTAGTCTCAAGGATGGAGAAACGCTTGTCCGAGTATCTGCTGCAACTGCTATCGGTCACATTGGCACACTAGCCGAGCCCCTTGTGCCTGAATTACAGGCAGCCTTAAAGGACAACCAGGAATCAGTTCGGCGAGCTGCTGTAAATGCCTTGGGGGAAATAGCTCGCGGCGGTATCGAAGAAGCGAGACGAGCGCTCGAGAAGGAGCTAACAGCTTCAAGAGCCGATGTTCGCCTTTTCACTTTCGAGGTTTTTGGTCGAACGGGCCTTTCGATCCAGAATCTAGTGGCATTGTTCCTGGGCGCACTATCAGACCATGAGCCAAAGATGCGTCGTGCAGCAACCATTGCTCTCGGGAACATGAAGCCGGCGGTACCTGAAGTTATTTCAGCACTGGAAAAAGGTTTAACAGATGAAGATAAGTCGGTTCGAGAAGCCTCAGCTTCGACCCTAGGCCGCATGGGGAGTATTTCGAGCGAAGCTATAGTCAAATTTTACTCGTTATTGAAGGATACTTCTGCAGAAGTACGTCGTGCCGCAGGGATTGCTTTAGGAAATTTAAAACCACCTGCTCCCGAAACGATTGTTGCTCTGAAAGAAACGCTAGGAGATGAAAATAAATCAGTTCGTCAAGCGGCAGTTTGGGCTCTCGTCACACTTGGTTCTACTCCGCCAGATGCTGTGCCAATCCTGCAATTGATGTTACGAGATCCGGAAACCGAAATTCGTCGGGGAGCTGTGGTGGCTTTAGGGCGAATTGGTCCGGGTGCGATAGCTGCGGTGTCCTCTCTTGTGGATCACCTTCGAGATCCAAAGCAGGAGGTGAGACAGGCAGCAGTGGAAGCTCTGGGAAGCATGGGGCCGTTAGTAACGGTAGCTATTCATCCTCTCATGGATGTGATGATGGATCACCGTGAATCTTCTAATATTCGCCAAGCTGCTGCAGATACACTTGGGAAAATGGGACAAGGCGCGAGAGAATCTATACCAAGCATCAGAGACGCAATGAGGGATGACAATGAGCAGATTAGCTCTGCTGCTGCGAGAGCCTTGGCTAAGGTAGGATCGCCAGTGGAAATTGTCCCCTCCCTAATTGATGACGTGCAATCTCAAAGCAGGGCAATGAGGCGAGCTGCACTGATGACGCTAAGCGCAATGGGGCCAGATGCCAAAGATGCCGTGCCGGTTCTTTTGAAGACATTGAACGATCAGCAAGCAGATGTGAGTTCCCAGGAGCATCTTGGTTCCATGGCTGCGAGAGCTTTGGGGGAAATCGGACTTGCTGCCAGGAGTGCCGTCCCTGCACTGATTAACGCGCTGGACAATGAAAGAACGCGTTACGGTGCAGCGAGAGCTTTGACGAAACTCGTACTCAAGTTACAAGACGCAGGCGCAACAGAAACGATTCCTTCGTTGGAGCTTGCCTATGGCAAGCTCTCAGAGTCTAAGGTTTTGGAAGTTAAAGATTTGGACACAATGAGGCTCGCGATTGATAACTTGAAATATCGCCAAAAGATGGATTGGCTCAATCGCCTAGGGCAGTTCTTGGCTCAATATCCTTTATTGGCACCATCGCTTCTTCTTTACCTGGTTCTCCTGGGACTCGTAACTCTGGTGTATTGGTTCAGCCCGCTGCGGATGTTACGCTTGAATGATTTTTCACTGTCATCCGGCATTACTATTCGCAACCAATATTTCGAGACAACTATCCATCCTGGCCAATTACTCTTGATTGGCTTCCTCTGTTACCAGCCACGTGTACTCGATGCATGGATTGGCAAGCACGTAGGTGTTGCCAGACAGGAGTTTCGCAAAAGGAGTACCGTCTGGGAACGATTGGTTCATATCTCACTTCCTGTGTTGTGCGACGGGGACGAGATTACATGCTTCTCACCAGCGAACATCAGATCAACATTTGAAGGTGGCCAAGGATGCGTCTTGATATGGGGGGAGGGCGGAGCGGGAAAAACAAGCTTGGCTTGTCTGATCGCCCAGTGGGCGATGGCCGAAGACCCGTCAGTCCGACTCTGTAAGCATCTAATGATCCCAGTGTTGATTGAAGAGGACTTGAACAATCTTGTTTCTGCCAGCCCATTCCAATTGAGCGAATCTGTTCGCGGACAACTAAGAACACTGCTCCACCTCGAAGATCAAATTCCACATGACCTCTTGCGCCACCTGCTAGTAAAGAAACGAGTTCTGGTCATCATGGATCATCTGTCAGAAATGAGTCCGGCGACGCGTGAGAAAGTACGACCGGGCGATCCAGAGTTTCCAGTCAACGCACTTGTCGTCACATCGCGAACCAAGAATGAACTCGAAGGGAGATCGAAAGTAGTGATTCAGCCTCTCCGAGTCCATTTAGAGATGCTTGTGAACTTTATAAAGCGGTACCTACATGAGAAGGGGAAGAATGATCTGCTTACAGACCCAGCAGAACTGTTTGAGGAGTGTAAGCGGTTATCATTTATAGCTGGCAAGAGAGGTATTACTATTCTCCTGGCCAAACTGTATATCGACTTATTGATTGCTAGAAAAGAAGGCCACGTGGATGATCAATTGCCGAATAATGTGCCAGAACTAATGGTTCATTACCTAAACTTGATTAATGGCAGAGCTACTGAGCACGGTCTGGACGACGTGGCAGTTCAGCGGGTCGCCAAAATTATCGCTTGGGAATGTCTGAAGCAATCCTTCAGCCCAACCCAAGCAGCGCGAGACACTGTCGTGCACGCTCTATCTGATGAAGTAAGTCCAGAAAATGCGCTCAGATACCTCGAAGATAGGTTGCACCTCATCACCACGGTCGGGCCAGAGAAGAAGCAAGTTAAGTTTACTCTCGATCCTCTTGCCGAGTATCTCGCGGCTATGCAATTGGTGGAGTTATGTGGCAATGATGAAACGCGGTGGCGAGAGTTTCTCGAGAAGGCTGATTCAGTATGTGAATCTCGAGAACAAATTAGTGAATTTTTGTCGGCGGTGAAGGACTCGTGCTTATCTAAATCCGCTGAAACACATTTGCCAGAGTATGTTTTGCGGGAACTGGCAAGGAGGCTTAGTCCCGAATTGATGGCTTAGTTATGACAGATTTAATGGGGCAGAGATTTATGGGCCGACTCACTCTTGCTCGAGATAACTGTCCTGTAGTTTTGGGGCTGGTCGTGCAGTCGTACGCGAGCCTACTTCCATCTAGTCGCTAGCCTCTCGTCGACAGCTATAAATGTTTGTGCGGGGTGAGACTGAGGGAAAATTTTCAAGTTGCCCGTTCAGTGCGAGTCTTTTGTGCGGAGCTTAGCCCGCTGACGGTTCCTGTAAACTATACCTTTTCACCTGACCTGCTTCGTGACAAATTCCAGAAAATATTGTTTCGGTAGGAACGTATGTTCGCGCGTGAGCTGGTATCCGGCTGCGGCCATTTCCTGGACGATGGTGTCACGTGCAACGAGATGGTGTTTCGGGAATCCGAGATCGCCGGATCGTTCGTCGGGGTAGAAGTCGATGATGGCGATGCGCGCCCCTGGCTTGAGAGAAGACCTGAGGTCGCTGAAGTACTTTGACCGGTTCTCGAGATGATGGATGGTGTTGCAGACGAAGAGGAGATCGACGGAGGCGAACGGTAGCTTGGGATTATCCGGTTGCGCGAGGATGAACTCGGCCGTGTAGGCGGTGTGCATGTGGATGACACTCTCCTTGGCATAGGCGAGCATCTCCGGTTCGACATCCACGGCATAGACCATTCCAGTTTCGGTCACGGCTTCGATGAAGCGGCGGGTGAAATAGCCGGACCCTGAGCCGAGATCGGCGACAGCCATGCCCGGTTTCAATTTGAGCGCGTCGATCACCTCGGCGGGCTTCTGATAGCGATCCCGCTCCGTACTGTCGAGATGCTCCAGGTATTGCTTGATGTCGTCAGGACGGCGATGCTGGTGCTGCTCTTCAGCGAGCGCCGGACCGGCCAGACTTACGCACAAGGCTGCAAGCAGAACAATGGTTTTCATGGCGAGGACCTCTTGGGTGGTAGCCGCTCACTGAGCACCGGATATTTGGCTTCGGCCAGACCGAAGTTGCCGCTGGACGGATCGGCGGCGACGACACGGAGGGTGATGCCGTCCGGCGCGTCTTTCGGCAGCGGGACGAAGAAGGGGGCTTCAAAGCTGGCCTTATCGCCGCTGTAGAACATCTGCAAGCGCTCCATGACTTTCGTGCCGATGAGGAGTTCACCGTAGATGTGGACTTTGCGCGAATCCCAATCGCCGTGGGGACGGACGAGTGCGCCGGAGAGGGTGCGGACGGAGGCGCGCAGAATCACATCGTCTTTCGCGATGAGGCCGCCGCCGACGGATTTCGGATGTTCGATCTGCACGATGTAGCCATACAGTGTCAGGACGATGCCGTCGCTGGTCAGGTCATGGCCGGGAATCAGCCAGGCGCGAGTGGAGACGCGCTGGGTGGCGGCCGGGTAGGCCAACGGGCCTTCGGCTGCAATCTCGACGAGCGTCGGCGTGACCAGGTCGAGGGTGGCGGTAAAGACGGCGGAAGGGCGGCTGCTGTAGTGAGCCTCCTCCATCAGGCGCGGGGTGCGCATGATCTGATTCTGGTCGCCGGCGTCGCCCTGCTGAATGCCGGTGGCGAGGATCTGGCCGGTCGCCACGTCGGTGATCGTGACGCGCGCGCCGCCGACCTCTTTGCCCAGCACCATGGAGCCATGGGCGACGACGCGCACAAGGATCGTCGTGGGTTTCGGATCGTTCAGGTGCAGGTCGGACGGTGCGTCTTCTTGCGCGGGGAGTGCGAAACAGGGCAGAGGCATCAGGAGGAGTGCGAGGACGAGAAGGCGGAGCCTGATACCCGCTCGGTTCATTTCACCTTGGTGCCCGGTTCCACTTCTTCCAGGATGGTGGCGAGACCGCGCACTTCGCTGTCGCCGGCGGCCAGGACCATACCCTGCGACTCGATGCCCATGAGCTTGGCCGGTTTCAGATTCGCGACGATGACGATCATCTTGCCGACGAGCGCGTCCGGCTCATACTTCTTGCCGATGCCCGCCACGATCTGCCGTTGCTCTGTGCCGAGCGAAACCTGGAGTTTCAGCAGCTTCTCCGACTTCGGCACGCGTTCGGCGCTGATGACTTTCGCCGTCTTCAGCTGAATCTTCATGAAGTCGTCGATGCTGATCTGTGGCGGCGCGGCCGGTGCGGGCGCTGCTGCTGCCGGAGTGGCCGCTGTTGCAGCCGGAGTCGTGGTTGCGGCAGGAACCGGTTGCGGGGTTGTTGGTATGTCGCTCACTGGTTGGGCTCCTTTTTTCGATGAGTCTTTCTGCGCTTTGGTCGCATCTTTTGCAGGGGCCGCCTTCGTGTCCGCCGCGATTTCAATGCGCGGGAACAGCGGGGCGCCTTTGGCGATCGCGAGGTCGGCTACGGGGCTATCCCACTGGTAGGCGGAGGCCGGGATGGCTTTGGAAAAATCGAAGTGGTAGCCGAGCTGCCGGGTCAATTGTTCCGTCGTCTGAGGCATGAACGGATGGAGTGAGACGGCCAGCAGGCGCAATGCGCGGGCGGCGGTGTTCAGAACGGTCTTGAGCTTTGGCGCCTCGTCGGGATTCTTTGCCAGCTTCCAGGGCGCGGCTTTGTCGATGTATTCGTCGCAGAGGCTGGCGAGTTCGCCGATTGTTTGCAGATTGTCGCGGAAGGTGAGCGCGCTGAAGCCGCGCTCCAATGTGGCCGGCAATTGCGCGGCGGCCTTGGCGATCTTCTCTTCGAGTTCCGGCAATGCGGGCGGGCCGCTGGCCGGAATCTTACCGTCGGCGAACCGCTCGATCATCGTAAGAGTGCGACTCAATAAATTTCCGATGCCGTTGGCCAGGTCGCTGTTGATGGCTGTGACCATGGCGGTCTGGGAGAAATCTCCGTCCTGTCCGAAGGGCACTTCGCGTAAGAGGAAGTAGCGGAAGGCATCGATGCCGTAGGTCTCGACCATCTTGTTGGGATCGACGACGTTGCCGCGACTCTTCGACATCTTTTCGCCGTCGACGGTCCACCAGCCGTGGGCGAAGATGGTTTCCGGCAGCGGCAGGTTCAGCGCCATGAGCATCGTCGACCAATAGACGGCATGGGTCGTGAGAATGTCTTTCCCGACGAGATGGACGGACGCCGGCCAGTACCGATCGACCGAGGGCGTCGACAGCTTGTACTCCAGGGCGGAGATGTAATTCACCAGCGCGTCGAACCAGACGTAGGTGACGTAGTCGTGATCGAAGGGCAATTCGATGCCCCATGAGAGGCGCGATTTGGGTCTGGAGATGGACAGGTCGCCGAGCTTCTGGGTGGTCAGGAACCCCAGGACTTCGTTACGCCGGGACTCGGGCCTGATGAAGTGCGGGTGTTGCTTGATGTGGTCGATCAGCTGTTCCTGATACTGCCCCATCTTGAAGAAATAGTTATGTTCGCTGAGCTGCTCGATGGGGCGTTTGCAGTCCGGGCAGATCCCTCCGACGACGTCTTTTTCGGTCCAGAACCGCTCGTCGTATGTGCAGTACCAGCCAGTATATGAGTCCTTATAAATCAGCTGCTTATCATGGAGCTCTTGAAGGTATCGTTGAACCACTTTCTTGTGCGGCGCATCGGTGGTGCGGATGAAGGCGTCGTTCGAAATGTTCAACCGTTTCCAGAGGTCCTGGAATTGCGGTGCCAGCTTGTCGCAATGGGTCTGCGGATCGATCCCGGCCTTGGCGGCTGCCTGCTGGACTTTCTGCCCGTGCTCGTCGAGGCCGGTCAGGAACATGACGTCGCGACCCCGCAGACGCCAGTAGCGCGAGAGCACGTCGGCGGCGACGGTGGTGTAGGCGTGGCCGATGTGCGGCACGTCGTTCACATAGTAAATCGGCGTCGTGATGTAGAACGTATTGTGATCGCGCATGACGAGGGGGAAGATACCAGGTTGGCGACTCTGAATTCTAGGCGGGGGTGCCGGCCGGTGCCAGCCCGAGGGCGTCGCGAAGTTTGAGCAGGCAAGATTCCAGCGCCATGTGGAGATTCAAATTGCGGGTGGCGTTCTGTTGTGTGCGTTCGATCTCTTTGATCAGATCGAGCAGCAGGGGGAGGTCGGTGGTCCGGGCATACTCTTGAAGTTGGTTCATCTGTTCCAGGTGAAGAATCTGATCGTGGTCGCCGCCGACATGGACGAGCAGCAGATCCCGGATCCACCGGCTGAGCCAGGTCAGTGTCTCGATGCCACGATCGGATTTGGCGAGGCTCTCAGCCAGGGTCAGGATCGCGCTGATCGATTTAAGTGTCGCGGGGGCGACGATGGCCAGACATTCTTTTTGCCATTCGCGCAAGGCGGCGACATCCAGCGTGAGGGCTTCGCCGATCCGGCCTTCCGTGACGAGCGCCAGGAGCCGCGCATCCGCCGGCGGCAGTTCGCGCTTGAGGATCACGGCGGCTTCGACCTGCGTGCGCGCCGGCGCGGTGAAGCGGAGTTGCTGGCAGCGCGAGCGGATCGTGATCGGGAGCGCGTTGGGTCTGCTGGTGATCAGGAGGAAGAGCGCATGTCCCGGCGGTTCCTCCAGCGTCTTGAGCAGCGCGTTGGCGGCGCCGATGGTCATGCGGTCGGCTTCATCGATCAAGCAGATTTTCCGTTCGCCCATGAGGGGGCGATAGACGAACTGTTGTTCGATCTCCCGGATCTGTTCGATCTTGATGGCGGGGTTGGCGAGTTCACGGTCGGGATCGATCGTGATGAAGTCCGGGTGCGTTCGCGCGGCGATCTGCAGGCAGGC
>FRDC01004907.1_pt4 | contig 18323 bp, 14 predicted proteins | sample 1106171 | NCBI WGS metagenome assembly FRDC01 (sample SAMEA3930566, study PRJEB13176) | freshwater metagenome | biome: Drinking water system; feature: drinking water; material: water | place: Singapore | collected 2014-12-20 | reverse complement strand
TGTCCTCACCATTGGTATTGCCTCTACCGAGCCCGTGGTCGGCAAAATACTGCCCCACACGCCCGCGGCCTATGCCGGGCTAAAACCTGGCGATAAAATAGTGCGTATTGACGGCAAACCCATTCATCATTTCAACGATATCAGCCGCACGGTTATCACGAATCTAGGCACCTCGCTGACGTTTGAAATTGAGCGTAACGGGCAGTTACGCACCAAAAAAATTACGCCACGCATTATCGAAGAAACCGATGAGCTGGGTAATAAAACAAAACGCCCGCTTGTCGGCATTAAAAGCCAGCAGCTGGTTTATGAACGCGCCGCATTGCCTGCGGCCGTGTGGTTTGCTACTCAAAAAACGTACGAGCTGTGCCTCACATCGCTCACCGTGCTTGGACAAATGCTGGTGGGTGACCGCGGCGTGGAAGAAATGAAAGGCCCCTTAGGCATTGCCAAATTGTCGGGCGAAGTAACCGATAGTGGTGAAACACTTGGCGAGACCACCCGCATGTTTTTATGGTTTGTGGCCTTGCTTTCGGTCAATTTAGGACTGGTGAACCTCTTCCCGATTCCAATGCTCGATGGCGGACACTTAATGTTTTATATTCTTGAAGCGCTCCGTGGCCGCCCGGTAGCCGAGCACTTCCAAGAATGGAGCTACCGGCTGGGCTTCGTATTGATTGTCAGCCTGATGGTCTTCACGCTATTCAACGACGTTAGGCAAATGTTCTAGCCGACAACCGGCCTATTTTTCTTGATTTATCAAACCTTCCTAGGCTAGCAAAGCAGCCATGGATGTGTTGTGTCGTTGGTTGGGTGTCTCGCTGAGTGCGGCGGCGCTGTTGGCTATGCCAGTGGGCGCCCTCGCCCAACGCGCGAGCGATACTCCTTTTTCTTCCATTCGCGAGTTTATTGGAATCGATGGCAGCGCTGTTGTAAGCGACGCTGAGGCCGCCACGGGAGAAACCATTGGCGATATTCGTGTCGAAGGCAACCAGCGCATCGAACCTTCGGCGATAGAAACCTATCTCGGCCTCAATCGCGGCAGCAAAGCCGACAGCTATGCACTCGATGAAGCGCTGAAAAAACTCTACGATACCGGTTTTTTTGCTGATGTAGGGCTTGATTTGTCTGGCGGCGTTTTAACCGTGCGCGTGGTGGAGAACCCCAGCATCAACCAAGTGATTTTTGAAGGCAACGAGCAGATCGACAAAGAAGATTTAGAAAAAGAAATATCCCTCAAGCCACGCTCCACCTACACCCGCACCAAGGTACAAAACGATTTAAAACGGCTGCTCGATGTGTATCGCCGCAATGGCCGTTACTCGGCTGAAATCGTGCCCCAGGTGATTCAGTTAGAACAAAATCGCATCAACCTGGTTTACAACATTACTGAAGGCCCCAAGGCGCACATCGAGAAAGTGACATTTATTGGTAATGAATCATACGGATCGAGTACGCTTGAAGGCGTCATCAGCTCGTCGCGCAACCGGTGGTACAGCTTTCTCTCGGATGCCGATAAATACGACCCCGATCGCCTGCAATACGACCAGGAATTATTACGGCGCTTTTATTTCCAAAACGGCTATGCCGACTTTAAAGTAAAATCAGCCATTGCCGAATTATCGCCGCAGCGCGATGCATTTTACCTTACCTTCACTGTGGAAGAAGGCGCCAAATACCGTTTTGGCAAAATCGATGTGGCCTCGAAATTGCCGAAAGAAAAACTGCCCGATTTTAAAGAAGATTTGCTGACAAAAACCGGCAACATTTATAATGCCACCGAGGTGGAAGATACCATCAGCAAGATGATCGATCGTTTGGGCGATTATGGCTTCGCATTTGTTGATATCGATCCGGAGCTGAATCGCCGTACCGGCACCGAGAAAGTCGTCGATTTAACCTATACCATTAACGAGGGTGCGCGGGTTTATATTGAGCGCATCAATATCTTTGGAAACAACCGCACGCTCGATGAAGTGATCCGCCGTGAGTTTCGCCTATCCGAAGGCGACGCCTATTCCGCCAGCAAATTAAAACGCACTGAGCAGCGACTCAACAATTTAGGCTATTTTGGCAAAGTAAATATGCGCAACAAGCCCGGAAGTGCACCCGATAAAACTGAAATTGATGTGGAAGTCGAAGAAAAATCGACCGGAGAATTGTCGTTTGGCGCGGGCTTCTCAACCGTCGATGGCCCCTTGCTTGATGTGGGCGTTACCGAACGCAATTTTCTAGGCCGCGGCCAAGAGTTGCGCCTTCGCGGCATGTTTGCAGGTCGCCGGCAGCAATTCGACATTGGCTTTATTGAGCCCTATTTCCTGGATCGCGATCTTTCTGCCAGCGTGAACCTCTTTAAAACCACCGTCGATTATTCGCAAAATTCATCCTTCGACCGCGAATCGACAGGCGCAAAATTTGGCATCGGCTACAATATCGGCGAACGCACCAAGCACCAAATCAACTATACGTTCGAAGACACCACGATTAGCAATGTCGACGCTGGCGCATCTTTGTTCATTAAACAGCAAGAAGGCCAGAACATCACTTCCATGATTGGCCAGTCGTTTATCTACGATACCCGCGACAACCGCTTCAGCCCCACCTCGGGCAGCTATTTGCGCCTAAACCAGGATTTAGCCGGCTTGGGCGGCGACAGCCGCTTCCTTCGCCACGAGCTGCAAGGGGAATACTATTACCCCATCGCAAAAAAATGGACATTCGTGGGTTCCGGTTCGGCGGGTAATATCACCGGAATCGGCAAAGATGTCACGATTGCCGATCGCTTCTTTCTGGGTAGCCGCGATGTGCGAGGGTTTGCCAATTCGGGCTTAGGAGCACGCGATAGCGCTACCCAAGATGCGCTGGGTAATAACAACTATTACACGGCAAGTAGCGAACTGCGTTTTCCACTCGGCCTGCCCGAAGATTTAGGTCTTACGGGCGCGGTCTTCGTGGATTTAGGCAATGCCTGGGGGCTTGACCAAGTGGGTGCAGGGATTGACGACAATAGCAGCTTACGAGGATCCGCAGGGTTCGGACTTGCCTGGACATCGCCATTTGGCCCCATTCGCATTGATTTTGCCCAGGCCTTCCTTAAGGAAACGTATGACGAAACCGAGCTAATACGCTTTAATTTTGGCACCCGTTTCTAACGTGATGTTACAATTTTTAACCGCTTATAATGCTGGATTTTCGAATCAAAATAGTGCAGTTTGCCACTCCCCGGAGCCCAGCGCTTCGGTATGTGTGTGATTCATTTATGTGAGGTGGTTATGAAATCTGTAGTTTTTGCAGCACTGGCAGCACTGGGTATGGCAACGCTTGCATCAGCGCCCGCTTTGGCCGATACGTCGATTGGTGTGGTGAATGTTCAAAAAATCATGCGCGATTCAAAAGCCGCGCAATCGGTTCGCGCACAATTGCAAGCCAAACAAAAAGCATTCCAGGCCGACCTAGACGCCCGCGAAAAGCAGCTTTACAGCGAAGACCAGGCCTTGGCGAAAGAACAAGCGACCGCCAAAGACAAAGCCGCCTTTGAGAAAAAGGTAAAAGACTTCCGCGCCAAGGCCGCTGCCGCTCAGCGCGATGTGCAAACTAAAAAACAGCAACTCGACAAGGCATTTGAAGGGGCGCTGAGCCAAATTCAAACCACCGTAGGCAGCATTGTCAAAGAAGTGGCCTCTGAAAAGAAAATGAATACGGTCGTTTCTTCATCGCAGGTGCTGTATTCAGAGCCAGCAATGGATGTCACCGAGGAAGTGCTCAAGCGTTTGGACACTAAAATGCCAACCGTTGCGGTAAAATTCTAAGCGTTAACTGAGCACTCTCATGGTTGATCGTCGATTTTTTCAAAATCGCGGCCCTTTCACTGCAGCACACTTGGCGCAAATCACTGGCGCCAGCTTGCGCGCACCGGCCGACGCCACGCGTGAATTGTCGGACGTAGCGCCACTTGATCGCGCGCAAGCCAGCGATGTAAGCTTCTTCGATAACACGAAATACATCGAGCAGTTCATCAACAGCGTGGCGGGTGCATGCTTTGTGCGCAGCAAGTTTGTCGACCGTGCACCCACAACGATGGCGGTGCTGGTGACCGAAGACCCTTACCGTTGCTATGCGCTTACCGCACAACAATTTTATCCTGCGGCGGTGCCCAGTAAAATCATCGCGCCCAGCGCCATCATCGACCCCACCGCAACGTTGGGGGCAAATGTAACGATTCAGCCAGGTGCCGTGATTGGCGCCAATGCGAAAATTGGCGCGCGCAGCATTATTGGTACCAATACCGTGATTGGCGAGAGCGTGGTGGTAGGAGAAGATAGCCATATCGGCGCTTTAACTAGTATTAGCCACGCGCTTATTGGCAACCGCGTGCTAATTCACCGGGGCGTACATATCGGGCAAGATGGTTTTGGCTTCGCCCTCGGACGCGAAGGCCATGTGAAAGTGCCGCAGCTGGGGCGTGTCGTAATCGAAGACGATGTGGAAATCGGTTCCGGCACCACGATTGACCGCGGCACCGGCCCCGATACGTTTATTGGTGAAGGTAGCAAGATCGATAATTTGGTAATGATTGGCCACAACGTACACATCGGCAAGCGTGCAGTGATTGTAGCGCAAGTAGGCATTTCCGGATCCACACGTGTGGGCGATGGCGCCGTGCTGGCAGGACAAGTAGGTGTTGCTGGGCACATTAAAATCGGTGCTGGCGCTAAACTTGCCGCAAAATCCGGTGTCATGAACGATATTCCACCCGGCGCATCGTTTGGAGGGTTCCCTGCCATTCCGATTGTGGATTGGCACCGCCAAACCATTGCGCTCACCCGTTTAAGCAAACCCAAACGAGCCAGCAATGAGTGACGCTATTACCATCAATCCTGCCTTACCTCAGTACGACACTGAAGGAGTAAAATCGCTTATTCCTCACCGCCATCCGATGCTGATGATCGACCGGATCGCCAATATTGATGACGGAAAATCAGTGCTGGGCATTAAGTTCGTGTCGCCAGAGGAACCATTTTTTCCCGGGCATTTCCCGAATCATCCTGTCATGCCAGGTGTGTTGATTGTAGAAGCCATGGCGCAGTCTTCTGCCGCTTTGGTGGTACACACATTGGGAGCAGAAGCGCGCGGCAAAGTGGTGTATTTCATGACCGTAGAAAACGCCAAATTTCGCAAACCCGTTGTGCCTGGCGATACGCTCTATATTCACTGCCAAGTGCAGCAGAGCCGGGGTAGCGTCTGGAAATTTAATGGCATTGCCTACGTGAATGGCCAAAAAGTAGCCGAAGCGAGCTATGCCGCCATGATTATGGATAAGGCCGGCACATGAGCATTCACCCCACCGCTATCATCGCCCCCAATACGAAATTAGGTGCCGGGGTACGTATCGGCGCTTATTGTGTGGTAGACGGCGATGTGACCTTGGGCGATGGGGTGGTGCTACACAGCCATGTAAGTATTGCGGGTAACACCAGCATTGGCGAAGGCACGCAGGTGTTTCCATTCGCCTCGCTCGGTCATGCTCCGCAAGATAAAAAATTTAAAGGCGAAGCCTCACGCTTGGTCATCGGCGCCCGCAACATGATTCGCGAACATGTCACCATGAATCCCGGCACCGAATCGGGTGGATTGCTAACACAGGTAGGCGACGACGGGCTGTTTATGGTAGGCGCGCACGTGGCGCACGATTGCCGCGTAGGCAACCACGTAATTCTCGCCAACAACGCCACACTGGCAGGACATGTGACAGTAGGTAATTACGTGATTATCGGCGGATTATCGGCCATCCATCAATTTGTGCGCATTGGCGATTATGCGTTTATTGGCGGCATGTCGGGTGTCGAAAAAGATGTCATTCCGTTTGGCACCGTTAAGGGTGAGCGCGCCTCGCTCGATGGGTTGAATCTGGTAGGACTCAAGCGGCGGAATGTGGCGCGCGAACGTATTCATGCCCTACGCCACGTTTTTAAGGAATTGTTTTATGAGACGGGCGGTACATTAGTAGAGCGCGCGGCCAAACTACGCAATGCCTACCCTCAAGAAGAAGCGCACGCCTTACTAAATTTTGTGCTTACCGATACTGCCCGCGCATTTTGCACGCCACGCGATAAAACCCAAACTCATGAATTAGAAAGCCAGTGAACAGCGTAATCGCCATGGCGCAGAGTGATTTGCCACCGCTAGGGATTATCGCGGGGGCTGGCGCTTTGCCGCGTACACTGATTCAATCCTGCCAATCGATCGGTCGATCATTCTACGTGGTTGCCATTGAAGAAGCGGCCGATACCGAAACGGTGGAGGCTGCGGGCATGGATCATGGCTGGTTTCGCTTAGGTGCCACTGGCAAAATGATCGACGCATTACATGCGCATGGTGTCACCGAAGTGGTGATGGCGGGCAAAGTGCATCGCCCTAAGTTAACCGCACTTCGCCCCGATATGAAAGGCACTAAGCTGCTGGCGCGCATCGGTTCGCAGCTACTCACCGGTGACAACGAGTTGCTGAATTCAATTGTACGCTTTTTAGAAGAAGAAGGCTTGCGCGTGGTGGGTGTCGATGACGTGGTGCGCGATTTAGTAGCACCTGAAGGGCTGATTGGCTCGATTTATCCCGACAAGCGTGCTCAAGGCGATATTGAGTTAGGCGCTAGAATCGCACGCGGTATCGGTGCGCTCGATATTGGCCAAGCTGTCATTATTTTTAATCAGCAAGTGCTGGGGGTAGAGGCTATTGAAGGCACCGACCGCCTTATCGAGCGCTGCGCTGCACTGCGACCTGAAGAAAAAGGCGGCGTGCTGGTAAAAGCCAAAAAACCGCAGCAAGATCGCCGCGCCGATTTACCCACGATCGGCGTGCCCACTATCGAAAATTTAGCCCGGCATGGGTTTTCAGGAGTTGCCGTGGAAGCGGGCGCTTCTCTGATTGTCGATCGCCGCGCTGTCGCACGCATTGCCGATCAGCTTGGCGTGTTTATCATCGGCTTTACCGTACTCGAGTAACATGAAAATTGCGATCATTGCAGGCGAAGTCTCCGGCGACCAGCTCGGCGGCTGGCTGATGGCCGCACTTAAACGCCAAGCCGCTGAAAAAAATATCCCCTTAACTATCATCGGCGTCGGTGGTGAATCGATGCAAGCGCAAGGCTTACAGAGCATTTTTCCAATGCATGATATCGCGCTCATGGGTGTCTTTGAGATTCTACCGCATCTGCGCACCATCAAACGTCGTATGCGCGAAACGATTGATACCATCGTACGCGAGCAACCGGATGTCGTGGTGACGATTGATTCTCCTGGCTTTAGCACACGGGTAGTAAAAGCCGTACGTGCACACGCAGAAAAAAAACCGCACTTCATTCATTACGTGGCGCCAAGCGTATGGTCGCATCGGCCTGAACGTGCCAAAAAATTTGCCACCTTATTCGATGAGTTGCTGGTGCTATTCCCCTTCGAGCCCCCCTATTTCACGCGTGAAGGCCTCACCACCCACGACATTGGCCATGAAGTGGCGTGGCAATGGCGAGAAAAAGGCGATGGTAACGCGTTCAGAGCACGCCATCACATCTACGTCGATGCGCCGTTGCTTGCCATTTTCCCGGGCAGCCGTCACGGTGAATTAAAACGCATGCTGCCCCCTTTTCATGGCGCGGTATGCCGATTACATAAACACTTGCCTACACTACGCGTGGTGATTCAAGTACCCGCACATCACTTAACGCACGTGAGGCAGCAGGTGGCTTCGTGGCCAGGAAGCCCCATTGTTCTTCCCAGCACCGAAGAGAAAAAAGATTTATTCGCTGCTGCTACCGCTGCTCTTTCAAAATCCGGCACGGTGGCAATGGAATGTGCGTTTGCCGGATTACCTTTGGTTGTTACCTATCGCGCCAACCCGATTAGCATCGCGTTAGTACGCCGATTGCTCACAATTCGCTTTGCCCATATTGCTAATATCATGGCGGATCGCGAAATTATTCCGGAACTGATTCAAGAAACCTGTACCGCCACCCACTTAGCCAACGCAGTGCTGCCACTGCTAACAAGCGATCAGGCGCGCCAAGCGCAGCGCGAGTCGCTCCAAGATTTCGCAATGCATCTCAAGGCAAAGGATGCACAATCGCCCAGCGATAAAGCCGCAGCGATTATTTTAAACCGCTTTTAATTTTGCCACCGCTTCATCATACTCAAACAACGCTAAGAGCAGCCGTAAAGCCCGACCACGTGGGCTTAATAAATCAGGGTCTTGGTAAAGCACTAACCGCGCATCGTTATGGGCAATACGGATCAACGGAATATGGTGGCTCATATTCGCTAGCTTGAAATCAGGCAGTCCCGTTTGACGCGTACCCAGCACATCGCCCTCGCCGCGCAGCTGTAAGTCTTTTTCAGCAATCGCAAATCCATCGTTCGTTTGGCGTAACATCGCGATGCGTTCTTTGGCAATCCCCGAAAGATGATGGTAGAGCAAAATACACCGCGACGCCTTTTCGCTACGCCCCACACGCCCCCGCAATTGATGCAGCTGCGCCAAGCCAAAACGTTCGGCATGCTCAATCACCATCACGGTGGCCTGCGGAACATTGACTCCCACCTCGATCACGGTGGTGGCGACCAATAGCTGCAAATCGCCAAACGCAAAGGCATGCATTACTTTTTCGCGCTCGGCTAACTTCATGCGTCCATGCACCAACCCAACTTTTCCAGGAAAAATTGCATGAAGCTGCTTAAAGCGCTCTTGGGCTGCCGCCAAATCGCTAGCATCTGAATCTTCAATCAGAGGGCACACCCAATAAAGTTTTTCCCCCGTATGTATTACCCGCCCAACACCTTCAATGACTTCCTGGATTCGTGAAAACGGTACAGCGCGGGTATCAATCGGCTGGCGGCCTGGCGGGCGCTCGGTAAGCACCGAGACATCCATGTCGCCATAAAGCGTCATGGTTAGGCTGCGTGGAATCGGCGTTGCCGTCATTTGCAACACATGCGGTGCATCGGCCTTAGCAGAAAGCCGCAAACGCTCAGAAACACCGAAGCGGTGTTGTTCATCAATCACCAGCAGACCTAAGCGCTTAAACACGACCTGATCTTGAAATACCGCATGCGTACCAATGACTAGAGGCAGTGCACCACTGGCCAAGCCTTGCAGCACCGATGCACGCTCGGCAGCCTTCATTTTTCCCGAGAGCAGCGCCAGAGGAATGCGCAGCGCTTCCGCTAATGGCTGCAAGGTGTGCACATGCTGCCTGGCCAGCACGTCGGTCGGTGCCATAAGCACGGCTTGAAATCCTTGTGCTGCCAATTGTGCCATTGCTGCAAATGCAAGAATGGTTTTTCCTGATCCCACATCGCCTTGTAACAACCGTAGCATGCGCTGACCGCTGGCCAAATCACTGGCGATTTCGCTTAATACTTGCTGCTGGCCTGGCGTTAACTCAAAAGGCAGCAACGACATCCATGTAACATCGAGTTGTTCATCCCAACGCAACGCAGGGGTCGCTTGGCGTTTTTCATGCTGGCGCGACAAAGCCAGCGCAAGTTGATTAGCCAACAATTCATCGTAGGCCAGGCGCGCACGTACAGCAGAATTTTCCACTACATCGGCGGCATCGACAGGCGTATGCAACGCCCGCAGTGCGCCCACAAAGCTTGGCCATTTCTGTTCAGCAAGTAAGGCGCCATCCAGCCATTCGGGCAAGTCTTTCAGCGAGCGCACCAGGGTGGCGCTTGCCTTTGCCAGCAACCGCTGGCTGATACCCTGAGTGAGCGGATACAGAGGGCTAAGCGCCAGCACTTCATTAGCTTTTTCAGGCAGAGCCACAAGGTCGGGGTGCGCTATGGTGGGTAATCCATCGTACCAATCCACTACCCCACACACGATACGGGTTGCGCCTACCGGTAGTTGCCGCGCCAAATAATCGCCTTTTACGTGAAAATAGGTGATCACCACGGTTCCTGTCGCGTCATGCGCAATAATTTTATATGGCAGACGGCGCTTGATACGTGGCGGTGCAATATGCTCGTCGATCTGCAATTGCAGCGACGCATAAGAGCCTTTTTGAACGTTCGCGACTGACGTAAGGCGAGAGCGGTCGATAGTGCCGGTTGGCAAATGAAACAACAAATCACGCGTAACAACCGGCGCATGCATATCACCACCACGCAGCAACAACGCCTGCAGTGATTTTAATGTAGCGGCACCGATGCCGCGCAACGAGGAGAGGCTTGCAAACCATGGATAAAGCAGCGCCGGCCGAAGCCGTGCTTCAGCGTGCGTCGGTAAGCTCGATAAGGCTGTTGCGCGCGTCGCCATCCACATTTGCCATCGCTTGCTCGCAGCGTGGCAACACACCGGCACCGCGATCAGCATCCAACATATCGAAGGCAACGCTAATCGTCACCGAGAAATTGGCTTTTCCACCGAAGGCAATATGGTGGCTGCGAATTTGGCCACGCAACCGGTTTAGCACCACACGCACCGATTCACGCGAAATATCAAACAGCAATACGCCCAACGTCGAGGGGCTGAGCAAGCTAATCATATCTTCGCTACGAAACGTTGCTCTACAGAAACTAGCCACATGCTTGACCATTTTCGCCATGTCGGCCGCGCCATAGCGAGCCAAGCTGCGCTCGAATCGATCGATACGAATAATCGCGAATGCCACCGACATGTCACCCGCTGCCACATAGCTTTTCATGAGCTCAAGGTAGCTTTCGGTGGTAGCACGGTTTGGTAAATCCGTTGCGGCATCGCGCTCTAACCTGCTTTCCAGATTAGTTTTTAGAAATTGGCTGAGTTGTTCTCGCGCGCGCTGTTCGGTTTCGTCGGGCAGCACCAGCTGAAATCTCGGGTGATGGCCTTGCGAGACCACACGCAACACCGTGCAGGGTAACGCCATTTCGTCGCCCACACGATTTTTAACACGTACTATGCGCTGGCGGGCGATTACATCGCCAAAATCAGGGGCATCGTCATGAAATTCAAGCTCTTCCTGCAGAAAGCTCTGCGTGCGAACGCCTAGAATATCCATAACATTGCGGTTGGTTAAGTCGCCCTGTGCATAGCCTAACAGATTAGCCGCCACTTCGTTGGTTTCCGCAATGATAAGCTGTTTATCCGCGTTATTTTGCACGATCAGCACCACCCCATCGCGACGCCGGCTGGCATTCGATTTCTCGGTTGGATCCACGCTATCTCCGCGCTTTACGAGGCTTGAAAGCTTCACTATGTTCCTCGAGCATTAAGAGTCAAGTGTATGGAGCAAATTCGTCAATCCAACGAGACGCTGCCACGGGATCTGTGGCTGAAGCGCTTGCGTTACCGTAGCTGGCATCGCGGCTGCAAAGAAACCGACCTGATTTTGGGAACCTACTGCGATCGCCATATTGAATCGCTCAACGAAGCCGATTTGCAACGCTACGAAGCCTTGCTCGATGAAGACGATGCCGATATTTGGAGTTGGCTGACAGGAAAAACTCCCTGCCCCAAACCTCACTTCGAGCCACTCTTGCAGCTGCTGCGTACACTCAAACTCTCGTGACAATGCCAGCACTTCCCGCATTGCCGGCATTTGTCCCCGGCCAATCGCTTACCCTTGGGCAGATACCATTTGCCGCTCAAGCCGATTGCTTGACAGCACTGCTGCGCCATGCGCAACGCCCTATCGTGCATGTCGCCATCAATGATAAAGATGCACTTGCGCTGCAAGCGCTACTGCGATTTCTTTCGCCCAACACAGATAGCTACTACCTGCCAGCATGGGATACACTACCCTATGATCGCGTTTCGCCTGCCAACGGCATTTTATCGCAGCGGCTGGCAACCCTAGGGGCGCTCGCCACACGCAACCTCCCCGCTCCTTACGTGCTGTTTACGACACTCAATGCTATCAGCCAAAAACTGCCCCCACGTTCACTGATTGGCGCGGCACAATTTACTATCACGCGCGGCAGCACCCTTAAACACGAGGCAATGACTCAATTTCTTGTCCATCACGGATACCACCGCGCCAGCAAAGTTATGGAGCCCGGTGAATTCGCTATTCGCGGCTCGTTGATTGATATCTTCCCCGCTGGCGCTGACAACGCCTTACGAATTGACATGTTCGGCGACGAGATCGAATCCATACGCCGCTTCGACCCGCTCACCCAACTCTCTGCTGAATCGGTCGAAAGCTATGTGTTACGCCCGGTGAGCGAAGTGCTTCTCAATCACGATAGTATTGCTCGATTCCGTAGCCAGTATCGTGAATTATTTGGCGCGGTTATCAAAGAAGACCCACTTTATACATCGATTTCTGAGGGGCGTGCCTATGCAGGGATGGAGCATTGGCTGCCTCTGTTTTACGAGCAGCTTGATCACCTTACAGATTACACTCCCAACGCCCTGATTACCGAGGATTACCGTGTGGCAGCGCTGCACGACGAGCGCACCGCCGATATCGCCGACTATTACGACGCGCGCGTAAAACATGCGCAAACTAAACATGCAGCGCCCTACCACCCCATTCCTCCGAACTTATTATTTCAAACGTCCAATCAATTGGCCGAACACTGGCATCATCATACGCGCATTACTTTTTCGCCGTTTGTTCAAGCAGAAGGGCTTGCTGCCCAATACCGCGCCGCACCGGTGTTACGCGATGCGAGTTCTACCGATCACCCCGTAGAATCGGTAAAAAGCTATTTGCAGCAGGCAACCACACGCGTTGTATTGGCGGCTGCCTCACTCGGCAGTGCGGAACGCATTCGCAATATGTTGGCGTTGGAATCTTTGCCTCTGCATGCCTCGCTTGAGCAAGCGGCAGAAGACCCGGTTTCCATCACGATTTTGCCGATCGAGCAAGGCTACACAACAGCAGAATATACGCTCATTACCGAGCAAGATATGTTCGGCGAACGTATTATTCGCACGACCAAGAAAAAACGTAAGGCCGAAGCCTTTATGCAAGAAGCCGCCAGCTTTCTGGCCGGCGAGTTAGTGGTGCATCGCGAGCATGGAATTGGTCGGTTTGAAGAGCTGGTAACAGTGGAGGTTAACGCCACCAAACATGATTGCCTCAAACTAATTTACGAAGGCGGCGACAAACTGTTTTTGCCCGTCGAGAATATCGACCTTATCAGCCGCTACGGTTCCAATACTGAAGGTGTCGTGCTGGATAAATTAGGCGGCGTGGCATGGCAGAAACGTAAATCCGCATTAAAAAAACGCCTAAAAATGGCGGCAGAAGCATTATTGAAAGTTGCTGCCGAGCGCGCAGCCATTAACGCCCCGCTGCTGAAATGCGAGCCAGGCACCTACGATGAATTCTGCGCACGTTTCGCCTACACCGAAACCGACGACCAATTGCAGGCGATTGAAGACGTACGTCGCGATTTACAATCCGGCCAGGCCATGGATCGCCTGATTTGTGGCGATGTAGGCTTCGGCAAAACAGAAGTAGCCATGCGCGCGGCGTTTATCGCTGCCGCGTCCGGTTACCAAGTAGCGATTATTGCCCCCACCACACTGTTGGCACGCCAGCATTACCATACATTCTCGCAACGCTTCGAGGGATTACCATTCACTGTGCGCATGCTATCGCGCCTGACCTCTAGCCAGGAGGCCACCGATACCAAAAAACGTCTTCCTGAAGGCACTGTTGATATCGTTATTGGCACCCATGCGCTGCTAGCGGCCGGCATTCAATTTAAACATTTGGGGCTTCTCATCGTCGATGAAGAACAGCATTTTGGCGTCGCGCAAAAAGAAAAACTAAAGCAACTCAAAGCCGATGTGCATGTGCTCACACTTTCGGCTACTCCCATTCCACGAACCTTACAAATGTCGCTGGCGGGCGTACGCGAGTTATCGCTTATCACCACGCCGCCGATTGATCGTTTAGCTGTTCGTACCTACATCATGCCCCGCGACCCCGTAATTCTACGCGAAGCGATTTTACGCGAACACCACCGTGGCGGAAAAACATTCTACGTGACGCCACGAGTAAAATATATGGCAGAACTGGAGGCCGAGCTGCGTGAATTGGTGCCTGAAATTAAACTCACCAGCGCACACGGGAAAATGGCAGCCACCCAGCTTGATACTACTATGAACGCGTTTTACGATGGCAAATATGACCTGCTGTTGTCGACTGCGATTATCGAATCCGGCATCGACATCCCCACTGCCAACACCATGATTATCGACCGCCCGCATTTATTCGGTTTGGCACAACTCTATCAACTACGAGGGCGCGTGGGGCGTAGCAAAACCCGCGCTTACGCGTATTTCACCCTTCCCCACCATAAGCTTCTTAGCCGCGATGCGCAGCGCCGACTGGAAGTGATGCAGCAGCTCGACAGCTTAGGGGCAGGATTTGCTTTGGCCAGCCACGATATGGACATTCGGGGATTTGGCAACCTGCTGGGAGAGGAGCAATCCGGCCATATTAAAGAGGTAGGCATCGAGCTTTATCAAGCGATGCTTGAGGAAGCGATTACTGACCTTAAACGCCGCCGCCATAGCAGCGATAGCGCGGATAGCAGCGAAGGCTGGAGCCCACAAATTAACCTCGGTATGTCGGTGCTGATTCCTGAGTCCTATATCGAGGATCTTGCCCTACGCCTGAGCCTTTATCGCCGTGCCGCCGGCCTTGAAACGCAACCCGACATTGAAAGCTTCGCCGCCGAGCTGGTCGACCGTTTCGGCAGTTTGCCAAAGGAAGTAGAGCATTTATTGGCGGTATTGGGCATTAAGATTCTATGTAAACACGCCCACATCGCCCGACTCGACGTGGGCCCCAAAGGCGCGGTTATTGCCTTTAAAAACAACCAATTCCAAGCGCCCGAAGCATTGCTGGCACACCTTAACAAACAGTCACATCGCATGAAGTTGCGTGCCGACCAAACCCTTTTTGTAGCACAAGAAACCATGCCCGATACCGGACGCATTGACCATGCCCGCGCCCTAGCCGCCGAGATCGCAGCATTGCTTCCACAGCCCACGCCAAAAGCCGCATAAACCCTTGCGTTAAAGGGCATTTTCGCTATATTCGCGCGCCTATGAGCGACCTGTTTACCAAGTCCACCGCCCGCAAAACCGACGCCAACACCTATTCCGCTAAGCACATCGAAGTGCTCGAGGGCTTGGAGCCTGTGCGCCGCCGCCCCGGTATGTATATTGGCGGCAATGATGAAAACGCCATGCACCACCTCATCAACGAGGTGTTCGATAATGCGATGGACGAAGCCGTCGCAGGTCACGCCAGCTTTATTGAAGTAGAATTGGCCCCAGGAAATCTAGTAACCATTCGCGACAATGGCCGCGGTATCCCGATTGACCCACACCCAAAGTTTCCAAAGAAGTCAGCACTCGAAGTGATTATGACCACCCTGCATGCGGGCGGTAAATTCAACGACAAAGTCTACCACACCGCAGGCGGCTTGCATGGGGTGGGGATTTCGGTGGTGAACGCGCTTTCAGATCATCTTGAGGTCGAGGTCGCCCGCGATCAGCAGCTTTATAAGCAGGATTATTCACGCGGCACACCAGCCACCAAACTGCAAAAAATTGGTGCGGTTAAGAACCGCCGTGGAACGGCCGTAACCTTCCACCCCGACCCTGAGATTTTTGGCGCCAAATCAAAATTCCGCCCTGAAAAAATTTATAAACTCATCCGCGCTAAAGCGTATCTGTTTCGTGGAGTTGAAATTCGCTGGCGCTGCGACCCGGATTTGCTGGCCGAAGGCGCTACCACGCCTGCGCAGGAAACCATTCATTTCCCTGGAGGTCTGGCTGATTACCTGGCCTCGGAAGTGATTCATCGTCCCTTAGCTATCAGTCAGTATTTTAGCGGCAGCGCTGATTTGGCCGAGGGCAAAGGTCGCGTCGAGTGGGCAGTTGCCTGGCCGAAAGACGACGACGAAGGCCGCCACGCACTTTTTTGTAACACAATTCCAACCCCTGAAGGCGGCACTCACGAGCAAGGATTGCGTGCCAGCCTCACCAAGGGGTTGCGTGCGTTTGGCGAAATGACCAAAAACAAGAAGGCCGCCAGCATCATGGCCGACGATGTGATGGAAGGCGCGGTCATTATTCTCTCGCTTTTCATTAAAGACCCGCAATTTCAGGGCCAAACGAAAGACAAACTGGTATCGAACGACGCCGCGCGCCTCGTGGAAAACGCGATTCGTGACCCGTTCGATCACTTTCTTTCTGGCGATGTAACGCAAGGCACCGCGTTGCTGGATTATATCATCTACCGTGCAGAAGAGCGCTTGCGTCGCAGGCAGGAAAAAAATGTAAAACGCCAAAACGTTACCTCACGTTTGCGGCTACCCGGAAAGCTAGCCGATTGCACACGCAGCGAACCGCACGGCACAGAATTATTCCTGGTGGAGGGCGATTCCGCCGGTGGCTCGGCCAAGCAGGCGCGCGTGCGCGAAACGCAAGCCGTATTGCCCTTGCGTGGTAAAATTCTCAACGTGGCCTCGGCTTCGCTCGATAAAATTCGCGCTAACCAAGAAATCTCGGATTTAATGCAAGCTCTAGGGGTTTCAACCGGCAGCGCTTTCGATATCAAAAACTTGCGTTATGAGAAAATCGTGATCATGACCGACGCCGATGTCGATGGCGCTCACATTGCCTCGCTGCTGATGACGTTTTTCTATCAAGAAATGCCGGAACTGATTCGCCGCGGTCATTTGTACCTGGCGCAACCTCCGCTGTTTCGTATCACCGCTGGAAACGTGACCTATTACGCCGCGAACGACGCAGAAAAAAATGCCCTGGTCGAACAACTCTCGACCAAACACAAAAGCCGTATCGATATTGGCCGTTTCAAGGGATTGGGCGAGATGACCGCACCGCAGCTCAAAGAAACCACCATGGATCCCAAAAAGCGTACCTTGCTAAAGGTCATCATTGATGAAAGCGAAACCGACGAAACGGCCGAACGCGTGCATCAGCTGATGGGCAAAAAGCCTGAACTTCGCTTTAAATTCATTCGTGAACAAACCGAATTATACGGCGAAAAATTCCGCGAAGCACTCGACGTTTAGTCGACCGCATCCATTGGTGTTAAATTCTCGGCAATACGCTTCATGCGCTGGTGTTCGGCCTCGGGCAAGGGCAACAGCCCTTTCATAATGAGATAACCATCCTGACCAGTGGTAGAATCCGCGGCGATATTCATGGCGAACTGCCGAATACCCGGCACGAATTTGACATGATCCAGCTTAATATAGGTGAAAAGACTACGAGCTACGCGGTAGCTGCCTTCTACGATACGATCAAACGTCGGCATCACACCGTCGACCGGGTTGGCTTTGATTTTCGAGACGTTCTGCTCCAGAAAACTATAGCCAAATAAGCCTAAGGCATCGGGGTTGCCGACCAATTTTTGTACAATCAGATTGTCGTCTTCGCCGGCTTCGATAAACACTCCATCTTCGCGCAGAGCGGAGCATTGCTTCTTGCGCAGTTTTTCATCAGGGTATTTGGCCTTAAATTCGGGGAATTCCTTACACGCTTCATCCATGACCAATTCTACGAAAGCGTCGCGCGTTCCCGAAGTGGGGGGTGGGCCATACACCGAAATCGCCACATTCGGCAGTTTGGAATCCACCTCTTTCCAGGTAGTATAGCGATTGGTAACCAGCGTGCCGTTCTGGGGAACTTCACGCGCCAAAGCTAAAAAAATGGCGCGCTTGGTGAGATTGAATGCTTGGCTCTCGCGGGCGTTTGCCATCACGATGCCGTCGTAGCCGATTTTTAGCTCTACAATATCGCGAATGCCCTTCTTGGCACATTGTTCCAATTCAGAATCTTTTATGGGTCGTGAGGCATTCGCCATATCGGGATACGCCTCCCCCACGCCTTCGCAAAATAATTTTAGACCACCGCCGGTGCCTGTAGCCTCTACAATCGGCGTACGAAAATCGCCCTCACGGCCAAATTGTTCGGCCACCGCGGCAATATAAGGAAATACCGTAGAAGAGCCTACAACGCGAATTTGGTCGCGCGCGTGCGCACTCAAGGGCAGCAATAAACAACAAAGCAGGAGAACTCCACGCATGGCGCGCAGCATACGAAGGGCGGGCGTGAAGTCAAATTAGTCGTTAAGAAGCTTTTCCACTTCCTGAGGGCTGAGCACCGTTGGGTCTTGCGTTTTGCTAAGTGGCTCAAACTCTTGCTCCTCAGCTGCGGTATCCGCTACGGCAGGCTCTGCATTGGGTGCAACAGGGGCTTGTGTGGTAGGCGTAACAGCAACAGGGGTCGCGGTGGCAGGTGCTGGCGCTTCTACTACGGGCGCAACCGCTGCAGGTTCGGGATGGGAGGGCATT
>FRDC01001911.1_pt2 | contig 18383 bp, 22 predicted proteins | sample 1106171 | NCBI WGS metagenome assembly FRDC01 (sample SAMEA3930566, study PRJEB13176) | freshwater metagenome | biome: Drinking water system; feature: drinking water; material: water | place: Singapore | collected 2014-12-20 | reverse complement strand
AAAATAATTTCAGCCATGGTGTCTCTCGTTGAGGGGCAATGATGGTAGGCGTATTAATCGAAACAACAAATAGTTACAATGGTTTTATCGTGAGCTTTCCCCATCTTGTCATTGCGAAGCATGTTTGCGACGCGGCAAATCACCTTTTTGCTTTATTAAGCTGGATTGCTTCGCTATCGCTCGCAATAACGTTAAAAGAGCCTTTATGAGAAATATCCTTGATGAAATCGCGGCGATTCGCCAGCGCGACCCCGCCGCGCGTAGTACGCTTGAAGTGGCGCTTGCCTATCCTGGCTTTCATGCCATTTTATTGCATCGTGCCGCACATTGTTTGTGGCGTAATGGCTGGCGCACACTGGCGCGATTGCTTGCTTATTTCACGCGCTTTCTTACGGCGATAGAAATTCACCCAGGCGCGCAAATCGGCAATTTTTGTTTTATCGATCACGGGCATGGGGTGGTAATCGGTGAAACCGCCATCATCGGCAATCGGGTGACGATTTATCACGATGTCACGCTTGGTGGCACTACACTCGCGGCCGGTAAACGCCACCCTACGATTATGGATGATGTGATTATTGGTGCTGGCGCGCAGGTGTTGGGTCCAATTACCGTGGGCGAAGGCGCGCGGATTGGGGCGAATTCCGTGGTGGTGAAGGATGTCCCTGCGCATGCAACGGTGGTAGGGATTCCTGGTCGCGTGGTGGCGGAGGCGGATAATCAATTTGCCGCCTATGGCACAGTGTCCGACGCGGATCCGCATCAGCAGGAGTTGGATGCACTGAAACGTAAGTTAGAGGAGATGGAACGCCGCCTCAAAGCCAGTGAGGCGGATGGTAGTGGGATTTAAGTGGTGTCGATACTATTACGCCCTACTTGGTGAGCTTTTTGCGGTTGGTAATGTAGCCAAGCATTGATCCATGTATTTATTCCCTTCGCTTGCTGAAATACTCAAGAGATCAGAGTCAGTAAGCTGTGAATCAATACTCAAGCCATTTTTTCTTGCAGCTTCACGAATCACTGGTGCGCCTATCATGATATAGCCGCAACTTTCTACCTCAGATGCTAAAAACCAGTTTTTTTTTGTCTGAAAAAGCGTATCGTTTTCATACAGTTGGCGTATGGCGCTTCTCAATTCAACTTCAGATAAAACTTTATCTCCGTTGTCAGCGGCTCTTATGGCTACCTCTACAGCATTGTCTCTTTTGCTATCATCTTTACTCATATTCGCACCTTATTTCTCAAAGCCACTGATTGAATCTCGTGCTTATTCTAGTGATCTTTGGTTAACAAAACGTAAAGACAATCCCATAGGATTGCTTGCTTTTTGCTAAGAATATCAGTAAAAAACCTCAAATAACCAAGCGAGTGCGTATGTTATTATCGACAAAAGGCCGTTATGCGGTGATGGCGATGGTTGATCTTGCCAGCCAGCAACTATCGAAGCCGGTGACTCTGGCGGGGATCGCCGAGCGTCAGGAAATTCCACTGGCTTATCTCGAGCAGATTTTCGCTAAACTCAAGCGTGCGGCAGTGGTACAATCGGTGCGCGGGCCAGGTGGCGGGTATGTGTTATCAAAACCAGCCGAATTGATGACCATTGCCGAAATTGTGCTCGCTTCCGAGGAGCCTATTAAAATGACCCGCTGTGGCGGCGAAGTGAAAGTATGTATGGCAACCAAAACCCAATGCCTGACGCATGATTTATGGGAAGGGCTTGGCGAGCAGATTTACCAGTACCTTAACAATCTTACGTTGGCGGATGTGGTTAATCGCCGCATTGAAAGTAAATTCCCGCGGGAAAAACGTGGTGACTTTTCCTTATTTACCGAGATGCTGGCGCAACCCGCGCAGGTGTAATGATTCGCATGATATACCTCGATTACAACGCCACCGCGCCGCTTCGCCCGTCGGTGCGTGCGGCTATGGATGCCGTGGCCGTGTTGCCGCTGAATCCTTCCTCGATGCATGCGGCTGGCCGCCAGGCCAAAAAACTACTGGAGGATGCCCGCGCAACGATTGCATCTGCCATGGGGGCATTTGCCAATGAAGTGCTGTTTGTCGGTTCCGGCACGGAAGCGAATAACATGGTGCTGCGCGGTTTTGCTGATCGGCCGATTTTAGTATCCGCGATCGAGCATGCATCCATCCGCAAAACAGGCAGTCTGCTCGGTGCAGCTGAGATTCCAGTGAATGCGCAAGGTGTTGTGAAATTGGATGTGTTGGAAGAAAAGCTGAAAGCATTCCATCATAATAGCCTATCCCTCGATGAGAGAGGTCGATCCGAAGGATCGGGTCGGGATGGCCAGCAAACCTCACTCCAACCTTCCCTCCTCAAGGGGGAGGGGGTAAAGGGCCCTCTGGTTTCCATCATGCTTGCGAATAACGAAACGGGCGTGATTCAGCCGATCAAAGCGATTGCGGATATTGTCCATGCCTATGGCGGATTGTTGCATTGCGATGCCGTACAGGCATTGGGCAAAATTCCGCTCGATTGGGGATTATTAAGTGCGGATATGCTTACGATCAGCGGCCATAAAGCAGGTGGGCCAGTCGGCGCTGCGGCACTTTTGATTCGCAATGATTTGCCAATCCGCCCGCTTATCACAGGCGGGGGGCAGGAACTTGGGCGTAGAGCCGGAACAGAAAATGTTGCTGCGATTGTTGGATTCGCTGCATTCGTTGCCGAAGTCGCAGCATGTCCGGAAGCAAAAACTATGGGACAATTACGAGATAATTTAGAACAATCACTCAAAGCTGTAGCGGTAGATGCCCTCGTATTCGGGGGAGAATCCGCGCGCTTGCCGAATACATTGCAGATTAGCATGCCTGGGGTCAAAAGCGAAACACAGCTCATGCATTTTGATTTGAACGGGTTTGCGGTTTCGGCCGGTTCGGCCTGTTCTTCAGGACGGATTGAGCCTTCCGCCGTGCTGCTTGCCATGGGTTTTTCAAAAGAAGTAGCCGCCACTGCCATTCGCATCAGCCTTGGCTGGGCGACCACTGAAGAAGAAATTCACGCATTCGCAGCCTGTTGGGCAGAAGCGTATAGAAAACTGGCAAAGCCCAAAGCGGCGTAGCAACGATTATCCGCGTGAAACATCCTGCGATTGCGCGCGGCTTGATGTCACCATATCACGGAATTTGGTGGAATCCTGAGCAGGTGCTGCTTCCTGACGATATTGCTCGCGTACATCAGTCATTGCCTCACGAGCGGCTTCGCGGCCTGCTTTTTTCATGTCGTTGCGCTCATTCACGCCTTTACGGAAAATAAAGTTGAATGCTCCCACAATGAGTGCCGCAATGCCAACGGTTCGTAAAGCTCCAGCGCGCCAGATTTCTCGCGGCGGTTGGGCTTTTTTGAAGGTGTTGTGAATCAGATTGCCAGCGACTTCGATGCCGGCTGCTAGCCCAGCGCCCAGCGCCGCGCCCTTAAGGCCACCCTCTGCCCGTTCACCCAATGTTGGATCTTCGCGTGACATGAGACCCATTATACATGGGCATCAGAACTTAAAATGTTAATGTTTTATGACAATTTGAGAGAGTACTTGCTGGTAATGTCCTGTAAGGTTACAAGCCCCTTTCCCCAGCGCTTGATAATAGTTGACTAATAAACTATGTTATTGTACATCGCAGTGCAATAATAACGCGCAACCACGCGCGCAACGAGAATTGAGATGACCCAGATAAAATACCCAATTTTCATGGACTATCAGTCCACGACACCGGTGGATCCGCGCGTGCTGCAGGTGATGATTCCCTATTTCACCGAGAAATTTGGCAACCCGCATTCGCGCAGCCATGCATTTGGTTGGGAGGCAGAAGCTGCGTGCGAGGTGGCGCGCGGGCATGTGGCACGGCTGATTCATGCCGACGAAAAAGAAATTATTTTCACCTCCGGCGCTACGGAATCTAACAATATTGCGCTTAAATCCGTAGGGCATTTTTATAAGGATAAGCGCAACCACATCATCACCGTGGTGACAGAGCATAAATGCGTGCTCGATTCCGCCCGCCACCTGGAAATGGAAGGGTTCGATGTCACTTACCTTCCGGTGCAAAAAAACGGGTTGATTGATCTTGCGCAACTTGAAGCGGCGATCACCGAAAAAACCTTGTTGGTCTCTGTTATGGCGGTCAATAACGAAATCGGCGTGATTCAGCCGCTTGCCGCAATCGGCGCGTTATGCCGCGCCAAAGGTGCGTTTTTTCATACCGATGCGGCGCAGGCATTCGGCAAAATTCCGCTGGATGTGGAAGCAATGAACATCGACCTCATGAGCATCTCCGGCCATAAAATCTATGCGCCAAAAGGCATTGGGGCGTTGTATGTGCGCCGCCGTCCGCGCGTGCGGCTTGAAGCGCTGTTCTCCGGCGGTGGGCAAGAACGCGGTATGCGAGCCGGCACATTGCCAACACCGCTGGTAGTCGGCTTGGGGGAGGCTGCACGCATTGCCGCCGCTGAGATGACCGAGGAAAATGCGCGTATTCGTTACTTAAGCAATAAATTCATGAAAGCCGTGATGGATGACGTGAAGGATGTTTATTTAAATGGTGACCGCGAGCAGCGGATTCCTGGCTGCATCAATCTCAGCTTTGCCTATATCGAAGGCGAAAGCATGATTATGGCGATTAAAAACCTTGCTGTTTCTTCCGGTTCGGCCTGCACTTCAGCAAGCCTTGAGCCAAGCTATGTATTGCGTTCGCTTGGTGTATCCGAAGAACTCGCGCACACCTCGATTCGCTTTGGCATTGGCCGCTTTACTACCGAGGCAGAAATTGATGATGCAATCCGCATCGTGAGCGGTTCGATTGATAAATTGCGCGCCATGAGTCCGTTATGGGAAATGGTGCAAGAGGGTATTGATATTTCAAAAATCGAGTGGGCAGGGCATTAAGGCGTTGATTGTGTACCGCTGCCGTTCAGCGAACGGCTCACGGTATCCGATGAACGGTAAACGGTTAACGGAGTAAACTATGGCGTATTCAGAAAAAGTAGTCGATCATTATGAAAACCCACGCAACGTCGGCAGCTTTGAAAAAAGCGACGATAATGTGGGCACGGGTCTTGTAGGTGCACCTGCCTGCGGCGACGTAATGAAGTTGCAAATTAAGGTTAATGCTCAAGGCATTATCGAGGATGCGAAATTCAAAACCTTCGGCTGCGGCTCGGCAATTGCGTCGTCCTCGCTCGTTTCCGAATGGGTGAAAGGCCGCCATATCGATGAGGCGGTGACAATTAAAAACACGCAGATTGCTGAAGAGCTCGCTTTGCCACCGGTAAAAATCCACTGCTCGGTTCTGGCGGAGGATGCCATCAAAGCGGCGATCCGTGATTACAAGGATAAGCACGCGTCTCACGAGGCAAAAGCAAGTTAGCATGATAATGGCCAACAGATTACAGCCTAGTGCTTGCAGTTTTTTTGTTGCTAGCTGTCGCCTGTTGCCTGTTGGCTGTTGGCTCTAGAGGTTCTTCTGATGCAGGCCATCAAAGCCATTTCGTTGAGCGATGCTGCCGCACAGCATATCAAAGCGCTGCTGGAAAAGCGCGAGAAACCTGCTGTTGGCGTGCGTATTGGTATTCGTACACGCGGGTGTTCGGGACTTTCCTACACGGTGGAATATGCCGATGATATCGGCAAATACGACGAAGTGGTCGAGGAAAAAGGCGTGCGCGTTTTGATTGATCCCAAGGCGGTGATGTTCCTCATCGGCACGCAAATGGACTATGTGGACGAGAAATTCAAAAGCGGGTTTGTATTTGTGAATCCCAACGAAAAATCACGTTGCGGCTGCGGCGAGAGTTTTAACGTGTAATTCTGTTCGTCATCTCCCGAATCGTGTAGCGATTCGAGGGTGATCCAGTGGAGTAGATTCCCCTAGAATTTCTTCAATGAAATTAGGGGAATGACGGTAGACATCAAGAGGAATATCTCCTAAAACCCGCCGCGATGCAGAGTTTTTTTGATATTTTTTCGCTGCCGGCTGATTTTCTCATGGAAGAATCGGTGCTGGAGAAAGCCTATTTTTCTGCTCAACGCGCCGTGCATCCGGATCGGTTGATTGGCAAAAATGAAGCCGAGCGCCGCGCAGCGATCCAGCATTCTGAGCGCGTGAATCAGGCCTATGAAACACTCAAAGATCCTATCGCCCGTGCCGAGCATTTGCTGGCACTGCATGGCATTGCCATCAAAGAAGTGGCGAATGCAGCGGTGCTCATGGAAATGATGGAACTGCGAGAACAGCTTGAATCGGCGGCGGCGGATGGCCGCCGCTTGCTTGCACTGGTGGAGGATGTCAAACGGGCTTCAAAACTATGTATGGATACGCTCACGCACGCATTTGCAAGTGCGGATTATACGCGTGCTGCCGGCGAAACAATGCGCCTTCGTTACCTTACCAAAGCACTTGAAGAGGCGTATATGCTGCTTTATCGGCTGAAGGCGACAGCGCATGAGTAATCTTTTACAAATCCATGAACCAGGCGAAACACCTTTGCCGCATGCGGATGCGCTGGCGATCGGCATTGATCTTGGCACAACGCACAGTGTTGTCGCGGTGGCGACGGATGGTAGCGCCCAGGCTATTCACGATGCGCATGGCCGCTCGATTATTCCTTCCGTGATTCAGTTCGAAGGAAATCATGTCACCGTTGGTGCAGAAGCTAAAAAAGCAATGCTTGAAGGAGAAGATGGCGTATTATTTTCCTTCAAACGCTTCATGGGAAAATCAACGGAAGATATAAAAAATACATCCGTCGCCATGCCAGTGGATTGGCAAGCTTCGGGCGCAATCCGCATGCAGGCTGGAAACAAAAACATTACGGCAGTAGAGGCTTCGGCCGAGGTGCTTAAGCATCTGAAACGGATGGCAACGGAATCGCTCGGGCGCGAAGTCACCAAAGCTGTGATTACTGTTCCAGCTTATTTCGACGATGCCGCGCGCAACGCCACCAAAGACGCGGCAAAACTCGCGGGGCTTGAAGTGTTGCGGTTGCTAAATGAGCCAACCGCCGCCGCATTGGCCTACGGGCTGGATGCAAAGCAAGAAGGTATATTCGCCGTATACGATATGGGTGGCGGTACGTTTGATATTTCGATTTTAAAACTCGTCGATGGTGTATTTCAAGTGCTTGCAACTGCAGGTGATACGGCACTCGGTGGTGACGATATCGACCACGCAATCGCCGACTATGTGCTTTCCCATCATCCGTCTTCGCGTACATCGTGTGCGCAATTGCTTGCTGTATGCCGCCTAGCCAAGGAACGGCTAACGCAGCAAACGCAGACGTATATTGTTTGGGAAGGTATCGAAACTCCGCTCACTCGCGGACAGCTTGAGGCTATGGCAGAACCGCTGATTGCGCGCAGCCTTGATTGCTGCGAACGCGCCTTACTCGATGCGCAAATGACTCCTCAAGCCATCAACAGCGTGGTGCTCGTGGGGGGAGCAACGCGTATGCCATTACTAAAACAGCAAGTGGCGGTGTATTTTGGTCAAAATCCGCTCGATTCGATGGATCCTGATCTGACGATCGCCTTGGGTGCAGCGCTGCAGGCTTCGGCGCTTACCAAAGGTGCGGATCACTTGCTGCTGGATGTTATTCCATTGTCGTTGGGTCTTGAAACCATGGGCGGCATTGTTGAAAAAATCATCTACCGCAATACGCCGATTCCCGCCTCGTTGGCGCAAGAATTTACCACCTATACGGATGGTCAGGCAGCGATAAAAATCCATGTGGTACAAGGGGAACGAGAAAAAGCGAGTGATTGCCGTTCCTTGGCGCAGTTCGAATTACGAGGAATTCCCCCGCTTCCGGCTGGTGTGGCGCGGATTGAAGTTACCTTCGCTATCGATGCCGATGGCCTGCTTACCGTTGCGGCCAGGGAATTAACTACCGGCATCGCCCAGCAGATCGACGTAAAACCTTCCTATGGCCTTGAATTTGAAGAAATTGAACGTATGCTTGCCGACAGCATGGAGCATGCCCGCACCGATATTATGGAGCGGTTGTTAATCGAGGCGCGGGTGGAAGCAGAGCGGAGTATTGTGGAAATAGAATCCGCGATCACAGTGGATTCTAGCTTATTAAAGCAAGGTGAACGCGCGTTGTTTAATGCGCAGATTGTGCGGCTTAAAAAAGTAATTGAGGGCGTGGATCGCGAGCGTATCGATTATGAGCGTAATCGCCTCAATGAACTCGTAACGCCATTTGCCCAACGCCGCATGGATCAGGCGATTTCATCTGCCCTTGAAGGTAAAACTGTTGAAGAAGTGAAGTAGGAGAGACCCCCATGCCCCAAGTTATTTTTGTGATGCCTAATGGTGAAGAAAAGCACATCAACGCACCTAACGGCATTTCGCTGTTGGAAGTTGCGCATCAAAATCACATTCCGCTGGAAGGTGCGTGCGAAGGTTCACTGGCATGCTCTACCTGCCATGTCATTGTGGATGAGGCATTTTATGGTCAATTGCCACCCGCAACGGACGATGAGGAAGATATGCTTGATCTTGCTTTTGGCCTCACCCACACGTCACGGCTGGGTTGCCAAATCATGATGAATGATTCGCTCGATGGCTTGAAAGTCGCCGTGCCTGGGGCAACCCGCAACATGATGGTGGATAAAAAGGCAGGCTAATATGCAGGAACAACCGTCAACGAATGTAGCTAGGAAATCCGGCAAACGCATCTTAGGCATCGTGGTTGGCATCGCGTTGCTGGCTGGCGGTGGCTGGCTGGCGTTACAGCAATTCGGGTTGGATACGACGTTGGTAAAACAGCAGCTTGATACGATCGCCAAGCAGTTGCGCGAAGATGGCAAAAAAGATGGCCGTCATATTGCCCTGAGTTATGGCGACATTGAAATGGCCGGTGGCGCGCTCAATCGCCATGCGCTGGTGCGTGATGTTTCCTTGCTCTTAAAACAGGAAAATGGCACGCCTGGCACAGTAAGCAAACCGAATTCGCTACTTATTACCTCGGCGGTGATGGAGTTGCATACACGTGGGACGGATCGACTGACATTGCGCTTTTTGCATCCGATTATTGTCGCCAGCGAAGAAGCGCCAACGCGCGCCATGCTGCAGGTAAGTGGTAATGCGCCGTTAAGCGTTACCTTCGGTCAAACCAAAGTGGCGGATGTGCTGTATGCCGAATGGGAGCAAGCATTGCCCAGTGAATTGCGCGTGACGTACCTCAAAGAAGAGCAAGCCGCCGGCGCGGAAGATCAAACGCCCACCGTTGTTCCCGTGTATCAAACGGTGATTGTCACTTCCGCCAAGGCAGAAAGTTTTGTGCAATTCGCGCAGGATGAAAGCGGTTTGGGCAATGCCACCCTCACGCTGGATGATGTACGTGTAATGCCGGAAGGAATTCCAGAAGGTACGGTCAGCATTGGCCAAGTACGCGGACGTTGGAGTCATGTGCTCAATGAAACCGGTGAACCGGTGATCGAAGGCAATTTAACCGTGAATGCGATTGAAGCCGCACCGGAGCTTATTGCGTATGCGCCTATTACCCTTGCTTTTGACGCACGCCAGCAAGGGCATATGCCGCGCCCGGGCCTTCCGGCACAAAAACCGTCCAGCTATCAGCTCAAAACATTCAGCCTGAAAGCCAAAAATGCTGCGATTGATGCGACGGCGGATTTTGCCAGCCAGCCTGGGGAAACACTGCCCGTCGGCACGGCAAAACTCAGTGTAAAAAATCTGCCATTCGTGATGAAGGAGTTAAAGCATTTTTCTGTGCTGGATGCGGCGGATGACCCGCTGCTAACTGCGATTATTGAGCGTGTCGCAGGAAAACCATATGCCGATATTACCGATGTAGATGTTGCAATTGCGCGACCTAAAAACGGCGCGTTTACCATTGGAAAATCCACGTTTGAGGAATTGTTTGCTCTCGTGCTTACCAGTAAAATTAATGAGCTAAGCGGCGGCAATGCCGATGTGATTGCCCCACCGCAGCCACGACTTTCACCCGAAACCATGACGGAAGATTATGGCGCGCAAGGCTAAACAAAAACCATCCTCAAAACCTTCCATCAAAAAAGAAGCGTTGCCGCGCTGGGATTTAAAGCATCTTTATCCATCATCCGAGGATGCTGCGATTGCAAATGATTTTCGCGCACTCGAAAAATCAGTCAGCCATTTTGTGACACAGTATCAAGGTAAATTACATGCGGCGGATAATCTCGCCGCGGCGATCAGTGCGTATGAAAAAATCGAGGATCGCGCCGGCCGGCTCGGCAGTTACGCGCAATTGCTTTACGCCACCGCCATGCATGATGCTGCGGTAACGCAGTTTTTCCAAAACACACAAGAACGTCTAACAAGAATCCTTTCAAAGCTGGTATTTTTTACCCTGGAAATTAACCAGTTGGATGATAAAAAATTAGCAAACGCTCTTGCCGAAAATACCAAGCTTGCGCATTACAAACCATGGCTGGATGCGGTGCGTGCCTACAAGCCGTTCCAGCTGTCGCATGAGCTTGAATCCTATATTCATGAAACATCTGTCACGCTGGATGCGTGGCAGCGACTTTTCGATGAATCGCAAACCCGACTTCGTTTTATGGTGGACGGAAAAAAACTCACCGAAGCGGAGGCGATTGATTTATTATCGAATAAAAATGCCAAAAAACGTAAAAAAGCAGCCGCTGAAATTAGCCGCGTATTTACAAAAAATGCCCCGCTTTTTACCCTAATCACCAACACGCTGGCCAAGGCAAAAGAAATTGATGATACCAAGCGTGGCTTTGCCAAGCCAATTTCCGCACGCAACCTGGAAAATCAGGTAGAAGATGAGGTGGTCGATGCGCTGATCGCCACGGTGAAGGCGAATTACAGTAAACTTGCTCACCGCTATTATCAGTGGAAAGCCAAACAATTTGGCAAAAAATCACTCAACTACTGGGATCGCAATGCTCCGCTTCCATCGGCGGATGATAAAAAAATAAGCTGGAACGATGCCCGCACGATTGTACTGACCTCTTATCGTGAATTCTCGCCAGAAATGGCAGATATAGCCCAGCGATTTTTTAAAGAAAAATGGATTGATGCTCCCGTGCGCGAAGGTAAAGATTCTGGTGCGTTTTCGCATGGCACAGTGCCGTCGGCACATCCATATATTCTGATGAACTATCAGGGCAAGACCCGCGATGTAATGACCCTGGCACATGAGCTTGGCCACGGCGTACATCAGGTTCTTTCCAATACGCAAGGCGCGCTCATGGCCGATACGCCGTTGACGCTTGCCGAAACTGCTTCCGTGTTTGGTGAAATGCTTACGTTTCAAGCCTTGCTCAAACGCGAAAAAAATAAAAAACGCCGAAAATTGCTGATCGCCAGTAAAGTGGAAGACATGCTCAATACCGTGGTGCGGCAGATTGCATTCTGCGAATTCGAACGCCAGGTGCATGATGCGCGCCGAAAAGGTGAGCTTTCTTCAGAGCAAATCGGCAAAATTTGGATGAAAGTACAAAGCGAGTCACTCGGCAAAGGTATCACACTCACTCCAGAATATTCAGTCTACTGGATGTATATTTCGCATTTCATTCATGCCCCGTTTTATGTGTATGCCTATGCGTTTGGGGATTGTTTGGTGAACTCGCTTTATGGCGTTTATTTAAAAGAAGCCAAGGCTGGTCGCGCCCATGCATTTGTCAAAAAATACCTGGCTATGCTGGAAGCCGGCGGCAGTCAGCGCCACAAGCAGTTGCTCGCGCCCTTTGGGCTGGATGCCAGCAAGCCAGATTTCTGGCAAGCTGGCCTCGATGTCATTGCAGGGTATATTGATGAACTCAAAAACTAACCTGATAGTTTTTATTTCAGCACTTTCTGGATGGCGGACACCAGCACTTCAAGTTCAGTAGTGCTTATGGTGAATGGCGGCATGAGATAAAGACTCCGATCAAACGGGCGCAGCCACGCACCATGATTCGGAAATTCACGCCGCATGGCATAGATATCAACGCCCTGTTTTAATTCCAGCACGCCGATTGCACCCTTTACCCGCACATCCATCACGCTTGGATGGGATGAGAATTGTTTCAGCCCGTCCCACAGTAATGACTCCAGCGCTTCTGCACGCTGAAGCGAGGATTCATTCGTGAATATATCCAACGACGCATTGGCCGCCGCGCAGGCGATAGGGTGCGCCATAAAAGTTGGGCCGTGCATGAGAGCTTTTTCCGGCGCATCACTTAAAAAGGCCTGAAATACTTCACGCGTCGTTAAGGTTGCCGCAAGCGGCATATGGCCACCGGTTAATGCTTTGCCCAGGCATAAAATATCCGGTGTTATGCCCGCTTCATGGCAAGCAAAGCGATTGCCGGTGCGGCCAAAACCCGTGGCGATTTCATCGGCAATAAATAGAATATTCTGCTCACGGCAGACACGGCGAATTTCTGATAATATATCCGCCGAATGAAATTGAAAATTACCGGCCGCCTGCACTAACGGTTCAATAATCAGCGCCGCCACCTGACTGCGGATGGCGGCTATGGTTTGCTCAAACTCGGCGAAACTATATTCATCCGTAGGAATTTCCAGCTGATAGTTGCGTAAAGTAACGCTGTCATACGCAGCGTTGAAATGGCCTTTGGCGGAAACCGACATCGCCCCCATCGTGTCACCGTGATACCCATGCTGAAATGAAATAAATTTCGTGCGCCGTGGTTCGCCTTTATTGCGCCAGTATTGCAGTGCCATTTTGAGTGCTACTTCTACCGCAACAGAGCCAGATTCCGCAAAGAATACACGCTCCATAGTTAAATTGGTAAAGGTGCATAGTCGCTGCGCAAGCTTGTAGGCAGACTCGTGTGCCAACCCTGCAAACATTGTGTGGCAGAGCGTTTGCGCCTGTGCGGTGATTGCCTGCACGATATGCGGATGCTGATAGCCATGACACATACTCCACCAAGAAGCGATGCCATCAATCAGTGTGCGCCCATCCGCAAGCTGCAATGTACAACCGTGCGCAGCCACAATCGGTAAAGGTGGGATAACCGTTTGCATCTGCGCATATGGCAGCCATATATGTGGCCAGCCTTGTGTGAACCACTCGGGATTATTCATGATTCACCCGCCACCGTGCAATAAGGTTATGCCGCTTCGGCATTGGTTGGCGCTTGCTGCTCCATGGGTTTTAACCCGAGCTTGGCAAAAAGTTGCTGATCGGCATCGGCTTCCGGATTGGCTGCTGTGAGCAGCTTTTCGCCGTAAAAAATTGAATTTGCGCCGGCAAAAAAGCACAATGCTTGCATTTCTTCGCTCATGGCCTCGCGGCCGGCGGATAATCGTACCATCGATTGCGGCATCAGGATGCGAGCAATTGCCACCGTGCGTACGAACTCGATGGAATCAATGCGCGCATCTCCTGCGAGCGGCGTTCCCTCAATTGGAATCAGCATGTTGATCGGTACGGATTCGGGAGGTTGCGGTAAATTCGCCAGTGTAACCAGTAAATCTGCCCGATCTTTGCGCGTTTCGCCCATACCTAGAATGCCACCGCAGCAGATTTTCATGCCTGCCGTACGCACATGCGATAACGTATTCAGCCGATCCTGATAGCTGCGCGTGGTAATAATTTCTTTGTAAAACGATTCGGAGGTATCAAGATTGTGATTGTAATAATCCAGCCCAGCGTTTTTCAGTTCTTGCGCCTGATCTTGCGTTAACATGCCGAGTGTGGCGCAGGTTTCAAGGCCAATTGCTTTCACGCCACGGATCATTTCAGTTAGTGGTTGCATATCGCGTGCTTTGGGCGAGCGCCAGGCAGCGCCCATACAAAAACGCGATGCTCCGGCATTTTTAGCAGCCTGTGCGGCGGCGAGCACTTCATCCACTTCCATACGTTTTGTCGCTTTAACAGGCGTATCGAAACTGGCGCTTTGGGAACAATAGTTACAATCTTCCGGACAGCCGCCAGTTTTAATCGAACACAAAGTCGAAACTTGTACCTCATTGGCGTTAAACTGTTTGCGATGCAGGGAATGCGCTGTAAAAAGCAAGTCGTTCAGTGGTAATGCGTAGAATGTAAGCACTTCAGCTACTGTCCAGTCATGGCGGTGCATGGTTCCCCCTCGTGATGTGCCATTTCCACTTTCGCTGGAATGACGAAAAGGCTATGAACTAGCCGAAATGCCAGCACTTGCCAACTATTGTGATACAGCACTTATGGCGATGGAAGAACACCATCAGCGCCGTGGTTTACCTGCACGGACGACCTCAAGCCTTATTTCCTTTGCATCCAATGATTATCTGGGCTTAAGCCAGCATCCGGATGTAATCGAGGCGGGGCGCGCGGCCTTGCTAAAATTCGGGGCAGGGGCGGGTGCTTCGCGCCTTATCACGGGCAATCACCCGTTCTATGAACCGCTTGAAGCACTGCTCGCACGTATGAAAGGCAAAGAAGCTGCCTTGGTGTTTGGGAGCGGATATCTTGCCAATATTGGTGTAATTCCAGCGCTGGTTGGCAAGGGTGATCTCATTCTCGCCGATAAGCTAATTCATGCTTGTATGGTGGACGGAGCCAAACTCAGTGGCGCGATGTTTAAGCGATTTCGCCATAACGATATAGCACATGCAGAAGCCTTGCTGGATGAGCATCGTGCGCAATTTCGACACACCATGATTCTTGTCGATCATGTGTATAGTATGGATGGGGATATCGCGCCCCTGCGTGAACTTGCCGCACTTGCCCGCAAGTATGATTGTTGGCTCATGGCCGACGATGCGCACGGATTTGGCATCGTAAAACCTGAAATTGATGTCGACATCTGGATGGGAACATTATCCAAAGCCGTTGGGTGCTATGGCGGCTATATTGCCGCATCAAAAGTCGTGGTCAATTATATGCTGTCATCTGCGCGTAGTTTTATCTTTTCTACCGGCTTGCCGCCCGCAACATGCGCATCCGCACTGGCAGCGCTTGAGATCATTGCCGCCGAGCCGCAACTTGCAGCGCAAGTGTTGATGTATGCGCGGCGGATTCAACCTCAGGCGCAAAGTGCCATTGTGCCGATTATGCTGGGAAGTGAGGCGCGCGCGCTGGCGGCTGCAGCGGTATTGCAAACGTATGGTTTACACGCAGTTGCTATTCGTCCACCGACTGTGCCTGCTAATAGCGCACGCTTGCGTTTGACATTTTCTGTCACGCATCGCGATACTGATATTACCCAATTGCATAAAGCCCTGGAAAAAGAGGGTCTTTTGCCATGAACACGCTGATATTAAGCGGTTGGGCGCAGTCACCAGACGCATTAAAATCTTTATTTCCACAGAGCATTGCGTTTGATTACAGCGATCATGCAACACTTGAGGTGTGCTTTAAGCAATTAACGCAATTTGTGGATATACCGTATGTGGTGGCCTGGTCGATGGGTGGGCAACTGGCATTGCGCGCGATTGTGGCTAATATCCTGAAACCCAAGCACCTCACGCTGATTGGCGTTCCATGGCAATTTATCGGTACGCAGGGCATGGATGCCTATACCTACCAATTGTTTCGTGATACCTATGTAAAAAATCCTGCCCGCCACAAAGAACGGTTTGCTGCGTTAATCGCGAAAGGTGACCGTAACGCGCGGGAAGTTATGCGCCAGATCATGCATCATCCGGATATAGAAAATACAAATCGCTGGCTTCCCTGGCTTGAAATGCTGGCCGGATATTCTTTTGAGCATGCAACAGAAACTCCTTTGCCGCCTGCGCTGATTATTCATGGAGCGCAGGATGCAATTGTTCCTGTAGCGCAGGCCTACCAGCTTCGGCAGTTATTGCCTTCGGCACATCTTGCGGTTTGGAACGAGGCAAGCCACGCGCCGCATTGGCATGATCCTGCAAGATTTATGGGCGAAATCGATGCGCATCGGTCTACACTGAAGATTGTCGTATGAGTATTGATTACACCCGTGTTGCCGCTAATTTTTCTCGCGCCGCGGCGCAGTATGATGCGCGCGCCGTGCAGCAAAATGCCTGGATGGAGCATGGGTTTAATTGGGCATGCAATGGGATTGCACCGAAAAGCACGATGCTGGATATTGGCTGTGGCACTGGGTTATTTTCCCAAAAAGCAGCCCAGCGTGGTATGGGGTGGAATGTTATTGGGCTTGATATTGCACAAGGAATGCTGGCGATTGCTGCCACGCGCTGCACTGCCGTGGTGCGTGCAGGAGCCGAGCATATTCCCTTCGCAACAGATCAGTTTGATGGGGTATTCTCCTCGCTTGCTTTGCAATGGGTGGTTAATAAAACGCAGGCATTTCGTGAAATATTCCGTGTCATGAAACCTGGCGCTTTAGCAGTCATCGTGACGTTGGGCGACAAAAATCTGCATGAGTTTCTTACACTCGCGCGTGAAGCGCAGCTTGATATGCTGGCCATGGAATCTGTATCCACTTATCATATGCTTGCCGAACAAGCAGGATTCTTCGTACAGCGCGTGGAGTCGGATCATGTGACGGCAACCTATGCTTCGGCGCATGCCATGCTGCAATCAATCCGTGCGATTGGTGCAGGCAATGCTAGTGCTCAGCACGATACGCACGAAGCGCGCCAAGCGATCGCTGCCGTCATGCAAACATATGACCAGCGCTACCGTCATGCGGATGGGGTTTATGCAACATGGAATCCCCTTTATCTGGAGCTTAAAAAACCATGAGCGCTTATTTTGTTACCGCCATTGGTACGGATATTGGCAAAACATTCGCCAGTTGCGCCTTGCTGTATGCTGCACGAAAAGCAGGGAAAAAAGCCATTGGCTTAAAACCTATTGCCTGTGGGGCAACCGTAAGCACCGAAGGGGATGTCGCCGCGCTCATCGATGCAAGTGGTGCAACGCATGTGCTATCACCTTTTTGGTATTCCGCAGCGCTCTCACCCAATATGGCAGCGGCGCAGGAAGGAAAATATATTGAGCTTACCGATCTTTGTGCATGGACGCGTGCCCAAATCATGCCAAATTATTTTACACTTATCGAAGGGGTCGGAGGGCTTATGGTCCCGTTGAATCCGCACGAAACCGTACGCGATTGGATGCTGCAGCTCGCACTACCTGCAATTGTCATAGCAAGCAATTATCTCGGCGCATTAAATCATACCCTGGCGACTGTTGAATTGCTGCGCATAAAAAATATACCCATTGCCGCGCTGATTATTTCTGAAGCAGAGCATGGAATATCCTTAGCCGCGACCGAGGCAACAATACGTAACTTTGTGCCAGATATACCGTTGATTGTTTGCCAACCTCGCGTATCTTCTTGGCATGAGGCAACAGCAATTCACGCGCTTATCCATGAGCTTTTATGAAAGAAAAAATAGAAAATTTCTTAAATAAACTACTTGCAAGAGCGACGTTTAAATCTCGTACTCCGGTGGATCCTGCCGCGCCGCGCTACGCCGATTTGAATGATCGCGTATTTGCTGCTGCACTCGATATTGTGGTGCTATATGTGCTGCTGTATCCATTATTCCATGCCATGGAATTGCGTATTTTTAGGCGCGTGGATGCTGAAAAATTACATACGCTGAACACGCATGATGCGCCATCGCTGATAGAAATTATTGAGATTCTATGGCACGCGAATTATCTGCCCTTGTGGTTGCTGAATACCGCGGCGCAATTTTTTATTATCGGTGTTATTATTGTGCTGGTGCAGGTAAAATTTGGTGCAACGCCTGGAAAATATTTGCTGGGATTACGCATCGCCACGGCGAAGGATCATACAACGCCTGCGGCATGGCGCTATGCACTGCGCTGTGCTGCGTATTTGCCTGCAGCACTGATAGGTATGGTGGGAATTTTTTGGATCAGTTTTAACAAAGAACGCCGCGGTTGGCATGATTATATCGCCGGAACAGTGGTGCTACACACGCGCCCGCGTGGCTGGTATTGGCAGCATATCAAGCAAGGTTACCGCTGGTTGCGTGCGCGGCTAACGTAGTAAATAGGCGGTAAAATAGCGGTTCATTTGCGTGTTCGCTTCGATTTCAAATTGCGCCATCATCTCGCGAATCATACTGTCGAACAGTTTTTCGCGTTCGGCGATGGAGGCGCGCTCATTTAATGTGCGGCTACGGGTGACATACACATCCGCATGGGCGGTTGAAAGTGCAGAAATGCCGTCATAAATACGCATGGAAACTTTGATGCTGGCATCATAGCGCACGTCTTGCTCGTCGGTAAAAAACCCTTCAATTCCGGTTTTTTTGGGCAAGGTTTCTTCGCGCACACTTGCCTGCTCAATAAGCACTTCCAGTATGCCGCGTTGCCCTGCCGCTGCCAGCCGCTGTTTTGCCCATTGATGGACTGCCTGGGCGGGTGGTGTTGGGAAAGTATGCTCTACATTCGGTGCGCGCTGTGGGGATTGATAGCTGCTCGT
>FRDC01000351.1_pt1 | contig 18431 bp, 18 predicted proteins | sample 1106171 | NCBI WGS metagenome assembly FRDC01 (sample SAMEA3930566, study PRJEB13176) | freshwater metagenome | biome: Drinking water system; feature: drinking water; material: water | place: Singapore | collected 2014-12-20 | reverse complement strand
CGTTCCGAACAGAATGATGCACCCGCAAGCGGCCAGCAGGCCCACGCGGCGCCGGGGAATCAGACTCCCGACCGCGACGGTGACGATGTAGAAGACGGCAAAGGGACTTTCGATGCCACCGGTACGTGCGACCAGAATGGTTTCTAGAAGAAAGTCGATGCCGACCTGCGCCCAGAAGAAGCCGGTCAGGGTGGATGGAGTCCGGATTTTCGGAAGCAGGAATGCCGAGGGGATTGTCAGCGCATAGGTGATGACGATGAGAGTGTAGAACGTTTCGACTCGTTCGCCCTTCGTCACCTGAAACAAGACGGAAAGGCCCAACATCAGGGTGACCACAGCCACCCGCAAGGCCATCAACCATCGCAGCCGTCCAGAGAGATCTTCCATCACAGGAGAGCGCACGTGCTCATAGCGATTCACGACTCAACGGGATCGGACCGACGAAGGAAGAATGGCCGGCTTGTGCGGCAGGACTTTCGTTTCTCTGCCGCACAAGCCAGGTACAAGTGCTTATCCGATCGCGGACGCCATTTTGAAGATCGGCAAGTACATGGCGATGACGATGAACCCGATCACGACGCCCAGGAACACCATCATCATCGGTTCCAGCAGAGAGGTCAGCGAGGCGACGGCCTGATCGACTTCGTCCTCGTAGAAATCGGCAATCTTCCCCAGCATGGCGTCCAAGGCACCGGTGGATTCACCGACGGCGATCATGTGCGTCACCATCTTTGGGAATACCTGGCTTGACGCCAAGGGATCGGCGATCGTTTTGCCGCCGCTGATGCTCACTCGGGCATTTAACAAGGTCTCCTCGATCACCTTGTTCCCCGACGTCTTCGCGCAAATCGTCAGGCCGTCCAACAACGGGACGCCGCTTGAGAGGAGCGTGCCCAGCGTCCTGGTAAACTTGGCCACGGACGCTTTGCGGATCAGATCTCCGAACACGGGAGTCTTCAAGAGGAATTTGTCGATGTTCATCCTCCCGGCGGGCGTCGCATAGTATTTCTTGACGGCAAACACGGTTGCGCCCATGGCCAGAAGGCCTATCCACCAATAGGACTGGAAGGCATTGCTGACGTCGATTACGATTTGGGTCGGCCCCGGCAGCCCGACCTTTCCGTTGGACAATTCGTCGAACATCTTGGCGAAGATCGGGATGACCCAAATCATGAGTACGCAAATCACGACGAAAGCGACGCCGAGGATCGCCGCCGGATAAATCATGGCGGACTTGATCTGTCCCTTCAGTTTCATCGCTTTTTCAATGTGCTTGGCCAGCCGGGTCAAAATAGTATCCAGCAGACCGCCAACCTCTCCGGCATGGACCATGTTCACGTAGAGATCGTCGAAGACTTTCGGATGTTTTCTGAGGGCATCCGAAAAGGTGGAGCCCGCTTCCACCGCACCCTTGACCTCACCAACCGTTTCACGCAACACCTTGTTTTCGGACTGCGTCGAGAGAATTTCCAGACATTGCACGAGAGGAAGTCCGGCATTGATCATGGTGCCGAATTGCCGCGTGAACACCACTAGATCTTTGTCGGTCAAACCGGACCCGAGGCTGAAACTGAATCCGCCTTTTCCGACCTTTTCATCCAAGCTGGTGACGACGATGCTTTGCTTGCGAAGTTGTTCGACCGCCTCGTCTCGGCTCTTGGCGTTCAGCTCTCCTTTTTTCACGGCACCCGATCTTGAGCGTCCGACGTACGCAAAGGTCGCCATACAGATCTCCAGCTGGTTGTGAGCTCCAAGGGCTCGGAATGCTTTGGATTGTGCTACCAGGCGAGTCTACAAACGACCGGAAACGCTGTCAAAATAATTGCAAATCGGCGCAGCCGTCTTAGCCGCCGGCGATGCTGGTTCGCCGATAGCCTCGATACATATAGTGAAATCCGGAGGACAAGGTGAATGCCACCATTCCGTAGAGCAACGGATCGAGGTGGCGTAACTCGATGTGGCGTGAGCTCAAGAAGATGACCGCCAGGATGTAGGCGAGTTGGAGAAAGGTAGTGCCTTTCCCGAGAAACGTCGGGGTGATGTCGATGGAAAACTCGGTAAGCTCGGCCACCGCCGTTCCCAGCAACAACATCACATCACGGCTCACCACGAGGATCGTCACCCAGGATGGAATGACATGGGTAACCGAGAGCGTGATGAAACCGGAGGTCAGCAACAGCTTGTCCGCCAACGGGTCCAAAAAGGCCCCCAGGCGAGTCTTTTGGTTGGCCGCCCGCGCAATGGTTCCGTCCAACGCATCGGTGACGCCGGCGGCGAGGAGCACCATGAGCGCCTGATCGAAGGATTCGTAGACCAGCAGGCCGATATAAACCGGAATCAGTAGAATGCGGAGGAGGGTCAAGCTATTCGGGATGTTCATGCCAGTCGGAAGAGCCTCCCCGGCGAAATGAGGGGGGAATGATAGGAGGGGGCTTGAGGGTTGTCAACGGCTTGCAGTCCGGGGAGAACCTCCCTATACTGGCGCGGTTTGTCTCGGCAATGTAGGGTTCTGGAGGCGGTATGAGTTCTCTTTCTTCGCTCTTCAAGAAAGAGGGTCTGGTCGAAAAGCATCAGCTCGAAGGCGTGGACCCGAGCGCGCGGTACTTCAATCGTGCCATCCTCGTCAACAAGACTCCTTCGGGATATGCAGCCAAAGTCATGTACGAGGCCTTAACCGTCGAAGGCTCGTCGCAGCCGACCATCACTGCAGCGGTCGTTGAACTGATACAAAAACTCCACCCGTTGGGCTTCACGAAGCTGCGCACCAGGGCCAACTTCAAGGGTTCGAAGTACCTGGCCGAGAAAGAAACCTGGATCGATTATCCGGATCCCGCCTGACCTCTTTTATCTCCGTACGCCGTACTCTTCCATGATCAGATCGTGAATGACCGGTCGGAATCGGCGAATTTGTTCGTTTTTCCGGCTGGGATGTACCCGGTTCGATAAGAGCACCACTTCCATTCCGACCAGCGGATCGATCCAGAGCGACGTTCCCGTATACCCAAGATGCCCGAACGACTCCGGTGAAAAGTGTGCGCCGGACGACGAGGGCTCCGTCGGCGTGTCCCAACCCAGCGCCCAGCTTGAACCAGGAATTCGTCCGTCACGGCGCGTAAACAGCCGCACGAGGTCCGGGTCCAGAGGCGACGGCTTTCCCTGCCAAGCGTTCAGCCATATCTCCGATATCTTGAGAACCGCCGCGGCCGTGCCGAATAGGCCGGCATGCCCTGCCACGCCGCCCATGGCCAGCGCGTTGTCGTCGTGGACTTCCCCACAGAGATACCGTTGTTCAGCTTCGTTCCATTCGGTGGGAGCCAGGCGGTCGCAAGTGATCGTCCGGTCACTCCTCGCAGCGCCGGTGGGCAGGAACATCAGCGGCGAGGCCCCCAGCGGTCCCGCCAGCCGTGTCTGAAACCATCGGTCAAGTCGACGGCCACCGATCTGTTCAATCATGAAGCCCAAGAGAATGAACCCAAGATCGCTATAGAGACTGCGCGATCCGGGTTCATAGATCAGCGGCTCCTCTCGGATCATGTTCAGCACCGCCGGTCTGATGGCTTCCGGCATCGATCCGGCGGGCATCTGTCCTGTCAGCCGTTCAGAGAGCGGTCCCCACCCCGGCAGCCCCGTGCAGTGCGACAGAAGGTGCCTGGGAGTGGAGGACCCGATCGGCCGGCCCTCTAACTCTGGCAATATCGAATTTGCCGCTGCGTCGAGGGACAATTGAGACTCTTGTACCAGCAGGAGGATGGACGTGACCGTCACCAACGGCTTGGTGAGCGAGGCGAGATCATATACGGTGGAGGAATCCACCGGTCGGCTACCAGGATCGGAAGCCAGTGTGCCAGCCGCAGCGATGAATTTCAGCTCCCCTGCAAGTCGGACGGCCAGGACACACCCGGGAAAGACGCGGTCTTGGACGGCATTCCGCAGCGCCGCCTCAATGACAGAGGGCACGGTCATGAACGGGAAAAGTTGACGGGACGATCGGTATTCAGCGTAGACATGTATTGATCCGGGCGGACGGAAGTCTCGGGACCGTTGAGAGGGCTGCTAAAGCGCCGGGCTTGATTCTCCTTGGAGCGTATCTTCCTGCGCCGTGGGAGCGTCGTGGAACGCTTCTTGTTCCTCGACCTCCAACATCCGCTCGAACGTCCGAAGTGTCGCCCGCAGCCGCTCGACCATCAACAGCCGCTGTTTTTGTAACGCCGCCAGGTCCCGCTGGGTGTCGCTCACTTCGATTCGAGCCTTGCGAATCATCTCGCCGGCCTTCAACTCGGCTTCCTTGAGAACCAGGTCCGATTCCCGCTGCGCCGTGCGTTTCACGTCTTCGGCCAGCGACTGGGCGGAGACCAATGTATTCGACAGGGTCGCTTCGGTCCGCTTGAGTTCAGCCAGCTGTTGCTCGAGAAAAGTAATCTTTTCCCGCTGCACCGCATTGTCCCGATTCAGGAGCTCCACGGTTTCAGCCAGCTCTTCGAGAAAGCGGTTGACCTCTTCCTTGTCATAACCGCGGAAGCTGACCTTGAACACCATCTGCTGTATGTCGAGTGGTGTGATGCGCATGGCGTCCCCCTTCATCCAACTCCATTCAATTCATGCGGACGGCAAGATCCCGCAGCGTTTGCACCAACGCAATTTGTAGAAATGTGATGACCAAGATCGCGATGATCGGCGAGAGATCAATACCCATCCGCCACCCAACCCACCGTCGTATCGGCGAAAGCACGGGCTCCGTCGCGCGCTCGAGAAACTGCACGATCGGGTTCCACGGATCGGGATTGACCCACGAAATCAGCGCGCGAGCGATGATTACCCACATGTAGAGCCACAGGACGGTATCCAGCACCGTCGCCAATCCTTGAAGAATGTTGCCACCGACGAACATCAGCGTCCTAACTCCTGCGACCGTTTCGTCGCCGCCTCCACAGCCCCCATCAGTGTAGCACGGAAGCCGCCCTGTTCAAGTTGATGCAAGCCGGCGATGGTCGTGCCTCCCGGTGATGCCACTTTGTCTTTGAGTTTTGCCGGATGTTCACCCGACTCCAGCACAAGTTTTGCGGCGCCCAACACCGTTTGAGCGGCGAGCAGCTCCGCCGTCTGCCGCGGGAGCCCCATTTTCACGCCACCGTCGGCCAAGGCTTCGATCGCCTGGAACACATAGGCCGGGCCGCTGCCACTGAGGCCCGTGACGGCATCCATCAATCGTTCCTCGATCACGACCACCCGCCCGACCGATTCGAACATCCGCTTCACCAATTGCAGTTCACCGTCTGAAACACCGCTGGCGCTCGACAGCGCTGTCATGCCCTCGCGAACCAACACGGGCGTGTTGGGCATGGCCCGCACGATTTTCTCGGCGCCGGAAGCCTGTTCACTGATCCCCTGAATCGTAGCCCCCGCGATGACCGAAACGATGACCCGATCGCCCGCCAACGCTCCCACTTCCTTGAGCACGGCGGATAAGGACTGCGGCTTGACCGCCAAGACCACGATGTCCGCCCATTCGACAGCCTGACGGTTGCTCTCGCCTACTTGGACGCCGAACTGCTTGCTCAATTGATCTCGCCGGGCTGCCAGGGGATCAGTGGCCCAAATGGCATCCTTTCGGCAGATCTGGCCCGTAAGCATCCCTCCGATCATTGCTTCCGCCATTTGCCCGCCGCCTACGAACGCGATGCGCTTGCCGGCCATGTCAGACATGTCGGGCTCCGAAAATCGCCGTTCCGATCCGAACCATAGTAGCCCCTTCTTCGATGGCGACGATGAAGTCGTTCGACATGCCCATGGACAGTTCCTCCATATGGATCGACGGCCCTCCCTGTGGAGCCACGCGCTGGGATAGTTCTCGAAGGGCACGAAAATACGGTCTGGCCCGTTCGGCCTCCTCGACCAGGGGTGGGATCGTCATGAGCCCACGCACCGCGAGATGAGTCAACCCATTCAACTGTGAAACCGCCGCCTCAAGTTCTTCCGGCGAAAAGCCGGCCTTGCTCTGCTCCCCGGCTACGTTAACTTCGAGTAGCACATCCTGTCTGATCCCGGCCGCTCCCGCGCGGAGATCAATCTCTCGGGCCAGTTCGAGGCTGTCCACGGAATGGATCAGGTCGAACAGGCCAACCACCGAGCGGACTTTCCGTCGTTGAAGCTGGCCGATAAAATGCCACCGAATCGGCTCGTTGCGCAAGGCGTGAATCTTGGGAAGCGCTTCCTGCAAGCGGTTCTCACCGGCGAATCTGAGACCGGCCGCCATGGCTTCTCGGATGCGATCTACCGGGACAGTCTTGGTCGCTGCGACGAGTCTGACGCTATCCGCCGACCGCCCGCTCGCCCGGGCGGAGAGCCGTATCTGTTCCGTGATGGCGTGAAGACGCTCAGCAATGGAACCGGTGGGTGGTACGTTCATCGGGTCAGAGTCAGCGTATGATCCTGCCACCCTCGGCCCATTCTATCCGACCGCTTTCGATGCGGCTACCGCCGTCCCATGATGGTAATCCCACTCAACATCGTTCCGACGACCCGTCCTTCCCGCCTGTAGGAATAGAACAGATCGCCGTGGCAGATGGTACAGAGGTTCACGGCCGTGATCTGTTGCGGTCCCAGCCCGAACTGTTCCAGCTGTATACGCACCAGCCGTTTCAAGTCCAAGCGGGCCTTGGACCCACGATCGTCGTGAAGCACCGTTTTCCAGCAGGCCGTGCCGCTCTTCAGAGGCCCCAGCACTGCCTCGTCCACTTCGTAACAACAAGGACCGGCCGACGGCCCGATGCTGACGCGAAAATCGGACAGAGCAACGGCAAAACGCGACGCCATCAGCTCCACCGTTTTGGGTACAATGCCTGCCACCGCCCCCCGCCAGCCGGCGTGGATCGCCGCAACCGATGTTCGGCGGCGATCATAGACCAAGACCGGTACACAATCGGCCGTCCGGACCGCCACGGTGACTCCGGGCTGATCGGTCACCAGTGCGTCCCACCCACCGGTAAACCGGTCCGTTTCCGCCACCGGCCGATCGACGATCAGCGCATCGGTCCCATGGACCTGTTTCACCGAGAGCAGGCAAGTCCGGCTCCTATGGCTCCCAAGCGTGGCCGGCACCCCCGCTTCGAAGTCGACCTGCTCGGCGTGACGTCTGGTGCCGAAGAAGTGACGCACGCCGTCGCGGGGGGAGGCGAAGGCCGGTACCGTAATGACCGCTGCGCTCATACCGCTCGACCGCTCCTCTGCTTAGTCCGCTTGTTTTCGGAGGAACGTTGGAACATCCCATTCATCATCCGCCACCACCGCGACACGGTCCGCCATTTGCGCCGTCTCGCTCATCTTGCGGATAAAGGTCGGGCGATCGAGGTCCTTGTATGAGCGCTCCGCCACCGCGGCGGCAACCCCGTTGTGCACCTGCTGGTTGCTTCTGGTGGCGCGAGCCGCGGCCACCGGAACCGCCGCCTCCTGCTCGTCCCGTTCAAATCCGGTCGCAATCACCGTCACGACCAGATCGTCGCCCATGTCCGGATTGATGACTTGGCCGACGATGATGTTGGCTTCCGGATCGGCCGTCTGCTGGATGATCGACGCCGCTTCTTCAATCTCGTGCAGCGACATGTTCGGGCCACCGGTGATGTTGAGCAACACCCCGCGCGCACCTTCTACGCTGCCTTCTTCGAGCAGCGGGCTGCAGATCGCTTTTTGCGCCGCTTCGATGGCTCGGTTGGTGCCGCGTGAAACCCCCATTCCCATCACGGCGCGGCCGGTATGGGACATGATCGTCCGGACATCCGCAAAATCGACGTTGACGTGGCCCGTCGTCGTGATGACGTCCGCGATGCCTTGGATCGCCTGACGCAACACATCGTCGGCGACTTTGAACGCTTCGAGCAGCGGCGTCTGCTTGTCGACGATCCCCAGCAACCGCTGGTTCGGAATCACCAACAGGGTATCCACATGGCGGCGGAGATCGCGAATGCCTTCGTCCGCGTGGCTCATCCGCCGATGGCCCTCGTACTGGAACGGTTTTGTCACCACGCCGACCGTGAGAATACCCAACTCCCTCGCGATGCTCGCGACGATCGGTGCGGCGCCGGTGCCCGTCCCGCCGCCCATGCCGGCCGTGACGAACACCATGTCCGCGCCTTCGAGGCACTCACGGATTTGGTCCTTGCTCTCCAACGCGGACTCCTTGCCGACTTCGGGCTTGGCTCCGGCACCCAGCCCCCTCGTCCGTTCGGGACCGAGTTGAACCTTGTAACCGGCCCTGGACCGGTCCAACGCCTGGAGATCGGTGTTGGCCGCAATGAAATCGACACGAGCCAACCCCGATGCGATCATCGTATTCACCGCATTGCATCCCGCGCCGCCCACGCCGACCACTTTGATCCGGACGGGGGACACGACATCTTCTTGAAATGAGAACATCAGGGCACCTCCCTTGGAGAAACCGCGTGGCAGGGCCGTCCTGCACGCGAAGGTTAAAAGAACTCAAACATCCACGATTTCATGCGATCCAAGACTCTCCCGAACGTCCGTCCGCTTCGCAGGCCGGCGGCGGCCATGTCCTCGGTGTGACGGCGGGCGTGCAACAGCAACCCGACGCCGGTCGCGTGCATGGGATTGCTGACGATGTCACGCAAGCCGCCGACGCCCGACGGTGCGCCCCGGCGGGCCGGCAGGTTCAACACGTGTTCGGCCGCGTCGGGCATGCCGTCGAGCAGCGAGGTCCCTCCGGTCACGACGACACCCGCGCCCAGCATACCTTCGTAGCCGGCCCTGGCGATTTCACGCCGAACCAGTTCGAACATTTCCTCGACACGGGGCTCCAAGATCTCCGCGATGTCGCGGCGCGAGAAGGTACGGGCTTGGCGGTCGCCCACCGACGGCACCTCCACGCGCTCATGGCCGTGCACCAAATCCGTGCGGGCATGGCCGTGCTGCACTTTGATTTTTTCCGCTTCCGTCTGGGAGGTAAGCAGACCGATCGCCAGATCTTTCGTCAGGTTCTGGCCTCCGATCGGCAGGACGGCGGAATGCCTGATGCTGCCGTCGAGGAAGATGGCGAGATCCGTCGTGCCGCCTCCCAGATCGACCATGGCCACGCCGAGATCCCGTTCTTCCTGACTCAGTACCGCTTCACTCGACGCCAGAGGCTGCAGAATGATATCGACGACGTCGAGCCCGGCCCGATTGACACTCTTGATGATGTTCTGCGCCGAGGTCACCGCGCCGGTGATCACGTGCACGTTCACTTCGAGACGATTCCCGGACAATCCCAGCGGCTCGCGCACTCCCTCCTGCCCGTCAATCATGAATTCCCGAGGTAACACGTGCAGAATCCGCCGCTCGTGCGGAATCACGGCCAGCGTCCTGGCGCTTTCGATGGCGCGCTGCACGTCCTCGCGCGTGACTTCCGATTTTTTCAGGGCGACCACACCTTTGCAGTTCTCGGCCGAGATGTGGCTGCCGGCGATGCCGGTGTAGACGGAATTGATCTGCACCGCCGCCATGAGTTCCGCCTCTTCCACCGCTTTCTTGATCGACTCGACGGTGCTCTCGATGTCGACGACGACTCCCTTGCGGAGCCCGCGCGACGGGCTCGAGCCGACCCCGATGATGTTGAGCGAACCCTCCTCGGTCACCTCCGACACGATGGCGCAAATCTTCGTCGTGCCAATATCCAATCCCACGAGGATCTGATCCCGCTTCGCCACCGACCTCACCCCCTTTCTCGGACAATCACACGATTGTCGTATCGCAGATCCACTTCCCCGCCTTCGTGTTTCTTGCCTTCCAGTGCGCCAGGCCTAAACACCGCCTTGACCATCCGGAACCGGTTCCATTGCTCGAGTAGCGAGTCCCCGCCGAACTGAAAGCGCACGCCGCGCGTCGACGCCATGAGCCCCTCCGGATTGGACAGATCGATCTCCACCCGCCCGTCCACGTTGTGCGCCATGGCCCTGGCTAGTTCGATCGCTGATTGCAGCCTGCGCCGAACACGCGCTTCTCCTTGCAGCAACGGCTTCAATTCCATTCCCGTCAGCAACGGCAACATCGCGTCGTCCTGTGCGCCGAGACGCGCCAGTACGATGCCGTCCTCGTCCACCAACACATGATCGGCTCCGGCCTTGGCCATCGCCGCGGGCTTACGCTCGACGATGCTGATTCCCAGCGCATGGAGCGGCAACCGCTCGACGGTCGCTTCTTTGATCCACGGATGGCTTTGAAGCCGTTCGGCGAGGTAGGTCAAGCTGACCTGATGCAGAGCGACGCCGTTCTTCAGGGCGAGCCGTTCGATCACTTCCTGTTTCGTCACCCGATGGATACCCTCCACACGAATATCGCGAATCTCCAACCCGCGCTGCACCATCGGACCGATCCCTTTGGCTCCCGCGTAGATCAGCCATGCGAGCAGGGTCACACCCGCCACGCAAGCCGTCCACATGGCGAATGTTCGACAGCGCCCGTACCAATGCGAGCGCCGGGCCTGTTGTCGCTCCTCGACCGCCTGGCTCGCACGCAACCCCTTCCAGCGGTTGACTCGATACCCACTCACCTGTTTCTTGCGTGGGCGTGAACCGAAGAACCTTTTCATGCGATCCTCACTCGCTCAAGCGCGGAAGCGAGAATCCGCTCGGTCAATTCGTCGTAATCGATGCCCGCCTTCGCGGCCGCCATCGGCAACAGACTCGTCTCGGTCATGCCGGGCACCGTGTTGATTTCCAACACATAAGGGCGGCCGCGCGGCGTGATCCGAAAGTCGACTCGAACCGCCCCCGCACACCCCATGACCTCGTAGGTGCGCAAGGCCAAGGCGCGAATCTGTTTCGTCACCGCCGCTGTCAACGGCGCAGGGCAGAGATACTGGGTTTTCCCCTTTTCGTACTTGGCGGAGAAGTCATAGAACCCGCCCGGGGCCACGATCTCGACGGCCGGCAGCACGAGCGGCGGCTCACCCGAGCGGCCGAGCAGTCCCACCGTCACCTCATGGCCCGGGATGTAGGCCTCCACCACGGCCTCACGATCGTAGCGATGGGCCAGGGTCAGCGCCGCCGTCCATTGCGAAGATGTTTTGACGATCGTCACCCCGATGGTCGAGCCTTCCGATGCGGGCTTCACCACCACCGGCCAACGCAACTTCGCCTGTCTCAGCGCCAGGGCACTCGAGATATTGTGTCCGCGGAGAATGACCGTGCCCGCCGGCACCGGGATGCCCTGTGCCGCTAGCATGGTTTTCGTCGTAACCTTGTGCATGCCGACAGCACTGGTGTGAATTCCGGAGCCGGTGTAGGGGATCCCCAGCGTCTCCAAAAATCCCTGCATCGCGCCGTCTTCACCTCCGGGCCCGTGTAGTGCCAGAAAGGCGATCCCGATCTTTTGGTCCTGTAAGTCGCGACTCAAGTTCGGCCCGACATCGATGGCCACGGCGTCATACCCGCGACGGAGGAGAGCTCGATGAACGGCCGCACCCGTGCGCAACGACACGTCCCGCTCGGAGGACCGACCTCCCATCAATACGGCGATTCTCGCCTGTGTCAGTACCGCACGTTCAACCATGGCGCGACACATCCCCGACGATCTTGAGTTCCAGGTCCAGTTTCACTCCGGTCCGCCGCTTGACCGCACGGCGCACCGCACCGATCAGAGCGATCACATCGGCAGCCTTGGCCCGTCCGCGGTTCACAATGAAGTTGCCGTGTTTGGTCGACACTTCAGCGTCCCCGACCCGCCGACCCTTGAGCCCTGCGGCTTCAATCACTCGGCCGGCGGAATCGTTCGGAGGATTCTTAAAGACACAGCCGGCGCTCGGCATCGTCAACGGCTGGGTGTCTCTCCTATAATGGAGGTAGTCTTTCACGATCCGTTCGATCTCGGCCTTCGCACCTTGGCGGAGTTGCAGCCACACGCCGACAACGATGCCCTTCGGCAGCCGCGCGCGGCGGTACGAAAAGGGAATCGCGGCAGCCGGTAGATCCAGCAACTCGCCCTTCGTGTCGACGAGGCGCACGGCTTTCACCGAATCCTTCATTTCCCCAAGGCGTGTCCCCGCGTTCATCACCAGGCAGCCTCCGACCGTACCCGGAATCCCGGCCGCCCATTCCAGCCCGGCGAGCGATCGCCTGATCGCGTAACTGATCAGCGTCGGCATGCCCACGCCTCCCTCCGCGTAGAGGACTTGTCCGGGCTCCTCCTTGATCGCTCGAAGCTTGGCCAGGCTGACGACGATGCCTCGAATGCCGCCGTCTCGGATGAGCAGATTCGTCCCCCCCACCACGAAAATGGGAATCCGTTTCCCGCGAACATTGGTGAGAAGCCGCCGGACGTCGTCGACGTCGGCCGGTTCCACCAAGACATCCGCCGGCCCTCCGATCTTGAACGAGGTGTAGGCATCGAGCGGCGCGTTGTAGGTGACGGTGCCGGTGATCCCTTGGACCGCCGCCTGCAAATCCCATCGACGCAACGTGCTTCGTCCACCGGTCGCTCCCTTCGCTCCCCGTTTGCCGACCTTCATACCGTCATGGCGCGGGTGCCAGCTTGGCCAGCAGAGCCGGCCCCGATTTCCAGATATCGCCGGCACCGAGCGTCACCACGAGGTCCCCCGGCTTCACATGCGGCAGCACGGTGTCGACGAGTTGATCCTTCCGTTCGACGAACGTCACGGAGCGATGGCCGGCGGAGCGAATCGCCTCCGCCAACTTGGCTCCCGACACTCCGGGAATCGGCGGCTCGCTGGCCGCATAGATCTCGGTCACGAACAGCTGATCCGCATCCGTGAACGCCCCGGCAAAATCATCGATCAGGTCCCGTGTCCTGGTGTACCGATGCGGTTGGAACAACACGACGACGCGCCGGTCGCTCCATCCTTGCCTCGCCGCCGCGAGCGTTGCTTTGATTTCCGTCGGGTGGTGGCCATAATCGTCGACGACCATCACGCCGCCGGTCTCTCCGCGGAGATGGAATCGTCGTTCCACGCCCGTGAAGGCCGCCAGGGCCTTACGAATGAGATCGACCGGCACGTCGAGCTCGACTCCTATGGCGATGGCCGCCAGGGCGTTGGACACGTTGTGAATGCCGGGCACCGAGAGGCGGAAAGGACCGAGGTTCCGGCCGCGGAAGAACGCGCGGAACTCGGAGCCCCATTCTTTGACCGTGATGTCGGTCGCTCTGAAATCCGGCGTCAGACCGTCCCGTTCGTAGAGTCCATAGGTGTGATAACGCTTCACGATCTTGGGAAAGAGCGCCCGCAATCGATCGTCGTCGGCACAGAGCACGGCCATGCCGTAGAAGGGAACCTTGTTGATGAACTCGAGAAAACTTTCGTTGATACGCTCCATGCTGCCGTAGTGGTCGAGATGCTCCCGGTCCAGATTCGTCACGGCCACGATGGTCGGCGAAAGCCGAAGGAACGACCCGTCGCTTTCATCGGCTTCCGCCACCAGCAGATCGCCGCGGCCCAGCCGGGCATGGCTGCCCAAGGCGTTGACTTTTCCGCCGATCACCATCGTAGGATCGAGCCCGCCCTGGGCGAGTACGTTCGCCACCATCGACGTCGTCGTGGTCTTGCCGTGTGCACCGGCGATGGCGACGCCGAACTTCAGCCGCATCAACTCGGCCAGCATTTCCGCCCGGGGAATCACCGGTACCTGTTTAGCTTTCGCGGCGAGCACTTCCGGGTTCTGCGGAGAAACCGCCGAAGAGATCACGACGACCTGGGCGTCGCCCACATTGGACTCGTGATGCCCGATGAAAATGCGTCCGCCGAGCTCTTCCAACCGCCGGGTCGTGTCCGACGCTTGAAGATCCGACCCGGTGACTTTGTAACCGAGCGTCAACAACACCTCGGCGATGCCGCTCATGCCCGAACCGCCGATTCCTACGAGATGAATCTGTTGGGTCTTGCGAAACATCGGTGCGCGCCTCAAGCCCCCGACCGGTTGAGCCGGATTGAATCCCTGTTGGCCGCGTGGACCATTACCATTAGCCTCCCGCTGCTCCATCAACGTGGTGGTGATCATGATGGTCCCCCATGAGTGCGTAGCATTCGCGGACGATGGCCTCGGCCGCGTCGGTTCGTTTCAAGGTCATACTCGCCGCGCCCATCGCTTGCATGCGTGGTGGATCGTCCAGAATGTCCGCCACCGCCTTCACCAGATTGGCCCCGTTCAACTCGGCCTGCGGCAGTACAACTGCCGCACCCGCCGCCGCCATGACTTTGGCGTTCTTCGTTTGATGGTCGTAAATCGCCGTCGGCAACGGAATGAGTACCGCCGGTTTTCCGCATATCGTCAGTTCCGCGACCGTCATGGCGCCTGACCGAGCCACGACCAGGTCGGCAGCGCCAATCGCGGAGGGCATGTCGTAGATGAACGGAACGACGGTCGCATCGACGCCGGCCCGCCGATAGGCTTCGGTCACCCGACTATGATCCGGCTCACCCGTCTGATGGGTAATCGCCATGAATGGATACCGCCGTTTCAATTCCGCCAATCCTTCCATCACCGCGCTGTTAATCGCCTTGGCTCCTTGGCTGCCGCCGAAGATCAATAGCGAAACTTCACCGGGCCTTCTGACACGTGTCGATCCTCGACCAGCCTCTTCGATGAACGCGCGCCGAATCGGCGTACCCACGACACGGACCTTGGCCCGGTCGAACGAGCCGGCTGCAGACTCGAAGGCGAGAAACACTCGCTGAGCGACGAAGCCCACCGCTTTGTTCGCCAACCCCGGGTTGGCGTTGGGCTCGAGAATCACGCGGGGGATGCCGCTCAGGGCCGCCGCCATGACCATCATGGGGCTCGTATACCCTCCAACGCCGATCACGAGCCTCACAGCCCTGGTTCGGATGATGTTCACACATTGCCAGAAACTGACGGGCACAGCGGAGAGCCCCTTCACCATTCCCCATAGCCCGGTTCCCATGACAGGCTTGGCGCTGATCAGCACCAATTCGAACCCCTCGTGCGCCAGGACCTTCGATTCCAAACCTCGTGACGTGCCAACGAACAGGACGCGCGCGCCGCCGTCTCGACGTTGAAACTCCCGCGCCAATGCCACAGCCGGATACAGATGGCCGCCGGTTCCCCCTGCCGCAATCACGATCGTCATCCGTGGTCCGTCTCACCACGCCCACCTTTGGATCCGCCCGCATGCCGGTCCCGCGAAATGCTGAGCAGCATGCCGACCCCCACAAAACTCACAACGAGCGACGAGCCGCCGTAACTGACAAACGGCAACGTCAAGCCTTTCGTCGGCACGAGTCCCGTCACGACCGCGGCATTCACCAATGCTTGGAGCCCTACCAACAGCGTGATCCCCAGCCCGAGAAATTTCCCAAACGGCACCCGGGCGCGCGCTGAGATCAGGAACCCGCGCCAGACGAAGATGGCGAACAAGACGATCACGGTCGCGGTGCCGGCCAACCCCAACTCTTCGCCCACCAAAGCCAGAACGAAATCGGTATGAGCTTCGGGAAGGAAGAAGAGTTTCTGTTTGCCCTCTCCCAAGCCGACGCCGAATGGACCGCCGCTGCCGAAAGCCAAGAACGACTGCGTGATCTGAAACCCCGCGTCCGAGGCGTCCTTCCAAGGCGCCAAAAACGTCATGAGTCGCTGACGCCGGTAACTCGACCCCAGCACCAATACGAGGACGACCGGAATCGCGCACAGCCCCAGACCCAGGAGATGCATGATTTTGGCTCCGCCCAAAAACAGCAACGAAACGGCGACAAGACCGATAACCACAACGGTTCCGAGATCCGGCTCCAATAAGACCAAGCCACTCAGCACGCCGATCACGACCAGAGGCGGCAGCAGGCCCTGGCGAAAAAGAGTGATTTTGTCGTTTTTCTTGGCGAGATAAGAGGCGAGGTAGATCACGGCGACCAGCTTGACCATCTCTGCCGGCTGGATCGAAATCGGCCCCATACGTAACCAACGCCTGGCGCCCTTGGCGGCGACGCCGAGGCCGGGAACCAGGACCATCACCAGCAGCAACACCATGCAGATCAGAATCGGCACCGACAACTTTCGCCACAATTGGTAGTCGATCCGAGACGTCACATGCATGAGCAGGAGCCCGAAGCCCAGCCAGGCGATTTGACGCTTCAAAAAAAACTCCGGATCGTGGAATCGGTTGCCCGCCACGATCGCGCTGGCACTGAAGACCATCACCAAACCCACCAATGCCAGCGTCAGCGTTACGAACAGAATCGTGTGGTCCATCGCCACACGCTGCTTGCCCGCCGTCTTTCCGGCCGTCGGCCACGGCAACGACAGGGTGCCTGCGGATCGAGACGCCATCGCTCAACAACGCTCCTGCTTCATCGCCCTGGTTACGACGGTAATGCATTGACGGCTGCTTTGAACTGCCGGCCACGATCTTGATAGTCCATAAACATGTCGAAGCTCGCGCAGGCCGGCGACAGCAACACGACGTCGCCCGGTTCGGCCCGGTCCGCTGCGAACTCGACCGCCTCTCGAAGCGTCGCGGCGTCGTGCAGGGCCGCGGCACCGGTCCACGCCTGCCTCAACAGGGGAGCCGCTTCTCCGATCAACACCACCTGCTTCACGCGTCGGCGAACCGTCTCCGTCAATCGAGAAAAATCGCCGCCTTTGTCCCGCCCGCCCGCGATCAACCAGATCGGATGGTCGATGCCTTCCAACGCTTTCAGTACCGCGTCGACGTTCGTGCCCTTCGAATCGTTGACGAACCGGACTCCACGCCGCTCCCGGACCAATTCGAGGGCATGCTCCAGTCCGGGGAACGAGGTCACGGCACGACGGATTACGTCTGTGGGACATCCCCACAAGGCGGCATAAGTCACGGCGGCCATCACGTTTTCGACGTTGTGATGGCCGAGCATTCGAATCTCATCCGCGCGGCAGATCTCCCGAGGTGAGCCGGTGACGGTGGTGACGATCGATCCCTGGTCGAGGTATGTGCCTCCGTCCAGATCGTCGCTGATACGCTGAGTCCGGCTGAACCCGAGGCGCTTTGCGCGGACATGCGTCCGAACTTCGGCGACCCGGTGATCGTCGAGATTGAAGAGCGCAAAGTCTGCGGCGGTCTGGTTTTCGAAAATCCGTGCCTTGGCCGCCAGATACTCGTCGAACGAGTCGTAGCGGTCCTGGTGGTCGACCGTGACGTTGAGAATGGAAGCAATCCAGGGGTGGAATTGCTCGATGGTCTCGAGTTGAAAGCTCGAGACTTCGACCGCCGCGTAATCGAACGGATTGGGCTGACCCCGCTTGGTCGCCTTGAGCGACGTCCAGGCCGCTTCGCTCAGCGCCGTTCCCAGGTTGCCGCCCACGAACGCGCGTTTGCCCTGTTCCGCCAGCATCCGTCCGATCAGCGTGACGGTAGTGCTCTTGCCGTTCGTTCCGGTCACGGCCAGAATCGGTGCCTTGAGAAATCGTGACGCCAGTTCGAGCTCGCTGATCACTTTCACGCCGCGTCGGCGCACCCGTTCGAGCGCGGCCATGCGATAAGGTACACCCGGGCTGATCACGACCAAATCGGCTCCTTCGAGCGAGCGTTCATAGGCGGCGCCGACGGACACCTTCACCTGTGCCTGATCGATCTGCGTCAGCACGGAGGCCAGTTCGCCGGCCTCTTTGCGGTCCGAGACGGTCACACGGGCGCCGGCCTCCTGCAGCAAACGACAGGCGGCCACGCCGCTGCGGGCCAATCCAAGGACCGTCACCTCCGCGCCGGCAAGATTCACCACATCCGCTCCCACCATGCCCTCACCGCAGCTTCAGGGTACTGAGACTCAACAAGGCCAGCAGAATAGCGATGATCCACAGTCGCACGACGACTTTCGGCTCTTCCCACCCCTTCATTTCAAAGTGGTGGTGGATAGGAGCCATGAGAAAGATTCGTTTGCCGCGTGATTTGAACGAGACCACTTGAAAAATGACCGATACCGCTTCGATCACGAAGACTCCGCCCACCAGCAGTAACAGCAGTTCGTGTTTGCTGATCACCGCCACCGTCCCGAGCGCGGCGCCCAACGGCAACGACCCTACGTCGCCCATGAACACGGTCGCCGGATAGGTGTTGAACCAGAGAAACCCCAAGCTCGATCCGAGGATGGCGGCGGTGAATACGGCGATTTCTCCGGCGCCTTCGATGTGCGGAATCAAGAGATAGTCGGACATGAGCCGATGCCCGGCCACGTAGGCCACGATCGTATAGGCCAAGGCGGCAATCATGATCGGCCCGATGGCGAGACCGTCGAGGCCGTCCGTCAGATTCACCGCGTTGGAACTGCCCACGATGACGAGGACGACGAACAGCACGTAGAACCAGCCGAGGTCCGGCATGACGTTCTTGAAGAACGGCACGCTCAGCTTGGTGGTGTAGCCGGGCATGAAATAGAGCACCAGGGCGATCAGGAGCGCGACGCCGACTTGTGCCGAAAATTTCTGCGCCGCGGACAGACCTTT
>FRDC01000528.1_pt6 | contig 18453 bp, 24 predicted proteins | sample 1106171 | NCBI WGS metagenome assembly FRDC01 (sample SAMEA3930566, study PRJEB13176) | freshwater metagenome | biome: Drinking water system; feature: drinking water; material: water | place: Singapore | collected 2014-12-20 | reverse complement strand
ATGGAAGGGTTTTTACCAAAGGCGAAATCTCCCAGGTGATATACTTTGTCTCCGGGTCCCACAACAGAATTCCACCGATCAACCATATGGAAATCCATTTCCAGGACATCGACAAAGTTTCGGAAAGTATTCCCACTTGCGTCCCGAAAACCCAAAATATTAGCGTGATGAAAATGATGATCTGAAATAAAGAATACATTTTTCATTGTGCACCATAATTACATTGTCCAACTATTCCTTTTCCAAGAGGCCCTAAAAATGACCGTTGGACCATTTCTGCCTCGCACTCTCTACGCAACCATTCGGCTTGATCTTTTGCAATTCCTCGCTCTTGTTCTTGTTTGTGATGAACACATTCATGAATATACACAGATTGTTTAAATATTGGTTCTAAATCCTCTCGAATAAAGATACTCCCATGAAGGTATACTCCATATGCAGGGATGCCAACCACTCTTTGCATAGCTTCTTTGTCTATTTCAAAGACATCTGCGCCAATACAGAACTGCAATATTAAAAGTATTTCCTTCATGGTTTCTCCTACAACAAAGCGGAGTATCGTCCCACGCTTTTAAGAAGTCAGGGGTAGGTCAGTGCGCATCCCCGCCTATCACCTACAGATTACTAAGGGGCAAGGCTGCCCTGACATTTGGAGCGGGCTCCGAGAATCGAACTCTTTGACAACTGCTTGGAAGGCAGTGCTGACCCCAGGCCAGTTGAACCCGCATATTTGGTGCCGCCTCAAGGATTTGAACCCTGGACCCAATGCTTACAAAGCATTCGCTCTACCTCTGAGCTAAAGCGGCAAATTGGTCTAGACGGTAAGATTTGAACTTACGACAACCCGCTTCCAGGGCGGGGACTCTGGCCGGACTGAGCTACGTCTAGTTATTGAGGAATATCATCAGGCATTTCCAAGATAGCCTGCATTGGATCAACATCAGAAGTACGAATCATCCATTGCTCGATTTCAGCAGCTTGAGCTTGAACTTGTTCCCAAGAAGGAACAGTCTTTTCAGTCTTCAGCAGACTGATCGCATGGCCGAGAGCAAAACCACGAATAGATCGAGTACGATACCATTCACGTTCGTCTGGAGTTTCGTAATTACTTCCGATTACTTTTCCGGCAATTGGGGTTGGAGCAGGAGAGGCAGCAGACTTGACAGGTGCTCCACCGGGCAGAGCAGAATTCCATTGCCAATAACCAGCATCATCCTTAGCTCGTTCAATAGTGAACACAGACCCAGGCTTAGCTCCTAAAAGAGCATCATAAGAGCCTGAAAAACTAGTAAGCTTCTTTGTTTCTACCTTATCTTCAAAAGACTTATTCTTGTAAATGATTTCAAAGATAGAATACGGCTTACGATTCTTACCCATCTGCTGGCTTGCTGGTCCAGCAGTAACAACTTCAATCACGATATTAGACATTAAATTGATCAATTCCTTTGTTTTTATTAAATTTGGTCAGATCAGCTAAATTATGGCCGAAATAGACTTCTCCCGCTAAGGGAACAGAAAATGGCTTTTTGTAGAAGCGTTCAAAATTCATCGGGATGTCGCTCATTACATTTTCCATCTCTATACATATATTATAACATAGTTCTGGATCATTTGCAACATCTATTTCGATATCATCATGAACAGTTAGGATGGGTTTGACCATCCCCGCAGGGTATTTGGCTAATCTAGGCTTTAACGATACTCTGGCGATTGCCATTAGATCATTGCCAAATCCTTGATTTATATAGTTAACAATCTTCTTGATATCCCAATATACCTCTCCGTTTTTCTTTTTCGAGGGATCAAACAAGAACTCTCTACCAGATGGAATCTGGATTACTTTTCTATTCTTAGCTTGAAAAATGACTGAATTTTGATACTCATATAATTGATGATATTTTTCATTTGCTGCATCGATAATAGACTGCCAATAAGCAGGATCACTCGATGTAGTAATAAAGTCATTATCACGACTATAGGCGAAAGCACTACCGCGATAAATCCATCGAAATAGGAAAGTTTTAGCGACCAGACGAGTAGGAAGCTGAAAGCGTAACTGATTGTTAGTGTGAACATCAACCCCAGCTCGTATTTCATCAATTCCCACAAGGTCTTGTGAAAGTTCAAGGTATGATCTCCATTCTAGTTGTGAAGCATCGACTTTGATGATCATACTAACTTAACTTTAGTATTTTTAAAAATCACACTACTATTCATAAAGTATTGCTCAGCTTCTTTTTGTTTTTTCAAAACAATTTCATCAATCTTCGAGAAATCAAATTTAGTAAATGATTTTTTAAAAGTTTCTAATCTTTCTAGAACTTTTGGATTGATAACTGTTTTATGTCCAAAAGTTACTTCTCCAGTTTCATAGGTTTTGATGAAAGCTTGAGTAACAAATACTTCTCCATCTTCGATTACTGCTTGATTGAATGAAAAATCAAATTTAGCAATAAGCTCAGTCCAATGATTCTTTCCGGTTTGGATAAAATCGTACTTGAAATTCTTATCATCAACAAGCTTAACGCTAGTATTTGCCTCTCCAGAAGAAGTTAGAGGAATAGGCTTTAAGGATAATTGAAGTTCTTCAGGAAGAAATTCCTCGAAGAAAAAACATTTGTTTGTTTCTGGACCAAGACGATAAAAAATATCGAGGTCCTTTGGTTTTCTATTATAGATTAAATCTCTAACTGCTCCGCCTCCAATAAGTACTTTGTCGCATACAAGATCAAGAGTATTCATAATACTAGAATAGGTAGAAACCAATTCTTTATCATACTCGCCCTTAAACTTCACTAAACCTTTTTGAGTAGCCACTTTCGATTAACTCTCTTACAGAGTCGGGAATATTCTGTCCATTTGGGTCTGTAGAGGACAGTCTACCCGTTCTTGTTTTGACATGATTTAAATTGGGATGATAGATATCATTTACCCAATTTTTTCTTTGGTAAATCTTAGGGAAACCATGATAGTACGTAGAAACCAACTTCTCTAACTTAGAACGCTCAAGAAGTAAATCAATAATCTTAGTTACTTTCTTTGTTGCTTTCGCTTTTAGCTTAATTAAAACATCTTCTGACGTTGCGTAGAATCCTTCTTTAGCTAATTTTGTTTTGGCTAAAGGTTTAACTAAGGTAGGTAAGGGAACTTCTCGGAATGCCCATCTTTCTTTTTTCTTGACTTCTCCCGATTTGAGGACTTGTTCATAAGTCTCTCGATATTTTTGCTTAACCAAACCCCCATACAAAACACAGGATACAAAATCGTTACTATTCCAATCAGTAGGAACATCCTCAGAAGGAACAGCCAGAAGGTCAAGTTCTCTGTCAATGTTGAGGATTCTTTCATTAAGTTCGTTACCTTTTTGTATTGATTTCTCATTGTTGTAATAAATTCCATTCCATTCCATTTCTGCGGTAACGAGAATGTCCATGTTACCTAATTGGATTAGTTTAAGTAATTCTGGTTTGTCTGCTAGATATCTACACTGAGCTTCAAACACCCACTGAGTTCTAACTAAATCTCCTTCTAAGTATTCAACTAATAAATCTTCCGGAACTTGATCTGTGTCTATCTCTTTATTCCAATACTCTGTCTCTACAATATCTAACTTTAGAGGATACCCATATTCCTTCAGACAATCATTTAAAGAAGGGTAAGGACGTTTCTGCCTCCAAATACAATATTGAGCGTACTGACAATCCCAAATTACTTTGGGATAAGGTACAGAATAGCGCCTAAGCCAATGAAGATCAAACTTAGTATTGAAACCGACCACCAAAGGATTTTCTTGAAATTTTTCTCGAATGTCTGAAAGATTATGTCCATATGGGAGGCCAGCAAATTCAATAGGTAAACAATTAGAATTTGTGCCAAGACGATACCCGAAATACACCAAACGATTGTCAGGATTGAAAGGACTGCCGAAGGAATCATTTGTAGCTCCGGTGGTTTCTCCGTCAATAAACAGTGGAATCACTGATTGTTCTCATCTTCTAACTGCCAGATCAACCAAAATTTATTATATACCCAACCTCCAATTTCAGAAAGTGGAGTATTTGATGGACATCTCTGCCGTTCAAGAATCATACCTAAACTATAAAAATAATCACTCATTTATAAATCCTCATAACGTGCAATCATAGGAAGCATTAGTACTTGATGTTTACCATGCCGTTCTTCCTCTACAGATTTAGGACCTCCCATGAGTTTATTTTTTGATAAATGTAAATAGCGTAAATTGTCGCTATCATGCAAAGCACCAATACCCATGATCCAATCTGCTTCAGCTTGTTTAGAAGTTTTTGCATTTACTACATCATCCATAGTGAGCCACATCTTGTTCTCAGCAGTTCCTCCAGCCTGACACACACCAATAACTGGAGCAAACTCTTTGGCAAGTTCTCTTGCCCAAATGTAAATCTGTCCAAGTTCAAGGTCATTACGGTCATCGGAGAATCCTTTAACCTTATCTATTTGGTCGAAGATAATCAAAGAAGGGTTATGATTCCTAACGAGACTTTCGACTTCTCTTTTATTAATTGCCGCCGAATCTCTAAGCAACAATCTACCAGACTTTGCTCGCCACTGATCTCTAAATTGAGATTCGGTAAGCCTGGACAATTCAACACCAAAGTAAGCTTGTATAATTCGGAGCTTGACTTTGGCTCCGCGTTCTTCGTTGTTGAACCAGAGGATTGGGTTTTCTGGTGTGATTTGGTCAATGAATCCTGAAACTTCTGAAGCAAGGAAAGTCGTTTTTCCAGTCTCGGGACGAGCAAAGACGAATCCGAAATCGCCCACTCTAAGTGGGCCAAGTGATCGTTGAAGACATCTAAGACGCCAATTAAGTCCTTCTCCGCCTCTGGTGACATTTAATAACTCCTCAACATTGTCAGATATAAATTCCGTTTCGAGATTTTCTTCCTCTGCCACGAAGCCGTCTGTAAGGGTTTTTGACAGCCCTTGGAGAATCTCAAGGGAACCAGAACCCTCAGAGAGCTTAATGGCCTCTCGGGCCAACTCCAGAGCCACAGCACGCTCTTTGAACCTTTCAAGAAGGTCAACGAAATCGGGAACTTCTTGAACTTCAGCCAAGCTTTTGAATAATAGAGCATATATCTCTTTTTCCTCATCTTTGAAGAATGGATAGTTTGCATAGAACGAAACTTCCAAACTCTCTGGGAATTCGTTTTTTTCATAGAGGAAATCTAGATATCTAAAGAATTTATGATAAATATGTTTATGATCTTGGAAAAGATCATCTAAGTATTTTCTATACTTAGAGTAATGGCCGTCGATCATAACCCCTTTGATTAATAATATATCAAGGTTATGCATGTATGTTTTTGGTTTTTGTTTGTAAGTAACCTTTCATTTATGAAGTACGCTTTTTCTTTTTCTGTACTTCATACTAATATTATATCATACTTTTACTCAAGAATCAAGAGCTAAAGTATCTTTTAATTCATATTTAATATTACTACTAATCTGATACTCCATATAATCCTTTGGGTCTTTGTGGGAACGAATTACATAAACAAACTTGAATAAAGATTGATATCTCTCTTTGTATTCTACAGCTTTTCCATACTTATCTGCATCTAACCAAATGATTAACTTATCAAATTTCTTAGCTAGATGCACTGCTTTCTTCTGAGCTAAAGAAGCTCCAAACAATGGAACAGCATTTGCTACCTTAGCTACTTTGATAGCAGAAAGAAAATCTTCTACTATTACCACTAAATCTTTATCTATCTGAATAACAGATTCTGTTGGTTTAAATACAGAACAGACTTCAGCTACCTTTCCAATAGTCATCCACTTTGGAGTGTGAGGCAAGAAAGAACGAAGCTGATAAAGACAAACCTTCTCATTATTATTATATACCGGAAAGATTAACGCATTAGCATTCTGAGACCATTTAATACCAAATCGAAACCAATCTGAACTGTAGATACCATACCCGGTAAGAAAATTAGTAGCGAATTTAGGGAGAGAAGCAGTAGCGTCAAAGGGAAGATTAACAGATAAACTATCTTCTTCAAGCGAGGACTTTGGAGTAAGCTTAATCTTTCTTTTGATTTCGGCAGTATCCCAACCATCTCCAGGAATAAAATGCCCACACCCAAAGCACCACTTATGACCATCATCCCACACACCAAGATTGTCACGTGATCCACAGCTAGGACAGGGTTCATGTCTCAGAAAAGTACTCATAGGTTATGTCTTCATTTTCCGGTTTAATTTGTTTTGGGGAATCCCCCACATACTCAACTTCATTTTCAATCTCAGCGAAGCACGGATCACATAACCCAATATGCTCTCCAGAAGCAACATATTTTCTGGCGTCTTCTCTATCACTTAAAATACTATCACAAGCTAAACATTTCATTTTTATTATTATAGTTCTTCTATTCTAAATTGTTAGAAATTACCGGCATTGTCTTCTGGTTCAAACTCGTCTACAATATCGCCTTCAGGTTCAGGCACAGGAACCGCTATATTAATACCTGCATGAAGTGCCGCCGCAAATTGATTATCCATTACAAAGGATTTAAGCATTCTTGATTCTGTTTTTCCTTCATCTAAAAGATCATTAATCTCTGGATCACCCTTAGTTGCTTGTTCCTTATGATCTAACCAAGACAGAATTCCAAGAGCATTGTGGATTAATTTAGGATCACCCTGCCTTTCATACTCAGTAATTACTTTATTATATTCCTGTGAATAACGAAGCAAAAGCGTACCGGGAAGATTTCGTAGCCAATACTCCAACTTATTCCGATAATAAGAAACAGTCATTAATTCTCTAGTTCTATTGGGATAGAGACTTAAAGCTTTAAACCAACTTACAACACTTTTGTCATCAAACTCAATGGGATAAGTCCCAAGTCGAATTAACCAAGAATACAAAGACATTAATGGAGGAGTTCTAAACCAAAAGTCCGAAGTATGAAATAAGAAAACATTCTCCCTTTCTGTCCGTTGAATTGCAGTATTAGCAATGTTGTTTCGATTTTCAATTATCCAAAACAAAGGAAGAAAGTTATTGAACGCATCAATTAACTTTGAAGTACCAAACTGTACCAATAATCCACGATATAATCTATCTTTACTGATTGGTTGATAATTAAAGCCATAAACCTCAATAGGCTTCTGTTTTTCTTCACAATAAATTACATCACACAAATAATCTCGACATAATACAGGAGGAAAAAGTTCATTTAATTTTGAATCGAGCATTGAAAATCTTACCCCTTGCGGTTGTTGATTTTCATTATACTCAACTTTCTTTTTCGAAAACGAAATAGCTTCAGCTTTATCAAACAATCGAATATCAGGCATAATATCTACCTCCATTCTCCATTAATTTAAAATAATCCATCACATGTCCAAACGACTTACTAATTTCATAGGCTCGATGTGTTAACCAATCATATCTTTCTAATTGTTGTTGAGATAATACAATTCCTAATGATGATTTTTGACTTAATAGTTTCTTTTCTGCTTCGATTTTAACCAATTCTGCTTTCAAAGCTTTTTGGGCTTCTTCATCAACTTCTAATTGTATGACTTTACATAAAGGACTCTGCTGAAAATCAGAAAATTTAACTTTGTACTTGTTTAAGTCTGGATACATAAAGATACTCTTACAATTAGCAGTGCTTGTCTCCAATAACTCCTGAAGATTCTCAGCTACTCCAACTTCATGAGGAGCAACTTTCAAGACTTGCTTTAAGAAGTACTCGTATTCAGAATTTGAATTCAACATGCAAATCTGTTGTTTAAGTTCCTCAAAAGAAACTTTAATAGCATAAAGTCTCAAATTAAAAATCAAATTAATCCACTTCTTAAGTAATTTAGCATTTGCCGTACCCGACATTTGTCTAAATTCTACAGTACCAAATCGACCTAAAGGTTGGATATTAAACCCTGTGTATTTGCGCCAGTCGTCTACTACATGTCTAAAAATCATCGACACATTTTCTGTTCGTTGATCTTGGATAGCAATAAGCTCATTCATTCTTTTTGCTAGATTGTAGAATGTAGCAGAAGTATTTACAGGTACGCAATAATTACTATCCTTTCTAGATGTTCCAAACCTAGCAACAAAAGAATAAAGAACAGGCTCCAATGCTAGGTACAAAAACATAAAGTTAACGAAAGAAGAAACAAACATATGCTTGCAGTTTAAATGCACATGCACGCTTGTTCGATCCGAAAATGAATGTTTTGGATAACCTACGCATAGTTGATTTTCTAAATATGACAATGCGAGAGGAATAGCATTTCCTGAAATGGGAATTGAAACATATTCAATCCCATTATTACGGAGAGAAGGGTCTTCTTTGGCTGACCAGAAATACCTGAACTTAGTATTTTCAATACTATTGACTGCTGGAGGCCCTTGAATTCCCTCTACTTCAACTTCAATTCCAATGAAAGTTTTCTGAGCTTCCATTTCTCCTTCAAATGCTTTCCCTTCCGCTTTAATCAAAGCAAGGACATTCTCTGAATAGGGAGGTAAAATTTCATAATTAATCAGATCACTGATCCGGTAACCAGTCTTTAATTTGTCCACAAGGCACCCGCGTTCTAAATAAGAAATCAGTCCATTCTTGTTTTAACAAGGGATGAACCCATGAAGTTAAATATTTACCATCCGTACTTGCATATCCAATCATATCAAGATCACGATAAATACAAAAATCGTAGTCTTTATGATTAGACAAAGCTAGCCCATATCGAGGAGAAAGGCCCACAAACAATCTGTTGGGTCCTAAACTCTCAATTGCTTCTCTCACTAAAGGAAATTGAGGATCAAACAAACTACAAAATTGCAATGCAGTATATCTAAATTTTAAAGAGGCCCATTCTAAAGATTTAAATTGCCACTTAGGCTCTCCTCCGACAGACTCTAGAACATAGTTATATTCCATAGATCGTCGATATACAGTTCCAGGACAAACTCCTCTTGAAAATTGCTTTTCCGCTTTCTTCCCAAAAAAGACTGTATTCCCGGCTGGAAAATTTCTGAATCCCAGTTCGGGCCAAGTAAAATCAAATGCATAATCTTTATAGTTTAAATTCCAACTATCTCCGCTTTTCCAATCCCGAACTGCAACGCGGAATTCATCAGTTTGAACTGGAAGGGTTTCTACTTGTTCAACACACACAATACATCGATTGTTATTGATTATTGCTGGAAGAAAGCAATTCCTATATTTCTGATTGAATTCCGTGGAAAGGTTTGCTTGTGCCATTAGAATGCGTAGTACTTAGAAAGAGTTTCTAAAGCTTTGGTATCAGCATTATTAATACATGCGCTAACCAAAGGCCAGTCTCTATCGAAGATGACCGTTCCTCCTGCATTATAGTATGAGATAGCCTTATGGGTTTGGTCATAAACCCAATTCATTTTCTCTGTATCTGCAATCCAAAAATTACTCAGAGTACGATACTCAACCCCATAAGGTTTAAATCTAAAAGCTCCTGCCTTACCATAAAGCTTTCGACGAGTCGTATCTTTGTCCTGAAGAATGCTCGGACATCCCAAGAAAATGTCAAGAAGCCGAATCAATTCCAGAGAAGTCTCCGTGTCCGGGTCAGTGTATCCCACATGCAAATGTCCTCCAGCCACACGCAATAAAGCATCCTCGCCTTCTAATTGAGGGACGATATTCTCATTACGAAGCCAGGCATTGTAATCCGGATCACAACCGAAAGTCAAGGCTTCTTTAGACTGAAGCTCTTTCTCAGGAAAATAAGCAGAAGCTTCAATTGCCAACTTCAACTGCTGGGCTTCAGTAAACCCCTTAAGATATCCCAAAACATTACGAATGGAAGAAATGAATTCTTCTCTATTATGGGCAGGCTTGATATTAAACTCCACTGCAACATTATCTTCTTGAACTGCCGCTCCAGTTAATTCTGGTTCAAACAACCATCGGGGTTTCTCTTTCGAGCCTCCAATCTTCCCCACTGCGGAAACAAAGTTCCCAGTCGAGGCACTCTTAAGGAACAATTCGGGATCGGCACCCAAAGTAATATTCTTCAACATTCTACTTGCTTTGACCATCGTTATTTTCTTTCATAAGATGAAGCATAAACAACCTGCACAATTGTGCAAACGGAGACATCAGATTGGAAAACTCGGGATGTCCTTGAACACCCATTACTTTAAGGCTAGGAATGTAAAACCCTTCATTGTCTACAGAAACACCACGTTTAAGAACATAGCCATTTTCTGTATAGTACTTCTCACTTCTAGGCTCAGATACAAGCAAAGGAATTGCATCTGGATAAATTGCTTTGAGACTTTCAAACTTAACCATCTGATGATGGGTACTTGTTACTTCAATATTCCAAGCATGGTCAAATAATCCAGGCTTATCTACCATTCGGAATAATTCTTTATTCTCTCGTACCTCCGGAGTAAGGAACGCTTTATGAGTTCTCCCGTGGTTTTCTACATCTTGCCACAGAGTTCCTCCAGATAGAGCACATAAAATTTGTGCCCCACGACAGATACCAAAATGCTTAGCTCCAACTTTATTGCCGTAGTCATAATACTCAGTCTCCAACATATCTCTTAGAGAAGGCTTTGATGGAGCATGACATACTACTCTATTGGCAATTTGCCCATATAAGGCAGGAGAAATATCTTCGCCTCCCCCATACATAATAACAGTGTTCTTGTCAACTACAGTTTCAGGTCGATCTTTATATCCAATGATCTGGACTTCTTCAAAAAGATTCTTAAAATAGGCGGGGGCGCCCATGCAACTTCCAATTGCTACTAATTTCTGCATAATCAATGGCCTTTTCTGGAAATTCTTTCACAAGATTAAAATATTCTCCTGCTGCTTCAGGAAAAAATAAAGGTGCAACTATAGTATTGGAAGCTAAAGGTAATTTGTGTTTCTCCATTATTTTTTCAGGTTCAACATCTGGGAGGGTTAGATATTTTTTATGTCCTGGAGTTCCAATTAAAAAGTGTCCAACATCTGGAGCAACAAATTGTGAAGTTATTCCAGGATTAAATACACTCATGGCTAATAATCTTTTCCACTTAGTTCCTGGATAATTTAGTTTGTCAAGTAGATACCAGTTGATTAAAGCTCCTGGTGTCCATTCGATTTTTCTAAATACAAAACTATAGAAAAATAAATTAGTTTTGTCGATAGTCTTATTTGTGCCAACCAATGTTATGTAATCATCCTCATGCTTTAGTTGTATTTGTGGATACCAATTTTTCCATCCAAATGCCCAGTCTGCAAACTCATGAGCTAACTGTTTTAATACAGGAGGAAATGATTGAATTGAAAAGCAAAGTTCTACCGAAACTTCAGGTTCGGCCCGAAGTCTTGGGTCTATCCTTAACGAAGCAAAACAAGCATGGTTTTTAAAACACTTATCCCCGATTCTCCAAGTGCTACGCTTAAAATTTCTTGGTCCTGATCTCAACCAATCAAGTGCTGGTTGTATTTCAGGGAAGTCTTGGATGGATAAATGCCCAGACGTGTTGGTTTCGGAAGTACTTAGGTTTGTCTTTAAAGGCGAAGCGGTCTTCATTCTCTTTGCTATCCGTCTTAGTCGAAGTAGTAGACATTAAGAATCCGTCACAAGTAGATGTTTTATTGTGATAATACTTCTTATTGCGTAAACATCTAACTTTAGTGTTATGAAAACAACTATCACAATCTGGTTTATTATTCATTAGTGCAATTTGGCTCCATGTTTAATTGCTTCATTCTCAAAAGTATGTTGCGCTGCGCATTTCGGACATAAGAAATCTAAAGAATGGTTTTCTAAATTCTTGACAACCAGACATTTATGTGCTTCAGATAATGTTGGTTTAGAACTACAAATAAAACAACCCATGCTAGAGTATGTGTTGTACTTTTTGATTGTAATTATCCGATCATCTTTTAAGGATACTGTAGAAGCCGTGGTACGAAAAGCCACAACCTTTGCATCAGTAGCTTTTTGTTCTTCAATCTGCCTCTCTTGCAATTTTTCTTTTGCATTATATGGCAACAATAAAGTTCCTGCTGCCATTGGTTCTACATTGTCTACAAAGACACGATATAGTTTTCCATCAGGATGTTTGGTTGGTTTATAGTAATTCCTGATTTTACCCATCATCTTAAAATCTATGTCATCTTTCTCAAAGAGAGCATATAAATCTTCTTCAGTTCCTTCAAATCTATGACAAACTTCTACTCTAACATCTAATACAGAAGTTCCAGTGATAAATAAAGAAGCTGGTCCCCCATGTTCCTTCTTGATTTGGACCCAATCATTTACAGAGAAAACTACATTATCTCCAATATGAGCTTCATTTCCAGCAATCCAAAGTCCAGGCTTCTGTACAACCACCTTTTTCTCTGAAACACTTCCAGTGTAAGCCATTGCCAAATCCTCAGCCGAACTTTCTTCCTCCAACCCATCAAAATAACTCGCAAGGTTGCGAGAAGAATAGATTTTAACATTATTTTGAGGATAAGGAGTAATTTCGATTCTAGCTCTCGCTTCTTCCTTAATGATTTTCCAATGCTCATGAGCAGGAAGTACTTTAATTTCTTTAATCTTTGATGTTTTCTTCGAAGATACCCAATCCAATACATTTCGTTCTGATGCAAAATAAAATGTATCTTGGAAATGAGTAAGCCCCAATTCCATTGGACGCTCATAGTTCCGAATGAAATTCAAACTATTGTCTTTAGTATCAAACCACACTAAAGAATAAGCTCCTCGAATTTCCTTCAAAGTATCCGCGAGACCGTTGTTCGCGAGAGAATAACAGATTACCTCAGAGTCTACCTCGAAGTTTGTCTTCATTGATTTTTGAAGAGACTCAAAATTCAACAAAGTTCCATTATGGACCAGGGAAATATGCCCGTGCATAAACGGATGAGCATTATCTACAATCACAGAGCCTTGAGTAGCAGATCGTCCATGCCCTACCAATGCCCAATAAGCATTAGAAACTCTCTTATTGAATTCACCATAGGATTGCCACTTCAACAACTCATAAGGATGGCCCAATACTTTGATAATGTCTTGTTGTCCCTTTTTGTTAAGTCCCATTACTCCAGTTGAATGGATTCCTCGAAAGGAATTTAACAATAACATTCCGAAGAAAAGCTGCTGATCTGACTGGTTAAAACCAGAGAAACTTCCTTCGACCATCCCAACAATACCACACATGAAATTCCTTTCTTAGAGAATGGAAAGAGCAAAGCCTTGCCAATTGTGTACAGAATCTCCGGAATAATAATTAGCTTCTTTTGCTTTTGCAGCCAGATACTCAGGCAAGTCTTTAATGCGCACTAGCTCCGGCTGTCTATTTAGAGCTACTTCAACGCCTTTCTTTCTACTAAAAGAATCTTTCATACTACAAAAAGCAATAGAAACTAAAGCAGTTGGTTCTCCAATCCAGCTATTTAAATAGCGATTGGATGGATTGCGAATTGCAATTACAGTCATTCCACTACGTTTTGCACTTATATATTTCTTGTATCCAGGTACAACAAAATCATGCTTAATAAATAGCTTATGCCCATGAAGTTCCATGTTAGTTCCTTTGTTGGCCCCCTTGGAGAGACTTGAACTCCCGACCCACAAGGTAGAAACTTGTTGCTCTATCCACTGAGCTACAAGGGGAAGTTAATTATACATTCTCTTTTACAGCAGGATGGATAAATTTAGTATAGCCACCCTTAGCTTCTTGCAAAGGAATAGTGGCTTTACTGTTTGTTCGAACAATATGATCTAAAGCTTTAGCAAAACACTGTTGACGGTAGGGGGAAGTTAAACTTGGAGCAGAATTAATCTCCAGAATATAAACTTGACCTTTAGCATCAACCATAACATCAACACCACCAACATCAAGACCTATCTTAAGCATAGCCCCGATAGAAACTTTAACTGCTTTAAGCGGCCAGTTGTTCCAATTTACATTCTCAAAATTACCACCTTGAGCTACATTCCAAGCAATTGCTTGTGGATTGGCAGGATTCTTCTTTGCCACGCACACACAGCGGCCTTGAACTACAAAGATACGATACTCTGCTACTTTGGGAATGTATTCAGAAATGTAAAATCCTTCTCCACATAGACTAATAGCTAGATACAAATCAGCATCATTATTACAAAAATAAAGCTTTTTTCCTTGCGCATGGACTCTGGGCCGAACAATAACAGGAAACTTACGCTCACCCAAAAAGTCCATAAGACTAAACCAAGTCTTTGGAATAAAACCAAAGTCTTGCATAAGCTTACGGAAACCAGCCTTGTCATTGACCAGTTTGATCTTATCGGCGGGATTAACGGTCATCAGAGGATTGTTATCCAGTTGAGCAGTGCATCCCCAACGAATAACAATCGGACATTGAGCCCAGCCTTCAGGTGCGGGGCGATCATGCCTGAATGCTTTGATTCCTTCTTTGGACAGGCGGACTATCTCACGCACACTGGTCCGACCAAGCTTTGGTCTGCGAATCATACAGGCTTTCATATTATTCCTTTAGATGGAGTAGGGGGTAGGAGTTGCACCTACATTTTCCGGAATTGCACTACCAGTGCCTATCTATTCAGCCACCCCTACATTTATTCGGTGTTAAAATTGATTTATTTGTTACGCCAATTATCCGTTATTGCATGACAATTACGACAAAGTAATTGAAGATTTTCTTCAGAATTATTTGTTCTGTCCCCATCTTTATGATGCAATTCTAAGGGGATTAACTTATCCTGCCATTTACTGTTTGTACATTTTTCACATTGATGACCTCGTTTTTGTATGATCCATTTTTTAGATTGTCCTATTCTTTTGTATTGTCCTATATGTTTTAATTGTCTATCTTTACTCCAAGCCGATCCTGTCCAATGAGATATATCAAGATTATATCTCTTAATATATTCACCAACAGTTAAATAATTTCCTCCTGCCGCCATCAACCCAATCTTTTTTAAAGTTTCGGCGCAAGATTGAGAAGAGGTAATTGCTTCTATCATTTGTTCATCAGTATAGTTTTTATATTGTCTCATTTTATATCCTTATTTAGTTATTGGTGGGAGAGGCGGGGTTCGAACCCGCAAGGCTTTCGCCGGCGGCTTTTAAGGCCGCTTCGTAGACCAGTTCCGACACTCTCCCTTATATTATACCATAACTAAAAAAGAATTGCAAGCATTTTCGATTACCAATTCCACCACAGGGGCAATTGATTTATTTGACTAGACTGGCTGCCCACTCAAGAAGAAATACCTTAGGAGCAATCCAAATTTTAAGAGCATCAAATCCGCAGATTAACATTTCTAAAAAGGATATTAAAAAGAAGAAGATCGATATAACAAAAAAACCTTTTTGAAATTCTACACTATTTCTCCATCTGTACGATAGATAGATCGTTGAGCTAAATACAATAAACCAGACGAAAAACCAAATTAAATTATACAACAGATTGTACATCAAATATTGTTGAATCAAATCCGGAATCTGACCAGACAACCATTCACTACCATTTTCTAATGCAATGATTGCCTTTTTGATTGCGTCTGCTGCTGCATTCTGCAAGGTTTCATTCATTATTCAGTTTCTCCTGTCAGTAAAAGTACTTCCTCATTGTTGACATCAATCATCATGGTGGCATTGACGCAGTAACCATAACAATTTCCAGGAATCTCAATGTCAATCGTTGCTTCGTCGGGAAACAAATCAAGTAATTGACGAAGTTGCCCCACTGTTAAGGGAATCATTTTTGTCTGTTCCTTTTTCCATTACAAGTTCTCCAAGGAAAAGGACCCCGACCATTCTTATTTGCATTTTGCCAGTCAGCTCTAGCCCTTTTGTTTGCAATACAACGAGCCCAGGCACCAGACTTATGATCTCGTTGAGTCTTACCAGTTCTAGGATACATCATGATGTTTTAAACCTCCTCTTGTCGATAACACAAATGAATTGATTGTCCTTGGCGTTTATGTAGCCAAGCCCGCTCATGACCGTTGTTGTTCCTCCTTGAAGGTGTACGACAATGCAAGGAAGATGCGGCACTTGTTCACCATTGGCTTAGCTGTACTTAATTGCGACCAGACCAATAAACAAGATCAGGACCACGACAATTAGCCATTTCCATGGGTTCATTTGATTGCCCTTTCACTGGAACAAGAGTGACTTCAACATCACTGGATCGTTGAGGATTCTTATAAAGAACAATGTTCTTATATGAAACCTCACCCTTAAATGCAGCTTGAGATATCCAATAAGTTTTCATTGTTTCGGCCCTTTATGATGGTGGATATCAATGATGTAAGGCTGGAGCAGACGCCACAACTTATATAGTTTAATGGATGGAACTTTCTTTACTTCATTCTCATCCATGAACCGGACTAATAAGATTCTTACTAGCTCGTTTGTTTCGATATCTTTTACAGATGACGGACCAGGATTGTCGCTGGTATTTGACATCGGGCTTTTGTCCTCGACGATACACTGCGGTGGGTTTTTCTGTACTTCCAGGAGAGGGAGGGAAGTAGTCACAAATGTAGATTTTTCTTAGCTTTTTTAGTTCCGCTAGATTTCTATTGATTGATCTAGCTGATATTTTAGTTACTCTTTCGAAGTCTTCGCGAGTGGAATCTCCGAGTTCTAATTCTTTAAGGATTAGCTTTTTGGTTGTATTCATATGTATATCTTAAATGAAGGCCGGTTACGCACTTCCGGCATGCTTACTACTAACAGAGCCTAGGTATCCATTAGCAGTTGATGGCACAAGCCACTGCATCGCGTATCTGCACGAACACCTATAGGGCGTATGCTGATAAGTATTCGGGACAATGCCGGTTACTCGTTCCGGCGTCTATACAAAAGCTATCCATTAACATGTAGTTTTTGTGCTTAGGATAGACAGCAACGCTTAGTTAGCTGTGTTCCGGGTGCGCATTTACTAATTGCCACATTCAGGGTTATCTAGAATCCCTGGGAACTCTAGCGGCTTTCTAAGACTAACTAGGGAAGTTTGCGCGATTCCCCACGCTATGACCTAACCCACGAACATATCCGAATATATCCTACCCTTAGAGTACGTAACTCACAGGCGGGTTAGGTTTCATCCTTACGGACTCATCAGATAGCGATTGGCTCTTTCAACGTGGGAGCCTTCCACACTTTTAATCCAAAGCCGGTCGCACTATCAAATAAACTTCTAATAAAGTTCGGAACTAAAGGGAATTAGCTTCGTATCTAAGATACCTTCCCAATTCCTTTAGTCCCTACTGCTCGAATAACTAGAATCTTTATTCGACTGTTCGAATCAGTGCTTTCCGTTCCTTCGATCAGTTTGACCATTATACGCGCTTCCCTGAATAGATGCAAGTGCTTACTAACATTATATGCTATTATTTGAAAACTATTTTTCAAAAATACCCATATGCCCCTGATATGCAGTTACAACGGTCATTTTGTGCGAGTGGTAGATCGCAGGAGTTAAGCGAAGATAACAGGAGTTAGGAACAGTAGGCGAAAAAAAACCCCAGCCTTTCGGCTGGGGTAGAAGCGGAGCATTGCGCTCCAGGGGATACTAGGCTGCCTTGGCGTTGGGTGCAGCGTCTCCGGTACGCTGGTCGTATACCTTCAGCATCGCGACCATTTCACGGGAAAGCTTCTGCCATTCCGGCGCTTGCGCACGGGCGAGCCGTGAACCGAGAGCATGTACCAGTGCGGGAAGATCGTCATCCGCCGCTACTTCGAGACCTGCGATTGTTCCGCCCAGCCCCTTGGCGATAGCTTCCTGCTTTTCCATGCTGGTCTGCGGGGAGGGTGTGCTTCCCTTGGGCGGTTCCGCCATCTGGATTCCGATGGTAGCCGCTGCCCCGCTGTTCACCTTCTGGTTCGTGCTTCCCTTGGTCCGGCCGCGATTACTGATTTTCGGCAGTTCCGACAGAACGACAGGAATAGGCTTGTTGTCTTTGTTGCTCAGATGCTCAAGCAACCATCCCTTACCATTGTCAGTGAAAGCCTTGCCGATCCGACGGATGTAACGCAATCGTGGCTCGAAGCGAATTTGATACATCTCTTTCGCTTTCTGGTCCCAGGTCTTTTCTCCAGATTCCGGGTTGATACCGCAGTGCTTAAGTGCAGCCTTCCGGTAGGCCTTGGTGAAGGCTTCCCAGTCTTCCGAATCTTCACACTTCTCGGCAATCTTCCGCCACCGAGCAGCGTCATTCTTTTCGGAAGCGAGAACATTCTGCAATTCTTCCTCGCCGGCTTTCGCCCAAAAGGCAGACCCGATGTTGGCAGCTACCTTACTCGGCAAGACTTCCGACGAAACCATGGTCTTTGCTTTCAGACCGGGAGCAGCATCGCCGAGTTTCTTCGCCTTGCCTTCGGACTTCTTCACTTGTGCAGACATTTCAATTTCCTTTCATGAACGGAAGTCTAGTACCTGC
>FRDC01002027.1_pt1 | contig 18462 bp, 14 predicted proteins | sample 1106171 | NCBI WGS metagenome assembly FRDC01 (sample SAMEA3930566, study PRJEB13176) | freshwater metagenome | biome: Drinking water system; feature: drinking water; material: water | place: Singapore | collected 2014-12-20 | reverse complement strand
TCCACCGTGAACCAGAACAGCCGCCCCAGCCGCTCGATGTGCTCCGGGTCCTCGCACATCATCGCCGCCTTGCCATAAGTCTGGAGGAAGTCCGCGAACACCCGCAGCGTGTGCAGCGGCACGTGCCCGAACACATCGTGGAAGATGTCCGGCTCGGGCAGATAGTCCATCACCTCCCGCGGCCGGATCAAGACCGTCGTCGGGAACTCCCGCTGCGCCAGGCACGCGAAGAACGCCTTCGCCGGCAGATACCCCGGCACGCCGTAGCTCGCCCACGACGACTGCGCCCGCAGGAACTTGTTGATCCCGTCGAGCCTCGTCCCCGCCGGCACCTTCGCCCCGCCCGCGAGCGTGACCTCGCGCGTGGTCACGACGTCGTCCAGCAGCGGGATCCGGTCCCGCGTCAGCCGCAGGATCTTCATCCCCTCGATGAACTGCCGCGACACCTGCTGCTCCAAAACCGTCCACCGCCGGTCGAACAGGTCGCGCCACACATCATGGTCCGCGGGCGTGTACTTCTCGTAGTGCTGCGTGATGTAAAACTTGTCCGCGTCGATCTCGTCGTGGTGCAGCGACGGCGCCCGGTCCGCCTCCGCCTGCGCGTTCCGCGCCTCGTCGCTGTCGATGATGTTGTTGTACCGGATGTCCTGCCGCATGCTCGCGACCTCCGCGTCGGGCGTTCCTGCGGAAAAACAGTATGGGCCGGCCCCCGGCCGGACTTAGTACATCGGCTCGGCCTTCATCAGCACCCCCAGCGCCACCGCCCCCGCCGCCGCCAGCCCCATCGCCNNCCATCGCCCCCGCCCGCACGATCCCCCGCGTCAGCCCACCCCGCCGCGACAACACCCCCACATCCGCCACCAGCCCCATCACCGGGCTCGCCGCCACCAGCCCGCCCATCGCCCACCTCGGCAGCCCCTCCGCCGACCCGTACAGCGCACTCTGGAACGTCGCCGCCGCCACCACCAGCACCGCCACAACGGCCCCGCCCCGCGCCAGCGCGAACCCGGGCCTCAGCATCCCGAGCACCCACATCGGCCCGCTCGCCGCCGCGATCATCGTCGCCAGCTGCGCCTGATCGAACGACGCGTACCCCAGCACCAGCACCTGGCTCGCCCCGCCCGCCAGCAGCATCACCGCCAGCGACCCCTGGGCCCCGCGTTCGCGCTCCGTCACGCGCTCAATCGCCCACCACGCCAGCGCCGCCAGCCCGACAAACGCCCCCAGCCACGCCGCCGACTCGCCCGGCGTCCACCCGCCCGTCACCTTCGGCCACGCGCACGCCAGCCCCACCGCAGCCGCGACGACCACGCGCACCGCCATTCGTCCAACCCCGCCCGCTGGCCCCGCCGCGCCCAGCACCAGCCCCACCACCGCCCCCGCCACCGCGATCACCGGCACCCAGTCCTTCCTGCTCAAGGGCGGCAGATAGAACCGCCCCTCCGCCACCCCGAACAGCACCGCCACCAGCCCCGCGAACACCAGCCCCGCCGCCCACCAGGGCCCCGGTGCCCGCGCCGCGCCATCCGCCCCGCCCCGCCCGACGCGCCACCACAGCGGCCACAGCACCAGCACACTCACCAGCACCGACGGAACCACCGCGATCGCCAACTGCCGCACCGCCGCCGGATCCATGCACGCGCTCCTTCAACCCAACACCAAGCCCGTCACAACCAAAAAGCCGCGGCGAGGCCAAACCCCGCCGCGGCCCGTACGTTGAGTGGCACCGGCGTCGCGCCGGTGCGAGGCCCCCCTCGGCCCTGCTTACTTCTTCACGCCCTCCAGCCCCGCGATGATCGTGACCTCATCGCCAAGCGCCTCGCTGTACTTGGTCATCCCGAACTCCGAGCGCTTGAACGCGAACGTCACGTCGTAGCCGACCATCGTCCCGCCGCCCCGCGCCGAGCCGCTGCCCGTCTCGCGCAGCTTCACCGTCACCGGCTTGCTCTGCCCGCGGAGCGACAGCGTCCCCGCCGCCTCGAACTCCTTCTCGCCCGTCTTCTTGACCGCCGTGCTCTGGAAGCTCAGCGTCGGGAACTCCTCCGCCGAGAAAAAGTCCTGGCTCTTGAGGTGCTTGTCCCGGCCCGGGTCGTTGCTGTCGATCGACGCCGTCGGCACCTCCACCGACAGCGAGCTCTTGCCCGCGTCCGCCGCGTCCAGCAGGAACGAACCCTTGACCTCCTTGAACGTCCCGTAGAACGGCGCGCCCGTCAGCCGCTGGATCTTGAACACCACTGTCGTGTGCACCGGGTCAATCGCGAACTGACCCGCCGGCGCCGCCGCGGCCTGCTCGACCTTCCCGGCCCCGCCCGCCAGCAGCACCGCCGCCAGCCCGCTCGCCGCCACCACACCCGCCAACGCCGCACGCTTGGTCACCGTCCGCATGTCCAATCCTCCTGCTCTGCTCGGGCTTCCGGCTCCGAGGCTCAGCGGCCGCGCCCCGGCGACACACGCCCGGAGCCCCGGCCCGCTCGCCGCCGGTCCGCACTCTACCGATTGACCCCGCCGGCGGGTTCGCCCGCCCGGTCAATATCTGTTGCAACAACTATATCCGCCCCGGCATCCGCTTGTCCAGCCCCCGCCCCCGTCAGGGGGCCCCAACGCCCGCTTGGGGGAATCCGGCCCACGCCAATCGCCCACTACCCTCCCCCCATGTCCCGCTACGAACAATTTCATGCGTTCCGCACCCGCCTGAACGAGCGGATCCTCACCGATCAGCCCGGCCGCGCTTCCGCCACCCTCAACACCAAACGCTTCTTCACCCTCGACGGCCAGTGCTACAAGCCGGGCCACCTCGACGCCAGGACCAAGGAACTCCTCGGCCTCGTCGCCAGCATGGTCCTTCGCTGCGACGACTGCATCGCGTACCACATCGATCAATGCGCCCACGAGGGCGTCACCGACGAGCAGTTCTTCGAGGCCTTCGACGTCGCCCTTATCGTCGGCGGCTCCATCGTCATCCCCCACCTCCGCCGCGCCGTCGACTTCCTCGACGAACTCCGCGCCCGCTCCCCCAAACCCGCCTGATCGGCCCGGCCTCCGCCCCCGCGCCTCGGCGCTCGGCCCTCACCCCTCGGCCCTCTCCCTTGTCCCCCCGCGACGCCGCCATCGCCGTCCTCCGCCGGCTCCGCGAGCACGGGCACACCGCCCTCTTCGCCGGCGGCTGCGTCCGCGATGAACTCCTCGGCAGCCAGCCCAAGGACTACGACGTCGCCACCGACGCCCACCCCGACCGCGTCAAATCCCTCTTCCCCCGCGCCCGCCTCGTCGGCGCCGCCTTCGGCGTCATGCAGGTCCCCTTCCGCGACCAGCACGACCGCCCCGCCACCACCGAGGTCGCCACCTTCCGCGCCGAGGGCCCCTACTCCGACCACCGCCGCCCCGACGCCGTCGCCTTCACCGACGCCCCCACCGACGCCCGCCGCCGCGACTTCACCATCAACGCCCTCTTCCTCGACCCCCTCGCCGATGCGGTGCCTGACAAAGAGGCCGGTGGCTCCGGCGTCCCGCCGGTGCGCCCCGCACCCCCCAGCGGCCCCAGTGGCTCCGGCGTCCCGCCGGTGTCCCCCCTCGGCGGCACCGTCATCGACTACGTCGCCGGCCTCCCCGACCTCCGCGCCAAACTCCTCCGCGCCGTTGGCGACCCCCATGCCCGCCTCGCCGAGGACCACCTCCGCGCCCTCCGCGCCGTCCGCTTCGCCGCCCGCCTGAGCTTCACCCTTGAGCCCGCCACCGCGCACGCCATCCGCGCCCACGCCCGCGACCTCGCCGGCGTCTCCCGCGAGCGCGTCGGCGACGAGCTCCGCAAGATGCTCGCCCACCCCGCCCGCGCCGCCGCCGCCACGCTCCTCCAGGACCTCGGCCTCGACGCGCCCGCCCTCGATGAGGCACCGACCGCGCGCCCCGTGCCGCGCCTCGCCGGCCTGCCCGACGACCTCGCCCCCCGCGCCGCCGTCCCCGCGGCCCTCGCCGCCTGGTCCATCGACCGCGCGGCCAACCCCGCCTTCCTGCGCGAAACCCCGACCATCGCCGCCACCGTCCTCCGCCTCCGCCGCGCCCTCTGCCTCTCCAACGACGAGTCCGACGCGCTCAGGGACATCCTCCACACCCACGCCGACCTCGCCGATCGCTGGCCCGCCGCCGGCATCGCGGCCCAGAAGCGCCTCGCGGCCCGGGCGGCGTTCCTGCCCGCCCTGGCGATCCTCGCCGCCGAAGACCACCCCGCCGCCGCCACGATCCGGGCCCGCCTGGCCGACCTGGGATGCGAACCCAACCCGAACGGCGTGCCGCTGCACCCGCTGGTCACCGGCGACCATCTCATTGCAAGCGGTTTCTCCCCGGGGCCCGCGTTCAAAACCTTGCTCGACCGCCTGCTGGACGCTCAACTGGAAGGCCGCATCCACAGTACAGAAGAGGGCTTGGAACTCGCCCGCCGCGGAGGTGTCTAATCCCGGCCGGCGCTGCGCCCCGTGGCTGTTCGCCGCACACCCGACCGCCGAGACCAACTGCCGAGACCAACTGCATGAAGACCACCCTCCGCCGCCTGCTGCTGGCCGTGCTCGCCCCGCTCGCGCTCTCCGGCCTGGCCATGGCCCAGTCCGAGCCGGCCAGCCCGACGACCCCCACCCCCCCCGCGCCCGCCGCCCCCGCGGCCACGCCCGCGACCGGTGAGAAGGGCCTGCCCGCCTTCACCGACGCCGACAACCGCGTCTACTTCATCGAGCTCAAGGGCGAGTTCGGCCGCGACGTCAACATCAACCCGCTCCGCCAGATCATGGCCGACGCCGAGAAGTTCCAGCCCGACCTGATCGTCGTCAAGATCGACACCGACTTCTCCGTCTTCGGCCAGAAGAAGCAGGACTTCGACAACGACGCCGGCCGCGCCTTCAACCAGCTCGAGTCCGCCCGCTCGCTCTCGCTGCTCTTCACCGACGAGATCCGCGACGACCCCAACTGGAAGACCCGCCAGGGCGCCAAGCCCCGCGTCATCATGTGGGTCAAGCGCGCCCTGGGCGGCTCGGCCTTCCTCCCCTTCATCGTCCCCGACATCTACTACACACCCGACGCCCACCACGGCGGCATCGGCCACCTCGAACGCTCCCTCCAGACCGGCGACAAGGTCGTCCACGAGAAGATGTACGGCGCCCGCCTCGGCCGCGCCGAGGGCCTCGCCCTCAAGGGCGGCCACGACCCCCGCATCCTCCGCGCCATGTCCCGCACCGAGTACGTCCTCTCCGTCTCCTTCGTCAACGGCCAGCCCGTCTTCTACGAGGACGAGTCCGGCGACCTGCTCCTCACCAACGACCCCGGCGACGATGCCAAGAAGCTCGACACCATGGAGGACACGCTGCGGATGCGCGGCAAGAACGTCCTCACCCTCGACGCCGAGACCGCCCTCAAGATCGGCCTCTCCAAGGGCACCGTCGAAACCATGGACGACCTCGCCAGCGAGCTGGGCATCGCCCGCTCCTTCGTCGTCGTCCCCGGCCGCTCCGCCAAGATCTTCGAGCGCTGGAGCAAGGACATCGCCGAGGCCGAGCGCAACATGAACCGCCTCTGGCGCGAGTACCGCAAGATCGCCGTCAGCGGCGACACCCCCCAGGCCCGCAACCGCGGCCGGGCCCAGCAGGTCAGCAAGCTCCGCGAGATCAAGTCCCTGCTCGACCGCTACGAGGGCGCCATCAACCCCTTCAAGCTCGAGGGCTTCCCGCCCAACGCCGACGCCTTCCAGCGCAGCATCGACAACATCCAGGAAGAAATGCGCCGCGACCGCTGAGCCGACGCTCCGCGTCCCCGTTGACCACCGGACCAGAGACCCCGTTTCACCACCACCCACGCCCCCACCATGAAGACCATCACCCTGCTCCGCTCTCTCGTGCTCGCCGGCCTCGGCCTGCTCGCCTCGGCCGCCGCCACGCCCGCCGCCCGGGTTGACGAACCCGCCGCCCAGACCGCCCCCGCCAAGGCCCCCGCCGCCGCCGAGCCGGCCGGCAAGGCGACCTCCAAGGCCGAGTCCACCGCCCGCCCCATCACCGGCCGGGCCAACCGCGTCGCCATCATCAACTTCGGCCCGCCCTCCTCGTGGAACGGCAAGTTCGGCGACACCGTGGGCGTCCAGGTCAGCAACAAGGCCTTCGAGGACGCCATCCCCCTGCTCGAGCAGGACAAGGTCGACACCGTCGTCATCCGCGTCAACTCCGGCGGCGGCCTGGTCTACGAGATGCTCAACTTCCAGAAGACCTTCGAGAAGTACAAGAGCAAGTTCCGCACCGTCGTCTGGGTCGAGTCCGCCATCTCCGCCGCCATCATGGGCCCCTGGGTCATCGAAGAGTTCTACATGATGCCCGAGGGCAACATGGGCGCCGCCACCATGTGGTCCGGCGCGATGCAGGCCGGCACCGGCGCCGCCCTCGAGCAGATGTTCATCACCATGGAGAAGGCCTCGCTCTCCGGCAAGAAGGACTACAAGGTCATGCGGGCCATGCAGGTTCAGGCCCCGCTCTCGGCCAACATCGACGAGAACGGCCAGGTCACCTTCTTCCAGGACACCTCCGGCCAGTACATCATCAACCCCGAGGGCAAGGTCCTCACCCTCAACGCCGCCGACGCCGTCAAGTTCGGCGTCGCCAAGGGCGTCGCCGCCACCCGCGACGACCTCGCCAAGGCCCTGGGCCTCAGCGAGGTCGAGTGGGTCGGCGAGGAGGCCACCAAGCTCATCGACCGCAGCATCCGCGAGAACGACCGCATCGAGAAGCAGGTCGCCGACGTCAGCAACCGCTACAACAACGCCATCTCCGCCGCCCAGAGCCTGCAGGGCAACCGCCGCCGCCAGGAAGTCGGCGTCGCCCGCCAGCGCCTCGCCGAGCTCCGCCGCATCGTCAAGACCAACCCCACCATCGGCCTGCTCAACAACCTCGACGAAGAGTGGTTCACCAAGCAGGAAGACATCCTCCGCGACCTCGCCAAGGGCCCGTAAGCGCCCGCGGCCGGCGTCCAGTGGCACCGGCGTCCCGCCGGTGACCTCCCCGCCGGTGAACCTCCCCCACCCAGCACCCTCCGCGGCCCCGGCTCATCCCGGGGCCGCGTGCGTTTTCGCCCGCGCCACTACGGTTCGCCATGCCCGCACCGCACGACGACTTCCGTGCCAACGCCCACGCCGCCATCGATTTCCTCATCGACTACTGGCACGCCCTCGACACCTCCGCCGCCCCGCCCGTGCAATCCCGCGCCCAGCCCGGCACCATCGCCGCCCAACTGCCCCGCCACGCCCCCGAAGACCCCGAGCCCTTCGACGCCCTCCTCCGCGACGTGCGCGAGACGGTCCTCCCGGGCCTCACGCACTGGCAGTCCCCCAACTTCTTCGCCTACTTCCCCGCCAACAGCAGCCCCCCCGCCGTGCTGGGCGAGCTCCTCGCCGCGGGCCTGGGCGTCAACGGCATGCTCTGGTCCACCAGCCCCGCGTGCACGGAAGTCGAAACCCGCGTGCTCGACTGGCTCGCCCACGCCCTCGACCTCCCCGCCCGCTTCCGCAGCGACGCCGCGACCAACGCGGGCACGCCCACCGGCGGCGGCATGATCCAGGGCACCGCCAGCGAAGCCGCCGTCGTCGCCCTCGTCGCCGCGCGGCACCGCGCCCGCACACGCCTCGGCCGCGACGACGCCCCGCTCATCGCGTACACCTCCGCCCAGGCTCACTCCTCGATCGCCAAGGCCGCGCTCATCACCGGCCTCGCGGCAACCGTCGAACCCAAGGGCGGCTTCCTCGCGGGCCCGCACGGCAGCGGCCTCCGCCTGATCCCCACGCTCGGCCCCGATCACCCGACGCCCCACGCCATCGACCCCGCCGCCCTCGCGCAAGCCCTCGCCGCCGACCGCGCCGCGGGCAAGGTCCCCTGCTTCATCGCCGCCACCAGCGGCACCACGTCCTCGTGCGCCTTCGACGACCTCGCCGCCGTCGGCACCCTCGCCCGCGAGCACGACGCGTGGATGCACGTCGACGCGGCCTACGCCGGCTCGGCATGGCTCTGCCCCGAGTTCCGCGCCCCCGCCCGCGGCCTCGAGCACGCCGACTCCTTCTGCTTCAACCCGCACAAGTGGCTGCTCACCACCTTCGACTGCACGGCCTTCTACACCGCCGACCGCTCGTCCCTCACCGCCGCCCTCTCGATCACCCCCGAGTACCTCCGCAACGCCGCCTCCGCGTCGGGACAGGTCATCGACTACCGCGACTGGCAGATCCCGCTGGGCCGCCGCTTCCGCGCGCTCAAGCTCTGGTTCGTGCTGCGGTCCTACGGCCTCGCGCACCTCCGCGCCTACCTCCGCGAGCACGTCCGCCTCGCGGGCGTCTTCGCCGACCTGCTCGCCAGCGACCCGCGCTTCGAGCTCGCCGCCCCGCCCGCGCTGTCGCTGGTGTGCTTCCGCCTGAAAGACCGCGACGACGCCGCCCAGCGCCGCCTGCTCGACGCCGTCAACGCCACCGGCCGGCTGTTCCTCACGCACACCGTCCTGCCCGCGGCCAGTTCGTCGTCCCCGCGCGTGACGCTCCGCCTCGCCATCGGCGCCGCGACCACGCGCGAAGACCACGTCCGCCGCGCCTTCACCGAACTCTCCCGCGCCGCCGACCTCTGACCCGGTGGCACCGGCGTCCCGCCGGTGGGCCGTGAGCCCGCGTCGCCCCCTTCCGAGTACCCTCCCCCCATGCCCCGCGCCCGCCCCGCTCTGGTCCTGCCCGCGCTCGGCACCCTCCTCGCCCTCGCCGGCTGCGCCGCAACCGTCCCGCCGCCCCCGCCCGCCGTCGTGGCCCCGGACGACTACCCCCGCACCTTCTCCGCCGCCAAGGACACGCTCCGCGGCCTGGGCTTCGCGCTCGAGCGCGTCGACGCCGCCTCGGGCGTGATCGCCACCCGCTACAAGCCCACCGCCGGCCTCGCCACGCCCTGGGACCAGGAGCAGTCCAGCTTCGAGGACGAGCTCCGCGAGGCCTTCAACAGCGAGGGCCGCGTCGTCCGCGTGGCCTTCGCCCCGGCGGACAGCACCGTCGCCCTCGACCCCACCGCCGACCTTCGCGCCGTGCGCGATCCGCTCGCCTGGACCGTCCGCGTCCAGCGTTTCAGGGTCGTCCGCCCCAACCGCCAGGTCGAGACCAGCGCCATCAATCTGACCAGCCACGCCGTCAACCCCGACGCCGTCGATGCCGGGCTCGAACCGGCCTACGCGGCCGAAGTGGGCCCCGATCACCCGCTGGCGGCCCGGATCCGGGCGGAGATTCTCCGCCGCCTGGCCCAGCCCCCTCAACCGGCGGCGGGCTCGCCGGAATAATGACCTGCTCGTGGTGGGCGATCGGCCGTTCGGCCTCCGTTTGTTCGCCGCCTCCGGTTCATTCCGAACCTTTCACCGAGGAGTTCCGATGCACACCCCGCGTCCGGCCCCCGTCCGCGCTTCGCGTCTGGCTGCGGCGGCCGTGGCCGCTCTTCCCGTCATGACCCTTCTCACGCCCGCCGCTCTGTCCCCCGCGCACGCCGCCCTCGCCGCCGAGGGCGTGCAGCCCGACGCCGCCCTGCCCACCGACCCGGCCCTGGTCACCGGCCAGCTCGACAACGGCCTGAAGTACATCATCCGCCGCCACGCCAACCCCGCCGGCCGCGCCGGCCTCTGGATCCACATCGGCTCCGGCTCCCTCAACGAGACCGAGTCCACCCGCGGCCTGGCCCACTTCCTCGAGCACATGGCCTTCAACGGCAGCGAGAACTTCCCCCCGGGCACCGTCGTCGACTACTTCCAGTCCATCGGCCTGGCCTTCGGCCGCGACCAGAACGCCTTCACCTCCTTCGATCAGACCACCTACCAGCTCTACCTCCCCGACACCAAGATCGAGACCATCGACCGCGCCCTGCTCTTCTTCTCCGACGTCGCCCAGCGACTCAAGCTCCTCCCCGACGAGATCAACAAAGAGCGCGGCATCATCCAGGAGGAACGCCGGACCCGCCTCTCCCCGCAGCAGCGCATCCAGGAGAAGATCTGGGAAGGCCTCGCCCCCGAGTCCACCTTCGGCCGCCGCCTGCCCATCGGCACCGAGCAGACCATCAACTCCGTCTCACCCGCCGACTTCCAGAACTACTACAAGACCTTCTACACCCCCAGCAACATGACCATGATCGTCGTCGCCGACGCCGACCCCCAGCCCATCGTCGACGCCATCAAGAAGCAGTTCGGCGCCTTCCCCAAGACCGCCGTCCCCGCCGACCTCCCCGTCGGCGTCAAGGGCACCACCGGCTACCGCGCCATCGTCGCCACCGACCCCGAGGTCACCCGCGCCTCCGTCGTCATCACCCGCGTCGAGCCGCCCCGCCCGCCCTCCACCACCGTCGGCCACCTCCGCCGCGACCTGGTCGACCTCATCGGCACCTGGGCCTTCAACCGCCGCATCGAGAACGAGCTCGCCAAGGGCGGCCCCTCCTTCCTTTCCGCCTTCGCCACCAGCCAGCAGATCACCGGCGCCCTCCACTCCTTCCAGGCCTCCGCCTCCGGCGAGCCGGCCAACTGGAAGGCCATGCTCACCGAACTGGGCACCCACCTCCAGCGCGCCCGCCTCCACGGCTTCACCGAAGACGAGATCGACGACGCCCGCAAGGCCCTCATCGCCCAGGCCGAGCAGTCCGTCGAGCGCGAGAGCACCATCCCCGCCCGCGCCGTCCTCGCCCGCATCAACGGCGACGTCGCCGCCGGCGAGCCCGTGATGTCCGCCCAGCAGACCCTCGACCTCTACAAGCAGATCCTCCCGGGCCTCTCCACCCTCGAAGTCTCCGACGCCTTCGCCAAGAACTTCGACACCTCCAACGCCCTCTTCACCCTCACCGGCCCCACCCTCCCCGACACCCCCACCGAGCAGCAGCTCGTCGACCTCGGTCGCAAGGCCATCGACGTCAAGCCCGAGAAGTACCAGGCCGTCGCCCGCGCCAAGAGCCTCCTCGACAAGGCCCCCACCCCCGGCCCGCTCGCCGACGTCAAGACCCACGAAGCCTCCAACGTCGCCAGCGGCTGGCTCCCCTCCGGCGTCCGCGTCCACCACCGCTTCATGGACATCCAGAAGGACCAGGTCACCATCCTGGTCACCCTCGCCGGCGGCCAAATCCAGGAAACCCCCGCCAACCGCGGCCTCACCGAGGCCGCCCTCCTCGCCTGGGAACGCCCCGCCACCAGCAAGCTCTCCTCCACCCAGATCCGCGACCTCATGACCGGCAAAAAGGTCTCCGTCTCCACCAGCGAAGGCGGCGGCTTCCGCGGCGGCGGCGGCGGGGGCTCACAGGACGCCCTCCGCCTGGTCATCTCCGGCAGCCCCGCCGACCTCGAGCCCGGCCTCCAGCTCGCCCACCTCCTCCTCACCGACCCCGTCATCGAGCCCGCCGCCCTCGAGCAATGGAAGAAGTCGCAGAAGCAGGCCATCGAGCAGCGCCAGAAGCAGCCGCAGGGCATCATCCAGGAAGTGATCGCCGAGGGCTTCTACCCCAAGTCCGAGGCCCGCGTCTACCCGCTCACCGCCGAGCAGGTCGACAAGATCACCCTCGACGCCGCCCAGAGCTGGCTCAAGAACCTCCTCGCCACCGCCCCCATCGAGGTCGCCGTCATCGGCGACCTGCCGATGGAGAAGGCCCGCCCGCTGGTCGAGACCTACTTCGGCTCGCTCCCCAAGCGCGACCGCATCTCCGCCGCCACCCTCGATGAGCTCCGCAAGATCGAACGCCCCAAGGGCCCGATCCTCACCGAGAAGAAGGTCGCCATCCAGACCCCGCTCGGCGTCGTGCTCGACGGGTTCTTCGGCCCCGACGCCGAGAACGTCCGCGACAGCCGCCTCATGCAGATGGCCAGCCGCATCATGTCCACCCGCATGATCAAGACCGTCCGCGAAGAGAAGCAGCTCGTCTACTCCATCGGCGCCCAGACCCAGCCCGCCACCACCTACCCCGGCTTCGGCGTCTTCCTCGCCAGCGCGCCCACCGAGCCCGCCAAGGCCCCCGCCCTCGGCGACACGCTCGAAGAGATGTACACCGCCTTCGCCAAGGACGGCCCCACCGACGAAGAAATGACCACCGCCCGCAAGCAGATGGCCAACATGTTCGACGAGCAGATGAAAGAGCCCGGCTTCTGGACCGCCCGCCTCGCCGCCCTCGACTACCGCAACACCAAGCTCGACGACGTCATGGCCGCCCCCGCCGCCATCCAGGCCTTCACCGCCGAAGAAATCCGCGACGCCTTCGCCCGCTACTACAAGCCCGAATCCCGCTTCCGCTTCACCGTCGTCCCGGCCAAGTAAACGGGGAGAATCAGGTGGGGCGGGCTTCCCAGCCCGCCGGGCCTGTGCCCGCCGGACAGAGAAGTGGTCAAGTGATCAAGTGGCCGAGTGGTCAAGTGCGCCAGCACTCACCCACTCGGCCACGTTGCTTTCGCCGAATGCCGGTTGCCGAATGCCGAATGCCGAATCCCGACGTCCTTCACCCCAAGAACCTCCCCAAAAACACCCCCGAATCCCACACATACCGCTCCAGCGCCACCCGCCGCGCCGTCGCCCCGCACGCCCGCCGGAACGCCGGGTCCTCGACCATCCGCGTCATCGCCGCCGCCAGCGCCGCCTCGTCCGCGCACACAATCCCCCCGCCCTCGTCGAGCTTCTCCGCCAGCACCGGCAGGTCGCTCGTGATCAGCGCCAGCCCGCTCAGCATCCCCTGCACCATCGCCTGGCTGAACGTCTCCTCCGGCCCGAAGCTCGGCACCAGCATCACGTCCATCCCCCGCAAAAACCCCGGCACCGCCCCCGCCGCCATCCACGGGTGGCACACCACGCCCGGCTCATCGATCACGCGCCCATCCGCAAAAGACGCCAGGTGCAGCCGCACGCGCGACCGCACCGCCGGCGTCAACCGCCGCAGCGCCCCCACCGCCCGCTCCGCCCCCTTCCACGCATTGTCCAGCTTCCCAATCAAGCAGAAGTGCACAACGTCGTCACCAGCGCGCCTTCCCTCACTTGACCACTCGCCCACTTGCCCACTCGACCACTTCTTCTCCTCTCCTCCCCTCGGCCCTCGGCCCTCACCCCTCGGCCCTTCCCCAAACTGCTCCGCCCCCGTGATCCCGTAGTACACCCCTACGCGCCCGCGCAGGTCCTCCGGAAACTGCCCGCGCACGTACCCGCTCACCGCCGCGATCCGCACCTCGGGCCATCTTCGCAGCGCCCGGCACCACGCCGGCCCCGGCCCCTTGTTGGCCTGCAGCACGACCCTCCCCAGCACGCCGCGCCGCCGCAGCATCGTGAGGCACGGGATGATCCCGCGCGCCGGGTTGCCCACGAACGTCGCCTCGAACCGCCCCCGCAGCGTGAGCCCCAGCCAGAGCCCCGTCGCCGTCGGCTTCTTCAGCCGCGGCAAGTACCGCACCTCCAGCGTCTCCGGCGCCCCCGCGAACGACTCCTCCAGCCGCGCCCGCCACGACCCCTCCGCCGGCACCGTCACGCGCACGCCCAGTTCCGCCAGCTCGCGCACGAACCCCAGGTCAAACACCTGCACCCCGCGGATCTGCTTGCGCGTCCGATCCGCCAGAAACGTCGGCGCGATGTACAGCAGCGACCCGATCACGCCGCGACGATACTCGGGCGGGAGGGCCGAGGTTTGAGGGCCGAGGGCCGAGGCGGGTGCCGCGAAGTGGTCGAGTGGCCAAGTGGCGAAGTGGTCGAGTGGTCAAGTGCTCGTGTGCTGAAGTGGCCGAGCGGTGTTCCCCCTCCCCCCTCCCCCGTCCCCGACGGGGGAGGTGTCGCGAGCCCCGCGAGCGACGGAGGGGGTGCCTTCCCCCACTCCCTCGATCCCTTCCCACTCCCCCTCCGCGCCCCCGCGCCTCCGCGTCCAATCCCTCAGTGTCTCGGTGCCTCGGCGGTGCGCTCCCAACTCGTACCATCCCCCGTGCCCGACGCCCCCTGGTACTCCGCCGGTCTCCACTTTTCCTGCACCCAGTGCGGCCGCTGCTGCTCCGGCTCCCCCGGCTTCGTGCTCCTCACCGAAGACGAGTGCATCGCCATCGCCCGCCGCCTGAACATGCCCCTCCACGCCTTCAAGTCCCGCTACACCCACCTCATGTCCCGCGGCCGCTCCCTCAACGACCAGCCCCACCTCCACTACGACTGCGTCTTCCTCGACCGCACCACCATCCCCGGCAAAGCCATCTGCGGCATCTACGAAGACCGCCCCGCCCAATGCCGCACCTGGCCCTTCTGGTCCTCCAACCTGCACTCCGAGCAGCACTGGACCCGCGCCGCCAAGGTCTGCCCCGGCATCGACCACGGCCCGCACCACACCCTCGTCCAGATCACCGCCGCCCGCCAGGCCGTCGAGTTGTGACCACCCACGAGCCCACCCCCGCCGCGCTCCCGACGCCCGCGCTCGCCCAGCCCGCCGCCGGCTGGTTCGCCGCCGCCCGCGACCCGCTCATCCGCGCCGAACTCGAATCGATCTACGCCGCCGCCCGCGCCGCCATCGCCGCCCGCGGCCCCGCGTGCTGGGCCTCGGGCCGCTGCTGCCGCTTCGCCACCGCCGGCCACCGCCTTTACACCACCGGCCTCGAAACCGCCTACGCCCTCGCCCACGCCCCGCCCGGCATCGCCCTCACGCCCGACTCCCTCGCCGCCGCCCGCGCCCGCGGCGACTGCCCCTTCCTCACCGCCAACCTCTGCGGCATCCACGCCGCCAAACCCCTCCCCTGCCGCCTGTTCTTCTGCGACCGCTCCGCCGAAACCTGGCAGCACGACCTGAGCGAGCGCCTGCTCGCCGACCTCCGCGCCCTGCACGATCGCCACGCCCTCACCTACCGCTACGCCGAATGGCGCGACCTGCTCGCGCTCTTCCTGCCCGCCGCCTGACGCGCTGCCGGTCGATGTGGTCAAGTGGCCAAGCGGCCAAGTGGTCAGTCTTCAACGGGTCGAGCGGCAATCCCCCCTCCCCCGTCCCCGACGGGGGAGGTGTCGCGAGCCCCGCGAGCGACGGAGGGGGTGCCTCGGTGGTTCGGCCCGCCGAATGCCGAATGCCGGTTGCCAAATGCCGCCGGTCTCCCCCTCCCCCCTCCTTTAATCCCCCGATGTCCGACGCCCTCAACCTCCTCCGCCTCCTCCTCCCCCGGCGTCGCCTCCTCATCCTCAGCATCCTCTTCGCCTCCCTCTCCGCCGGCGGCCTCGGCGCCGGCCTCCTCGCCGTCAAGCCCGTCCTGGACGGCATCGTCGGCGAGCACCGCGCCCTCGCCGACATCGCCCGCACCACCGCCGCCAAATACCTCCCCTGGGGCCTCACCCTCCCCGAGTCCCTCCTCGCCGCCCTCCCCACCGACCCCTACCGCGGCATCGTCCTCGTCATCATCGCCATCGGCGTCCTCACCGTCCTCGGCGCCGCCGCCAACTTCCTCCACCAGTACTTCGCCCTCACCCTCGTCATCGAGACCGTCGCCGACCTCCGCCAAAAAGCCTTCGCCCGCGTCGTCCGCATGCCCCTCCGCGGCCTGCAGGCCGGCCGCGACACCGGCCCCACCGACGCCGTCAGCCGCATCTCCTACGACACCAGCGTCGTCAGCACCGGCCTCAACGCCCTCGTCTCCAAGTCCCTCGCGCAGGTCACCAAGGGCCTCGCCGCCCTCATCACCGCCCTCGCCCTCGACGTGCGCATGACGCTGGTCATCCTCGGCGTCGCCCCCGTCCTCGCCATCATCCTCCGCAAGACCGGCAAGAAAATCCGCCGCGCCGCCACCGCCGCCATGCAGTCGCAGGCCGGCCTCTACCGCGCCGCCAACGAGGCCCTCGCCGGCCTCCGCGTCGTCAAGGTCCACGCCACCGAGGACTACGAAACCGCCCGCTTCGCCGCCCTCTCGCAGGAAATGGCCCGCCAGGAAAAGAAGATCCGCACCGCCCGCTCCCTCGCCTCCCCCATCATCGAAACCCTCGTCATCTTCGTCCTCGGCGTCCTCGTCGTCATCTCCATCAAGGCCATCCTCGACGGCGCGCTCGACCGCGGCGACTTCATCCTCGTCCTCGCTTCCCTCGGCGTCGCCGGCGCCTCGCTCCGCCCGCTCACCGGCCTGCTCAACGACATCCAGCACTCCTCCGCCGCCGTCGCCCGCCTCGAATCCCTCCTCAATCAGCCCATCGAACCCGTCGAGCCCGTCCAGCCCCACCCCAGTGGCACCGGCGTCCCGCCGGTGGGGCAAAAACCGTCGCCCCCCGCCCTCCCCCGCCACACCCGCTCGCTCGTCTTCGACAACGTCTCCCTCCACTACCCCGCCTCCCCGCGCCCCGCCGTCCGCAACCTCTCCCTCACCATCCACCACGGCCAGACCGTCGCCTTCGTCGGCCCCAACGGCTCCGGCAAAACCTCCCTCCTCGCCCTCGTCCCACGCCTCTACGAGCCCGACGCCTTCCCCCAAGGCTCAACCCCAGGCCGCATCCTCCTCGACGGCCACGACATCGCCACGCACGACCTCGCCTCCCTCCGCCAGCAGATCGCCGTCGTCACGCAAGACACCGTCCTCTTCCACGGCTCCATCCGCGACAACATCGCCTACGGCACGCCCGGCGTCCCCTTCGACCGCATCCGCGACGCCGCTCGCCGCGCCCGCGCCGAAGAGTTCATCCTCGCCAAGCCCCGCGGCTACGACGAACCGCTCGGCGAATCCGGCACCGGCCTCTCCGGCGGCCAGAAGCAACGCCTCGCCATCGCCCGCGCCATCCTCCGCGACCCCGCGATCCTCATCCTCGACGAAGCCACCAGCATGATCGACGCCCAGAGCGAGCACGCCATCGCCGAGGCCATCGACGACTTCGTCACCCGCGAGCACCACCGCCGAACCTGCCTCATCGTCGCCCACCGCCTCGCCACCGTCATCCACGCCGACCGCATCGTCGTCATGGACGACGGCGCCATCGCCGACCACGGCACCCACGCCGAACTCCTCGCCCGCTGCGACCTCTACCGCCAGCTCGTCAGCCACCAGCTCATCGCCGCCGCCCCCTTCCCCGCCGCCAGCCCGGCCTCCACGCTCCCGGCTGCCATCACCCCGTGACTCCGCACGCCGAGCAGCGTTCAACTCGGTCAACTTGACCTAGGGACGTCTGGGAACCGCTAAGCACGGTGCCTATTTCACGCCGCGGCGAAGGGAATCCGGTAGACCGTATCGTCGTTTGGTGGCAGATTCTCTCCCCGGCGACCCGGTCACGTCGGCCGCGTCCCAACAAGTCCAGGCAAGGAGAGAGTCATGAAGAACACCGTCTGTGCGCTCGCGCTCGCGCTGGCCGCCGCCCCGGCCGCCAACGCCGTCATCTCCGTCAACTTCGAAGGCCTGAAGAACCTCGAACCCGTTGGGAACTACTACGACGGCGGCTTCGGCGGCCTCGGGTCCGGGCCCGGTCCCGCCTTGGGCGTGCAGTTCGTCGGCAACACCCTCGCCATCATCGATGGCGACGCGGCGGGCGGCACGGGCAACTTCGGCAACGAGCCCTCCCCCGACACCATCATGTTCTTCCTCTCCGGGGCCGAGACCGTCATGAACGTCCCCGCGGGCTTCACCGCGGGCGTCTCCATGTGGTACACCTCCGTCGGCGCCACCGGCACCTTCAGTGTCTACAGCGGCCTCAACGGCACCGGCACGCTCCTCGGCACCGAGGTCCTCATCCCGCTCGGCGTCGGGCCCGGCGACCCCAACGGCTCGTTCAGCAACTGGCGCTTCGTCGGCATCGACATCGGCACCAACGTCGGCCAGTCCGTCGTCTTCGGCGGCGTCGCCGACCAGATCGGCTTCGACGACGTCTCCTTCGGCCAGATCCCCACCCCCGCCGCCGCCGGCGTCCTGGGTTTCGGCGCCCTCGCCGCCGCCCGTCGCCGCCGCGCGTGATCGCGCCGCGCATTCAGTCGTTCATATCCGACGCCGCCCGGGTCACTCCGGGCGGCGTTCTTCGTTGGGCCAGCCGCCGCCCCCGCGTGCCGGCACCCAGCCTCACGCCGCGAACTTCCGCCGCTCGCGCTCGCCCACCGTCCCGTCCAGCCGGCGCTCAAAGCCCCTCGGCCGCACGTTGCTCGGCGCATCCCCCGCCTCGCGCCAGTCCTCGCACGCCGGCAGGTTGATCTCGCTGGGCATCGTCTTGCGATACCCCAGCAGCCGGATCACCTCCAGCACGTCCGTCCACGTCGGGAACGACACGCCATTGCCCTGCTTGAACGCGTCCACCGCCTTCACGAACAGGAACTGCTCGCGCGTGAAGCTCCCCTCCTCCGCGTTCCGCAGCGCGTCGCTCAGCCGCCGCCCCGCCCCCCGGCGACGCTCCAGCCCCGAGTAGTCCCCGCTCAGCGCCGCGTTCATCGCCCGCCGGTCCACCCCGCTGCGGCGGTCCAGCACCGAGCCGTAGCCCGCCGCTCCCGGCCCGCGCCGTTCCGACCCCGCCCGCGC
>FRDC01000737.1_pt1 | contig 18542 bp, 20 predicted proteins | sample 1106171 | NCBI WGS metagenome assembly FRDC01 (sample SAMEA3930566, study PRJEB13176) | freshwater metagenome | biome: Drinking water system; feature: drinking water; material: water | place: Singapore | collected 2014-12-20 | reverse complement strand
CGGCCTTGGTCATCGCATCCGCCGCTTCGACGGCGGGCACCAGGCCGCGCGTTTCGATCATGCCCAGGGCAATACCTCGGTTATCAGCCATTTCAAAACTCCTTGTTGAACAGAAAAGAACCAGAACCAAATCGCATCGAAGTCTCAGGGCCTTCGTCCACCCCACCTACCTCCCAGCACGGCATCACGGATCCCATCGATCGATGATTCCGCAAATGGTCAGATCGGTGATGACCCGGGAGTCGCTCATCGCCAGCCGAGCCGCGCTGCCGCTGGTGGTGAACACCCATTTGCCTTGCGGCACGCCCACCGCATCGGTGGCCACCGACAGCTCGCCTTGCTGGCCCTCCAGCACCCGAAGCGAAGCCGACTGCAGGCCCGGCACCCGGCGCGTGCACACCAGTTCGTCCCTGACGCGCATGATGTCCATCAGGCCGTCTCCCCTTGCCAGTGATCGATGATCCCGACGATGGTGAGATCGGACGGAAACTCTTTGCTGCCCGCCGCATCGCGCGCCGCCGACGAGCCGACACAGATCACCCAGTCCCCTGGGATGCAGCCCACGGCATCCACCGCCACGCTGCGCGCACCGCCTGCCTTGTCCTGCACCACCAGCAAAGGCCGATGACCGAACGCATCGATGCGGTTCGTGGACACCAGCGTCTTCTCGACTTTCATGATCTTCATGACGTTCCCCTGGTCGTCGCCGGACTGCAATGGCCGGCGGCCACGGTGGATGCCTCGACCCAGGCGCAGCGCTCGCTGCCTTCCCGGTCGCTCACCGCCATCTGGCAATGCAACAGACCCTGTGCATGCAAGGCCGCATAGCGCGATTCGATGGCCGCCTTGACCCGCCGGCAGCGATCGAGCGCGCGCTCGCGGGCGCCGGGAACGCGGGACGAATAGTGGAAGTGCACGAGCACCGGCACCGGCAAGCCACGGCTGAGGTTGAGCCCGGTGAAGATCTTGATCCCCACATCCAGGTCGGGCGCACCCTCCTCCACGGTATCGAGATGGGCGAAGTAGAACTTGTTGCGCAGTTGCAGCTCGCCCATGGCCTCGCCGGCGCAGATGAACCGTTCCCTGTGACCAATGTCTGCATAGCGGCCTTCGTGGTGCCGGATCACGTACTCGATCTGTGACAGATTGGCCTCCAGCAGACGCTCGATCAGCTGCTGCATGCCAGGGTGCGGTCCGCCATCGCGGGTGGCGCTCGCCACGGCGCGGGCAATCGCCTCGCGTGCAGCGGGTGCGCTCAGAGCCAGCGTGTCGCGGAACAGTTGCGCACTGTCCACGTAGCGTGTGGGGCAGCAGGCCGACTGACGATCGGGCAGGTGCACGCGGATCGCATCGGTGTCGGTGTCCACGCCAATCAGCAGCGTCTCGGGCGCGGCGCCCTGGCCAAAGCTGTTGTCCACCGCGGCGCGCAGTTCATCGAGCTTGGCGGTGGCCGCCGTGGTGGCCAAGTGATCCTGGCTGCCGTGGGCGGCGCATCCCTGGTGAGAGGGGTCGGAGGTGCTGTAGTGGTAGACCGCGATCTTCAGATAGTTGCAAGTCTCGGCACCCACCATGCCGCCGCTCAGGCGCTCCAGTTCGCGAGCGGTCCAGTCGGCCACGTCGACCTCGACGTCGAACAGCGCACCGGCGTAAGCCTTGACCGTGACCGCGTCGTTCGGCGCCATGCGAAACACGAACGGAAGCAGGCCCTGCAGACGACCATCTGCACAGGGGCTGACGTCCACCGTGTGGTAGCCGCACGAACGCAGGAACGCCGCGTCGATCGCCATGCGCTGCAGCCAGGGCGCCTGGTCGGCCGCAGCGCCTTCGATGCAGGCCTCGAAACTGCGAAAAATGCAGTGCGCATGAAGGGCGGGCAGATCCAGGCCTCGGATCCAGGCGTCGTTCAAAAGCCGATCCGGCAGCGAATAACCTAGCTGGTCTTGCGCCAGCCGCTGGGCACGCGCCACGAAGTCCAGCTCGTGCTGCATCGCCGACAAGGTCTTGAGCAAGTCGACGATGGGCGAGAAACGCCCGCGCACCCGCTGTTCGTAGGCATACAGGCGCTCGTTGAGCTCCCGGTCCACCAGCGCGTGTTCGCAACGCTGGTTCGCGCCCACGACACACGCCGGGTTGTCCAGGTCCTGCGGCTGGCGCAGGCCTGCGACAGAGCGCATGGCGACGAGGCGTTTGAGCGTGTTCACCGAGTCATCTTTGCAGCGTGTGTGCTCAGCCGCGCGCGCCGCCCGACAGGGTCACGGCAGCGCCCTTGGCGGTGTTGCCGGACGAACCGGTGACCCGGCTCTCGGGCTGTTCGACGCGCTCGGCCTTGCGGAACTGCTGCGCCGTCATGCCCTGGCCGCGCCCTTCACCGCGCTGCGAGGGGTTGCGTGCCAACGACGACGTGCCCTCGGTCCCGGTCACCCGCCCCGATGTCTGCCAGGCCGCGCCGCTGATGAGTGCGCCCGACTGGCTGCCTTCACCGGTGAGCTTGGTCGCAGCGCTGGCCGCTCCGGGCTGTGGCGCCGCCAGGGGCACGCTCTCGCGGTGGCGAAACTCCGGCGTGCCGGTGATGAGGCCGCCGCCCTTGTTGACCGCGCCGGTGATGCGCTGGCCGCTGAATGCCGAACCCGTGACCGCGTCGACAGCCCGCTCATGCGCCTGGCGTGACGGCGGGCGAATGCTGAAATCCTTGGGCGTGGCGGCCGGCGCGGCGGCTTCCTCCGGCCGTGCAGGGGCCACAAAACGCGCGCTGGTGCCGCACTGTTGGGGCAGGTTGTCGGCGCCGACGTACGGAGTGCCGCTGATGGGGCTGCAGGCACCGCGCTGGTCGCCCGTCATCGCGCGGCCGCCGGCCCCCGGGCGATCACCCGTCACGGTTGCGGCGGAGATCACTGCCTCACGGCGGCTGAGCGCCTGCTGGGAGTCGAGCTGCGCCGGCTCGCAGAAACCCTGGTACTGCTGGCGACCGATGTAGGACGTACCGCTGATCGGTGCGCAGCCGCCGTACTCGTCACCGGTCACCTGCGTCGAGCGGCCCACGCGGCTCCCGGTGATGACCTGGTCATTCCAGGTCTGGTCCTGACCCACCTTGGGCACGGCTTGCACCGGCTCGGTGGTGACGCACACCGGCTCCTGCTGGCGAGCGCTGACGTACTCGGTGCCCGTGACGGCACGGCATCCGCCACGGTCGTCACCGGTCACCTTGGGGCTGAGACCCACTTCAGTACCGGTGACCGTGCTGCCCGCAAGGGTCTGTACCGTGGCGACCTTCGGGGGTGCCTCGCGAGCTGCTGGCTGACCGAAGTCGGTGGCATTGAAATACTGGCTGCCGGTCAGCTGGCGCGAGGCGCCGGGCTCGTTGCCCGTGACCTTGACGGAGCGCCCGACTTCGACACCCGAGACCGCTTGGCCACCAAGTGATGACATGACGCTGACCTTGCGCGGACCGGGTGCGGGGACGGCATTGCAAACCGTCTGCAGCTGCTCGCGTGACAGGTACTCCGTCCCGGTGATGCTGCGGCACGTTCCGGCTTCATCACCCGTGACATGGGCCGAGCGTCCGACCTCGGTGCCTGTCACCTTCTGTTCGCGCAAGGTGCTGCTCACAGCCACCTTGGCCGGACCCGGTGCAGGCCGCGTGCCGCACACGGAGCTGAACTGCTCCAGACTCAAGTACTCGGTGCCGGTCACGCTCTTGCAGGCACCGGCTTCGTTGCCGGTCACCTTGCGGCTGCCGTCGACCGGCGTTCCGGTGACGGACCGCCCGGACAGCGTGTGACCGATGGCCACCTTGGGCGGCGCCGGCAGCGTTTCATTCTTGGCGCGCATGCGGCCGTTGGGCCGGGGTGCTGCGGATGCAGCGTCCGCATTGCCGATCAGCGCACGCACCAGGCGGCGCTGCTTGGCCACCTCGCGACCCGAGGCGCCCTTCTCGATGGCCTGCTGCCAGTCCTGCTGGGGCAGCACAGCGGCCAGCCGGGTGGCCTGCGCCACGCGCAGCAGGCCCGCTTTGCCATCGGTGGACAAGGCTGCGCGGCGCGCACGTGCCAGCGCGCGGGTCGAACCCATGCCCATGGCCGGGGCGCATGCGGCCTGGGATGCACCGGAAGTTGCCTGAACAGCGGGCGCCTCCGAAGCCGCGCAGCCTGCGCCGTTGCCGCCACAGCCGCAGTCCGTGGTCGCCGTCTCGGGCGCTGCATCCGCCTGCTGGGGCAGCGATACCGGTGCCCGAAGCGCGCGCGACGCTGCAGCCTGCGCGCCCAGTGCTGCTTTGCCCGACTGGCTCAAAGCCTGCCGACGCTGACGGGCCGCGCTCACAGCGTGCGCCTGAGGCACGACCGGCGCCTCGAACGCCAGCGCCGGTGCAGCGGCATGCCCCGACGGCTTGGCCAGCGCCATCGCCGGCCTGAGCGCCATCGCAGAACTCGACTGAGCCACAGCGGACTTGACCATCACGCCGGCCCTGCCGCGCAAAGCCATGGCCTTGCGCCGCCTAAGGGCCAATTCGCGACCTGACAGGGTCACCTGAGCCGCGCTTGTGCCAATGGATGTCATGTCGAACCTCATGCGATGGGGGGGCGGTGCGGGTATCGGGGGCAGCCAGTGGCCGCGCGCGATCTTCCTAGCGGTAAACGACGAAGCACATGCCCTGACTCTGGGAGTAGTTGTCATAGGCAATCACGCGCACCAGATGGTTGGGGAACTCGCGGTGGCAGGCTTCCACTTCGGCGAGCACGGCATCCACCGACTGCTCGCCGAACAGCGGCAGCTTCCACATGTACCAAAAGTTGCTGGTGGCGGCGGTGCCCTTTTCGGTGTGCTCCACCGCCGGGTTCCAACCCTGCGCGATGGAGTAGGCGATCTGCCGACGAACCTGCTCGGCCGTCATGGGCTGCAGGTAGGAGAAGGTCTCGTACTTCTGGGTCGACTTGTAGACTTGGACAGCCATGTCAGTTTCCTTTCGGAGGGGATGGGGGGTGGGGCCGGGCGCGGGGGTACCGGTCACTTGTGGGCGATGTCGAGCTTGTCCACGGTGTCGAACTCGAACTTGATCTCTTTCCAGGTTTCCATAGCGATCTTGAGTTCGGGCGATTGCGCCGCGGCAGCCGTGAGGATCTCCTTGGCTTCCTTTTCCAGCTGGCGGCCTTCGTTGCGGGCCTGCACGCAAGCTTCCAACGCGACGCGGTTGGCGCAGGCGCCGGCCGCGTTGCCCCAGGGGTGGCCCAGCGTGCCGCCGCCGAACTGCAGCACCGAGTCATCGCCGAAGATGCTGACCAGCGCCGGCATGTGCCAGACGTGGATGCCGCCGGAGGCCACCGCGAAAGCGCCCGGCATCGAACCCCAGTCCTGATCGAAGAAGATGCCGCGCGAGCGGTCCTCAGGAACGAAGGATTCGCGCAACAGGTCGATCCAGCCGAGGGTGGAGGCGCGGTCGCCTTCGAGCTTGCCCACCACGGTGCCGGTGTGCAGATGGTCGCCGCCCGACAAACGCAGGATCTTGGTGAGAACGCGGAAGTGGATGCCGTGGTGCGGGTTGCGGTCGATCACCGCGTGCATGGCGCGGTGGATGTGCAACAGCATGCCGTTCTCGCGGCACCAGTTGGCCAGGCCGGTGTTGGCACAGAAGCCGCCGGTGATGTAGTCGTGCATGATGATCGGCGCGCCAATGGCCTTGGCGTGCTCGGCGCGGCGGTACATCTCTTCGGGCGTGGGGGCGGTCACGTTCAGGTAGTGACCCTTGCGTTCGCCGGTCTCCCGCTCGGCCTTCAGGGTGGCTTCCTGCACGAAATCGAATCGCTGACGCCAGCGCATGAACGGCTGGCTGTTGATGTTTTCGTCGTCCTTGGTGAAGTCCAGACCGCCGCGCAGGCACTCGTACACCGCGCGACCGTAGTTCTTGGCCGACAGACCCAGCTTGGGCTTGATGGTGCAACCCAGCAGCGGGCGGGCGTACTTGTTCATGATGTCGCGCTCGACCTGGATGCCCAGGGGCGGGCCACCGCAGGTCTTGACGTAGGCGATGGGGAAGCGCACATCCTCCAGTCGCAAGGCGCGCAACGCCTTGAATCCGAACACGTTGCCCACCAGCGAGGTGAACACGTTGACCACCGAGCCCTCCTCGAACAAGTCGATGGGATAGGCCACGAAGGCGTAGAAGCAGGTGTCGTCGCCCGGCACATCCTCGATGCGGTAGGCGCGACCCTTGTAGTAATCCAGGTCGGTCAGCAGGTCGGTCCACACCGTGGTCCAGGTTCCGGTGGAAGACTCCGCTGCCACGGCCGCCGCCACCTCTTCCCGATCCACGCCAGGCTGTGGCGTGATCTTGAACACCGCCAGGATGTCGGTGTCCAGGGGGGTGTACTCGGGCATCCAGTAGGTCTGACGGTATTCCTTGACGCCGGCGTTGTAAGTCTTGACAGCCATGCTTTCGCTCCTCGTTGAAGACGGGTGGGGTTGCAGGTGGGGCGCATGGTGCGCCCCATCATTGGGTTGGACGTGCGGATGTGCCCTGTACTGGTGCCGATCATGGGGCGCTTGGCACGATAGAAAAAGTAGAATATCTAGACAGTTATCATTTACCTAAGTAAATCATGAACCTGCGCCACGCCACCCTCCACCAGCTGCGCGTCTTTTTGGCCGTGGCGCGCCACAACAGCTTTGCGCGCGCAGCCGAACAACTGCACCTCTCGCCGCCCACCCTGTCTCTGCAAGTCAAGCAACTGTCCGAGACGGTGGGGCAGCCCCTCTTCGAGCAGCTGGGCAAGAAGATATTTCTGACCGCGACGGGTCAGACCCTGGCAGAAGCCTGCGCCGACATCGAGTCGCGCATGGAGCGCCTGTCGCAGGATCTGGCGGCTCTTCAAGGTATGGAAAAAGGCAGCTTGAAACTGGCCATACTGACCACGGTGAAGTACACCGTGCCCAAGTTGCTGGGCGGCTTCTGTGCGGCCCACCCGGGCATCGACGTGGCGATGGTGGTGTGCAACCGCGAGCACCTGTTGCTGCGGCTCGCCGGCAACCAGGATGACCTGTACATCATGGGTCAGCCGTCCGAGACCATGGACGTGGTTTGCGAAGACTTTGCCGACAACCCGCTGGTGTTGGTGGCGCCGCCCGGCCATCCGCTGGTGGGCAAGAAGCGTCTGTCGCCGAAGCGGCTGAAGGACGAGCCCTTCATCCTGCGCGAGCCCGGATCGGGGACCCGGCTGACAACCGAGAAGTTTTTCGCTGGTCAAGGCGTCACGCTGAAAACCCGGCTCGAGGTCGGCAGCAACGAAGCCATCAAGCAGACCGTGGCCGGCGGCCTGGGGTTGGCGGTGCTCTCGTCCACCACTGTGGTGTCGGAACTGGCGCTGGGCGAGTTGGTGTTGCTGGACGTGGTGGGGTTTCCGCTGATCCGCCGTTGGCACGTGGTGTACCCGCGTGGCAAACGGCTTTCGCCTGCGGCGTTGGCATTCAAGGACTGGCTGTTCGAACACCGTCCACGGCCGGGTCCGTCACGCTGAGGCGGGCGCGGCACCTGCGAGGACACCAACGGGCTCATCCGACGGTACCTGCCCAAGGGCACCGGGGCCGATAGCTTGAACATCAGACCGCGCGCTGCGCACGGCTGGCATACCCCGATGGGCGTATTGTGTCGGCGGTGCAAGACCTCGTTGGGCAACTCCATGCCAATCCTCGTTGCGGTCCCTGATGTCCGCGTTGGAGTGGACTCGTCACACACTTCATGCCACTGTCATCGCCCCTCGGGAAAGCACCGATCCGGGCTGCGCAAGCCCTTGTTTTTGATAGGAAGGACACGGTGACCCGCGAGGCGAGGCGACGCAAGAGCCTGGGCCGGCTGGCAAGCAAGTTGTCGATCCGCAGGGGCCGCGGCAAGCAATCTCTGCTTGCGCAGGAGGAAATCTCTTGAACCTGATCGACGCCTGCCGCGCGCATCGCCGATGCGGTGTCTGCGAACCGCGTGCGGCTGCGCTTGGGAGTGCGTGGCGAACTGGGTGGCATGCTTCGGGCCGCCGAGGTGGATCTGTGCGTGATGGGGCGGGCGCCGAACGACGTGCCCTGCCGCGCCGAGCCGTTCGCGATGCATCCGCACGTGCTGATCACCTCGCCGAGCCACCGCTTCGCGCGCGCCGAAGCCGTGCCGGCGGCGGCGCTGGCGGAGGAACCGTTCATCGTGCGCGAGGCCGAGTCGGGTACGCGAATCGTGCTCCAGGAGTACCTGGAAAAGCATCGCATTCAGCCGACCTTCGTGATGGAGATGCCCAGCAACGAGGCGATCAAGCAGGCTGTGATGGCCGGCATGGGCGTGAGCCTGCTGTCGCTGCACACGATCGCACTCGAGTGGAACAACGGTCTCATCGCCGCGCCCGCGGTGGAGGGACTGCCGCTGATGCGCCGCTGGCATGTGGTCCACGTCGCCGGCAAGCACTTGTCGCCAGCGGCGGAGGCCTTCAGGTACTTCATGCTCGAGCACGCGGAAGGGCACCTGGCTGGCCTGTTCCGCGAAGCCCGGTGAGGCAGGGCAGACGGAACCGTGCCGGCGAGCGCCGATCAGATCCCGTCAAGCCGCGGAGTGGTCTGAGAGCGCCGTTGCCAGAGCAGCGAGCTGCTCGATGTGTTGCGCATCCTCCAGCTCCCGCCGCGGGCAAAACGCGAGCACGACACCGCGGCGAATCTCGATGTAGAGCGGGCCGATGCGCTGCAGAGCATCGAGCACCGCCGGCGGAATGTCTGGAACCACCTGGCCCGGTGGCACGTACAGCCGGTAGTCAGGCGCAGTCGTGACACCGGAACACTCGATCAGGCTGACGAGATAGCGTTCGAGGTAGTGCCCGGGCGTGAGCACGAAGTCCGGCAGCGTCGCGGTGGGCGGGAGCTCGTACAGCATGAGCGTGTGCCGGTGCGACACGTGATAGTCAGGGGCTGAGGTGTGGCTGTAGTCGAACAGCCGGATCTGGCCATCGGCCCAGGCACCGTGCATGAGGTTGCTGATCTCGCGCTGGTCGCCGCGGCGCAGGTAGACAAAGTCGTGGCGGTTGATGATGGCCGCGACCTGCGGCGCGAAGGCCAGTCCAAGCCGCTGCGCCAGCAACGCCATTTGCTGGGCACGCTCGTCGCGTTGAGCGATTTGCTGGGCAATGCGGGGCTCCTGCATGCGGGCAGCCAGAGGGTGAGGCGCGAAGGCATGAAAGTGCTCGACCCCGTCTACCACGAACAGTCGCCCGTGCGCGGCCGCCTCTTCCTCGAAGTGCTGCAGGAACTCGGCCGCGGTGTGGTCGATGATCCGCGCCGACTCGGTGAAGCGCAGCCGTATACCGTCGCTCGGCGGCAGGCGTGCCAGCGCCTTTTCCAACGGCAGCAGATTGAAGCCGACCAGCGACCCCAGCGTCAGCACGTGCACGGTCCGGCCCGCGTGCTCCTCGGTGCGGTGCTTGATGACCGGGCTGCGGAACATGCTGGTGAAGTTGGTCCACAGCAGGCGGTTGGACGTGCCCCAGTCCATGCGCCCGGTCAGCACCATCCGCACCGACGGCATCAGCAGATAGACCAGCAGCACCAGTTCGATGGCGACGCCGATGAACATGCCCAGCAGCAGGTCGGTCAGCAAAATGGCCACCACGGTGCCGGCGAACACCACAAAGCGGTCGCGGCCAATGGCCAGCATGCGCGCGAACAGCGCGGGCTCGCACAGGCGCCAGCCGATGTAGATCAGGATGCCGGCAATGGCCGCCAGCGGGATGAGCCTGAGCACATCGGGCAATGCCAGGGCAAACAACAGCAAGAACAAGCCGCTGTAGAGGTTGGACCACAGCGTGCGTGCGCCCGCATCGATATTGGCCCGGCTGGGCACCGCATTCGGAATCACGGTGAGCCCGCCGATCATGCCCGAGGTGAGGTTGCACACGCCCATGGCGCGCAGGGTCTTGTTGGCATCGGACTTGCGCCGCCAGGGGTCGAGTTTGTCCACCGCCTTGACGCTGGCCACCGACTCCACGCCGTCGATCATGGTGAAGGTGAACACCACCAGCGCCATCGTCAGCCACAGGTCGGGCCTGGCGAGCAACTGCGCAAACGCAGGAAAGTGAATGCCGTCCAGCACATGCTCGGGCATGGCGATGCGCAGCTTCGCATCAAAGCCCAGCAGCGAGCTGGCCACCACGCCAAAGCCGGCCACGATGATGGCCGCCGGCAGCCAGCGCCACAAACCGTTGAGCTTGCGCCGAAGGCCGAACATCAGCACCAGGCTGACGATGCCCACTGCCGCCACCAGCCCATGCGCCTGCACCAGTTGCTGGGGCAGATTGCCGATGGACTCGAGCACCGATTTGGAGGGTATGGACGGTGCGCCAAGCAACGCCGGCACCTGGCGCACGATGATCATGATGCCAATGGCTGCGAGCATGGCCTCCACCACGGTGGCCGGCAGCATGGCCGCGTACTCCCCGGCGCGCAGGGCGCTGAGCAGCAGTTGCAACACCCCCGTGAGCACGATGGCCACCAGCACCAGCGGGTAGCCCAGCGCCAGATCGCCTTGCCCCAGCAGCAGCATGCCCCACAGCAGCACCGGAGCGAGGGCTGCCGCCGGTCCGCTGACGGTGACATGTGATCCGCCCAACAGCGGATACAGCAGGCCCGCGACGATGGCCGAAATCAGGCCCGCGATCGCCGGGGCACCCGACGCCAGCGCCACCCCGAGCGAAAACGGCATCCACAAAAGGGCCACCTGCAAGCCGGCCGTCGCGTCATGGCGCCAGTGTTTGAGTCCGGCAAGGCCAGCGGCGGGCGTGGTCTCTAGGCCCATCCCGCCCCCCTGCTGATCCGTGAACCTGTGTTGTCAAAGTCAGGCATGGTGTGAACCCCAGGCGACGCCGACCGGGCAGGCTTCAATCGTCTTCACCCAGATCGGGATTCCAGCCCAAGCCCCGGCCGCGCAGGGCGGCCCAGGCATACAGTTCGGCATGGCGCTGCTGCAGTTCGGGCGGCAGCGCACTGGGCAAGCTGCCGTGCTCGTCCCACGCAAGCGACACCTTGTCCATGAGTTGCTGCATGCGGTTGAGGTCCCAGCCCGCGCAGTCTTCACTGCGGGGCAGCAGATTGAACAGCCATGCGTCCAGCACGACGCGACCCAATGTGGTCATGCCGTGCGAGTCCTGGTGGAATCCGCTGTAGATCATCTTGGCTGGCATGTTGTCTCGGCGAACTGTTGTGGTTGTGGTGGTGACAAGGTATGGACGCTACTCGAGCCATCTTCCCAAGTAAGCGTTGATGACCTCGACCACCGCCTGCGACTTGATGACCAGGCCCAGGTCGATCATTTCCGAGCCCATGACCATGGCCTGGTTGTTGGGCGGCACCGGTGCCGCCACCGGGTGACTGGCTTCTTCGCGGAAGAACACCGCCGCCACGACGCCAGCGAACAGGAATCTCTTGCCCACGCTCTGTGCCGGGCGCAACGTGTCGGGCAGATAGACGAATACCGGGCTGCCGCTGGAGCCGGGGTAAACGGCGGCATCGATCAAAAATTCGGCCCGACCCTCGAAGTTCAACGCCATGGGTGTAGCCGTGGTGCCGCGCCGCAGGATGGGCATCAGGTTGACCTGGTCCCACACGCCGCTGGGGTAGCCCACGAACAGTACCTCTTCCAGCGCGTCCAGCGCGCGGGTGGCGGCCTCGTCGGGGACCAGACGCGTGTCGATGGGCTGGTAGTACAGCTCCACACCCTGGGCGTTGGCGGCCTGCTCCAGCGGGCGCATCGGCACGACGGCGAGGTCCACCGCCGGGTCGGGATGCCCGAACCAGGCCTGCGGAAAATCATCGATGTTGAGCTGGAAACGCTGACCCAACAGCGGCTGGCCATGGCGCTTCTGGGTGAACACCAGCCCCCCGCGCCGCACCCCTTCGACCAGATGCCGGTTGGTGACGATGAAGGTGTGGCTGCCGCGCGCGTGCGCATGGCTGACCACGAACGCGGTGCCCGAGCCCTCGCTGCCATCCTCCAGCACCGTGTCCACGCGGACTGTGTTGAACAGCAGCTTCTTGGTGGTGGAATTGATGTCCACGCTTCAGTCCTGCCGCGCCTGGCGGTTGATCTGGGCAACGGCGCGGTGCGCGGCTTGCGCCGCCGCCTCGGCCTCGGCCTCGGTGCCCATCATGGTGAGACGGCCAAATGTGCCGAAAGCCTTGACGTCCACCAGGGTCACGTTGGCGGCCTTTTCGGCCTCGTTGGCGGCATAGACGATGTAGCCCGCCGGCTCGGTTTCCAGGATGAACATGCTCTTTCCCGGCAGCAGCATCGACCCCTTGCGCAGTTGCCGGTTGATCAGCGTGGCGTGGTCGGGGGTGACGGCGCAGATGACCTCGCTCCAGGCGATGCGGCAGGCCATGCGGTCCCCCTCCTGGGCATCGAGTTGCTCCAGCATGATGCGCCCGGCCTCCTGCACCTCGCTTTGGTTGCGGTAGTGGATTTCCATCGATCCGAACGAGCGTTCCACTACCTGTTCGCCCATGCGCACATTGGTGCGCTTGAGCGCAATGTCAGACAGCCTGTGCACCGCCATGCCGGGGGCCACCTCGACCCACAGGCAGGCGTCGCCCGGTATCGGCAGAAAGCCCTGGGACGAGGTGGCCAGGTACGACGCCAGTTGCGGCTGCAAGGAGTCGATGAAGACAAAGGCGCGCAGGCTGATGTCCATGCGCTGCCTCAGCGGGTCAGGCCCATATAGAGCATCGGCAGCTTCTCGGGCAGGCGCTCCACATGGTCGAGCACAGTGAAGTTCTTGACGCCGAAAATGCGCGCCACGTACTGGTCGGCATGCGGGTCCAGGCTCAGGGCATAGACGGTGACGCCATCGCGCGCAAGCTCTTCCACTGCGCGTTTGGTATCCAGGCGCAGGTACTGGGGGTCGCGCACATCGTTGTCGGCCGGTTCGCCGTCGGTGACGATGAACAGCACCTTCTTTCGCTTGGGCTGCAACTTGAGCGCCGCCCCGGCGTGCCGCAAGGCCGCGCCCATGCGGGTGGAGTACCCGCCTTTCATGCCCGCCAGGCGGGCCTTGACGAGTGCGTTGAAGGGTTGGTCAAAGTCCTTGAAGCGGTAGTAGTGCACATCGTGCCGGCCGTCGGAGCAAAACCCGTGCAGCGCGAAGGGGTCGCCAATGCGGTCCAGCGCGTCCGCCAGCAGCACGGTGGCGGCGCGCGACAGGTCCACGATGCTGTAGTCCTGCCCGCGCACCTTGTCGTTGCTCGACTCGGACATGTCCAGCAGCACCATCGCCGCCAGGTCACGCTCGCTGCGCTTGTAGCGCATCATGATGCGGGTGTCGGGCTGCTGGCCCATGCGCATATCGACCATGGCGCGAATGGCCGCATTGATGTCCAGCTCGTCACCGCCTTCGACCCGCCGGATGCGCTGCATGCCCTGCGGGATCATGGATCCGATCAGAAACTTCAGCCTCGACCTCACCGGCTTGTGCTCGTTCTCGATCTGTTCGATCAGCGCCGGATCGCCCAGAGGCGCTTGGCGCTCCAGCACCGTCACCCAGCTCGGGCGCTCGAGCTGAATCTGATAGTCCCACTCGTGGTAGTGCACCGGGTCGGCCACGGGCGGGCGACCCTCGAGCGAGTTGATGCTCACGCCTTCCTGGTCGAGGTAGAACTCGGTCGGCAGCACCCAGATTTCCTGCGCGTCGTCGCCTGCAAACTCGTTGTTGGTCTCGTTGACCATCTCCATCAGGCTGACCTTCTTGCGCACCTGCTTCGGGGCCCAGGTGGCCTCCAGCGCCGCCGCCTCGTCGTAGGCCTCCGACGCCCAGACGGTGCGGTTGTCGTCGCGATACAGCGCACGCAGGCCGTCGGTGCGTGGGTTGTATTCGGGCAATTCAAGCGGGGCGAGGCTGTGCGCCAACGCCACACCGATGTTCCAGCTCAACTGGTTGCTGGACAGGTCGGTCTCGGCCTGGAACAGCGCCACCCCTTGCTGCACCCAGGGGTGAGGGTCGGTCGAATGTTCGTCCAATAGAGCCCGCGTCAGGCGGTTCAGCAGGTCGCCCAGGTTTCGTGGCTCGGCCACATCGGGCTGCGGATGAAACACCAGCCAGGCGGCTCGCATGTTGGGAAACTGGCGGCAGGCCAGCGCCTCCACGCGGGCGTCCTCCACCGCCTCGATGATCGCCCGTTGCGTGTTGTCGAGGGTCTGCGGCGACAGCGGCGCCTGCGTGAAGATGAGATGGGCGGCGCAGTGGTTGACCACGGCGCGGTAGACCTCGGGTCCGGCCACCACGGCATCCGCTGGCGTGGCATCACCCTGGGGGCGGAAGTCGTCGTAGGCATCCGGTATGTGGACAGAAAAGCGCTCGATGTAGGGCTTGAGCCCCTCGCGATTTTCGTAGTCACCGGCGGTGGGACGCAGAAAGAAATCGCGGCCCCACATGGCACGCAAGTAGATGTTCAGGCGGCGCTGCACATCCACGAACAAGGTGCCCTTGCGCTCTTGCTGCAGCACCGCCTGCGCATCGCTGCTCTGCAGAGAGAAGTATTTGACCTGGCCCTCGAAGTCGTCCTTGTAGGCCTGAGCGCCCCACATCACCCAGCGCCGCAGCCCGCCCAGCGTGAGCTGGGACAGCAGGCGGTCCAGGTTTTCCAGCATCGGGCGCAGACCGCGTGGCGCCTGCGCCAGGACGATGGACAACACGCTCAGATAGTGGCGAAACAGCTCCTCGTCGCCCAGGCGGCTGGCCGCCAGCGGCGCCGTGCCCACGATCAGCGTGAGCACCGCACCGGAGGTCTTGGACGCCATGCCCAGCAGGAAGTTGACCACCTCAGGCAGCACGTCCTCGCCGATGGCGCGCGCCACCTCGGGCATCGTCTGGATGAAGCTCACCACCAGTTCTTCGCCGCGCCCCAGGTGGTGCAGGGCCACCGCGCCCTTGAGGTAGTTGTCCAGTCCGCGCGCCGAAAACACCCGTGCCGCTTCGCTCCAGGCCGCACGCAGCACGTCCTGCGCGTCGTGCGGCAGATCGGCCAGTAGCTCAGCGTGGTCGTCGAGGTGGATGGCCATGGAACGGGCGGCGGTGCAACGCGGGAGTCGGATCAGAAGTAGGTGGTCACGGCCGCGTCGAGCGCGTCGCGCATGTCGGGGTCGTCGGTGATGGGGCGCACCAGTGCCACCCGGCAGGCCGCCAACGCGGGCACGCCTTGCGCGATCAGCGAACCCGCATAGATCAGCATGCGGGTGGACAGGCCCTCGTCCAGGCCGTGGCCCTTGAGGTTGCGCGCGCGCTCACCGATGTGCACCAGCTTCTTCGCCACATCCAGGCCCACACCCGACTCGTGCGCCACGATCTCGGCCTCGGTGTCGTGCTCGGGGTAGCTGAAGTCCAGCGCGCCAAAGCGCTGCTTGGTGGACTGCTTCAAGTCCTTCATCAGCGACTGGTAGCCCGGGTTGTAGGAGATGACGATCTGGAAGTCGGGGTGGGCCTGCAGCAGCTCGCCCTTCTTCTCCAGCGGCAGCACGCGGCGCGCATCGGTCAGCGGATGGATCACCACCGTGGTGTCCTGGCGTGCCTCGACCACTTCGTCCAGATAACAGATCGCCCCATGGCGCGCCGCCACCGCCAGCGGCCCGTCTTGCCAACGCGTGCCATTGGAGTCCAGCAGATAGCGCCCCACCAGATCGGAGGCGGTCATGTCTTCGTTGCAGGCCACGGTGATCAACGGTTTGTCCAGCCTCCACGCCATGTACTCGACAAAGCGGGTCTTGCCGCAGCCGGTGGGGCCCTTGAGCATCATGGGCATGCGCACCGAGTAGGCCGCCTCGTAGAGCTCGACCTCGTCGGCCACCACCCGGTAGTAGGGCTCGCTGCGCACCCGGTGCGGCGCCAGTACATCAGCGTCGGTGGGGGTGGTGGCGGCCTGACGCAGCAGGGCCTGGGGCTGCTGCCGGGCGGCACGCGCCAGCGCTTCCTGGCGCGGCGAGTAGGTTCTGGAGTAGAAGTCGTTAGGCATGGAGGGTCCCCTCGAACATCGTTCAACGTCGGTTCAATCGGGCCAGACGCGATCCGGGAAAGCAATGCCGCTGGGCGCCGCTGGCGGGGTGGCCACGGGCTTGGCGGCAAGCGGCTTGGGCGCGGCCGGCTTGGCGCTGACTGGCTTGCCGGCCACCGGCTTGGCACCGGTCGGTGCCGGGTCGCGCACGGCTTTCACGGTGACGGGTGCAAGGGCTTGCTTGCCGGTCTTGGCCTGGCGAACACTGGCCGAGAGCTTGTCTTTCAGGGTGGTCATGGTGCAAGGATCTCCTCGATGATGGCTTCGATGTCCGCGGTGGCGGGCGCGCCACGCCCACCCATCTGGTAGACCGACACGCCGTCCAGCGCAGCGGTGCGAAACGCGGCGCGCCGCCGCACGGTGGCTTGCAGGACCGGCAATCCGAAGTCGGCCAGGGCTTCGGTCATGGCAGCCGACAAAGCGCTCTGCGGCTCCATCTGGTTGAGCACCAGGTAGGCCTGGAGCTGAGGCCGCAGGCGGCGCGCTTCTTCAATCTCCAGCGGCAGGCGCAGGCTGGCCCACAGATCCACCGGCGAGGGCAGCACTGGAATGAGGGCGAGGTCGCAGGCGCGCAGGGCCTGCACCGACGCATGGCTCTCCAGCGACGGCGGACAGTCCAGCACCACGTGGGCAAAGGCCCGGAACGTCTGGCGCAGGCTGCGCGCATCCCACTGGCCTTGAATCTGCTTGACCGGCACCGGAAACCGCGCGCTGCCCTGGCTGGCCCATTGAACCGAAGAGCCTTGCGGGTCGAGGTCGATCACCACCGAGTCGCCACGCCGGGCCAGGCCTGCAGCCAGATTCATGGCCAGCGTGGTCTTGCCCGCGCCGCCCTTCTGGTTGATGACCGCTGTGACCCGGGGGGTGGCGGGCATGGTCAGACACCTGCAGGCTTGTACAGGGCATTGATGCGTACAGCCAGTTCGCGATCGGCCTGGCCAGCCGCGTTCGGATCCAGCGTCACGTTGACATAGGTGCTGCCGAAGTTGATGCTTTGCGGGTGCACGCCCTGCGCCTCGCACAGCGCCGACAGCGTGTCCACGAAGTCACGCGTTTGGCGGTAGCGCTCGAAGTCGAAGCGCCGGAACAGCGTCGGCAAGCTGCCGCGGGATTCCCAGCCATCGGGGAGTTCAGCCATGGTTGAAGCGCTCCGTCAACAGGTGATCGATGCCAGCAAAGTGAGCCTTCTCTTCTTCGAGAATGGACCTCATCAAGTCGGCCACGGCAGCATCGCGTACGCGGGTGGCGTGCAACAGGGCCTCTTGGTACAGGTGCACCGCGTCCCATTCCATCTGGCGGTTGGCCAGCAGCAACTGATCGACCGTTCGCCCCAGTCGGGCTGGCGCCAAACCGCTGGCGCAGGGTGCCACCCCCAGCAGAATCAAGCGTTCCATGAGGCGTTCGGCATGCCCCAGCTCTTCAGCCGCCTCGCGCCGAAACTGCTCCGCCAGCTGTGTTTCACCCCAGAGTCGCGCCAGCATGCTCTGCGCCAAGTACTGCTGAACAGCACCGAGTTCGTGCGCCAGCGCACGGCTCAGCCAACCCAGGGTGCGGGGATCTGCGCTCATGGTCCAGCGGTGTCACCGGCGAGTGGCAGGGCGTCAACTGCGCATCATGGTGATCTCACCGTCGAGGCCTCCGCCGTCGCCATCGGGGGCGGACGGCAGCATGCCTTCGACTTCGCTGTGCACGCGGGCGATGATGTGGGCGGCCACCAGGCCGTCGCCGACGCGCTCGCAGGCGTCGGCACCGGCGCGCACCGCCGCGTTGACGGCACCGGTTTCGCCACGCACCAGCACGGTGACGTAGCCGCCGCCGACGAACTGGCGCCCCACCAGGCGCACTTCAGCGGCCTTGGTCATCGCATCCGCCGCTTCGACGGCAGGCACCAGGCCGCGCGTTTCGATCATGCCCAGGGCAACACCGCTCACCGCAGCTCGTACATCGGCCATTTGGGTTCTCCATCGCTCCGCAGAGCATCGTTGTGGGTGTCGGATCCGTCGTTCGGATCAGGGGGTCGGGGCGGACGGCAGCATGGCCTCGACTTCGCTGTGCACGCGGGCGATGATGTGCGCGGCCACCAGGCCGTCGCCCACGCGCTCGCAGGCGTCGGCGCCGGCGCGCACCGCTGCGTTGACGGCACCTGTTTCGCCACGCACCAGCACGGTGACGTAGCCGCCGCCGACGAACTGGCGCCCCACCAAGCGCACCTCGGCGGCCTTGGTCATCGCATCCGCCGCTTCGACGGCGGGCACCAGGCCGCGCGTCTCGATCATGCCCAGGGCTATGCCTCTGTTGTCAGCCATGTGTATCTCCTCATTGGGGGTGAAAGGGTTTGCCCCGTCTGCGGTGGTGCAGAACGTTCAGGCGGAAGGTGCCGAGGGCAGAATGCCCTCGACTTCGCTGTGCACGCGGGCGATGATGTGCGCGGCCACCAGGCCGTCGCCCACGCGCTCGCAGGCGTCGGCGCCGGCGCGCACCGCTGCGTTGACGGCACC
>FRDC01004880.1_pt1 | contig 18562 bp, 16 predicted proteins | sample 1106171 | NCBI WGS metagenome assembly FRDC01 (sample SAMEA3930566, study PRJEB13176) | freshwater metagenome | biome: Drinking water system; feature: drinking water; material: water | place: Singapore | collected 2014-12-20 | reverse complement strand
TGGCACGCGTTCGCGGCCAACGGCGGTGCGGTCGGGCGCGTGGTCGGATGAGAAGGGTGAGGCCAGCAACATGCGCGCGGGCATCAGGCCCAGGTCGAAGGCGGCCCAGAGGGGGGCCGTGAAGCCCTCGGCGATCTCTTGCCCGGCGGAGCGGCGGGTGGAGAGGTCCATGGCGGAGTCGGCTGTGGGGTTCTCGCCGCGCTGGCGGACCAGTTCGCTCGTGGCATCGCCCTGGGCGGAGGCGTAGGTGGGCTGATGGGCGGGTGCATCGAGGGGCACGGAGAAGCGGGCAACGGCCCAGTGGTCTCGGGAGAAGGAGTTGGTGGGCAGCGAGGGCGCGTCGGGCGTGGCCGTGCTTGCGGTGCGGATGCCGGTGGGCGTGTCGGGCGAGAGTGTGCTGAGCGTGGTGCTGCCGCCGATGGTGTTGGTGTCGTTCTGCGGGGCGAAGCAGCCGGGCGCCGCGAGCGCGAGGGCGGCCAGTGCGCTCGCGCTGAGCGTGCGAGCTGTGCGCGGCGTGTGTTGGCGAGAGGGGAGCGAACGGCTCGTGGCTGCGGCGTTCATCGGAGGCGATGGTATCGCGTGGTTGGCGGGGCGGAATGGTTGCCGCGTGGCCGGTACACTTGGACCCCCCGGACCGAGCCGACGCGCATCGTGCGCGGCGTGGCGGGCGCGGGTTGATGATGCCGGAGAGGAGTTCGCGTAGCCCTTGGCCGATTTTCTTCAGACCCTGATCACCGCCATCGCCGTGGGGAGCCTGTACGCGCTCATCGCGCTGGGGTACACGATGGTGTACGGGATCCTGAAGTTCATCAACTTCGCCCACTCGGACATCGTGGTGCTGGGGGCGTGGCTGAGCTACAAGATGGGCGAGTGGATGCTGCGGGGGCACAATGCCTCGCAGGCGATTCCGTCGTGGCTGGGCGGGGCGATTTTGCTGGCGGCCATGGTGGCGTGCGCCACGGTGGGTTTCACGGTTGAGCGGCTGGCGTACAAGCCGCTGCGGCGGGCCCCGAGGTTGAACGTGCTGATCACGGCGATTGGCGTGAGCTTGCTCTTGCAGAACACGGGGCAGTTGCCCTTCGTGTTCAGCACGCAGCCCACGCGCATGCCGTCGCTGCTGGCCGATGCCACGCTGGCCGAGGTGGCGGGTGTGAAGTTCGGCCTCGTGGATGTGGTCATCACGCTCACGGCCGTGCTGCTGATGACGGCCCTGCAGGTGCTGGTGTTTCGAACCAAGCTGGGCGCGGCGATGCGGGCCGTGAGTTTCAACACCGACCACGCCGCCCTGATGGGCATACCCGTGAACCGAGTGATCTCGATCACGTTCGTGATCGGCACGGCGCTGGCCGCCGCGGCGGGGTTCTTGATCTCCATGAAATACCCCGGGCTCAACCCGCCGGCGCACGAAATCTGGGTGCTGCTGGGGCTCAAGGCGTTTGTCGCGGCGGTGGTGGGGGGGATCGGGAATATCCGTGGGGCGGTGCTTGGGGGCTTCTTGATCGCCACGCTCGAGCAGTTCGGCGCGTTCTACGTGAGCAGCAACTACAAGGATGTGTACGTGTTCGCGCTCCTGATCGTGGTGCTGCTCTTCAAGCCCACGGGCCTGTTGGGCAGCACGGTGAGGGAGAAGGTGTGATGCACGATCGCTGTCGCGCAAGCGAGGTCAGGTTGCCGCGTGGTTCGTCGCGTTCGTACACCCTTGCAGGGTGCGTGCGCGGCGGGGTGCGCGTTCCGGGGGTGTCGTCGCCGAACCTCCTCCACCCCCGGCTACGGGCGTTCAGCCCTTCGGGCTGAAGCGCGTGCCGCGACGGAGCGTCTCGGGTCTCAAGCCTCAAGCCTCAAGCCTCAAGCCTCAAGCCTCAAGCCTCAAGCCTCACGCCTCAAGCCTCAAGCCTCAAGCCTCCAGCCTCACGCCTCTCATGTCCGCACTCACCGATCAATCTCGCTTGCTCAGGCCCGCCGCGGCGGCGGCGATGGCGCGGGCGCTGGCGCCGGTGCTGGTCGGCATCGGGCTTGCGTTGGCCATGCAGTTCGCGGTGGGCGGGCTGGTGGGCAAGTTCCCCGCCAAGATCATCATGGATGTGGGCGTGGCGATCGTGCTGGCCGTATCGCTCAACATTGTGAACGGGTGTACGGGCCAGTTCTCGATGGGGCACGCGGCGTTCGCGGCGGTGGGGGCGTATGTGGCCGCGGGGGTCACGTTCTATGGCTCGTTGCTTGCGTGGGGTGATTACACGCAGCGGCCGCAGTTTCTGGGCAGCGGTGAGTGGTTGTTCGCGGGCGGGTGCGTGGCGGGCGGCCTGGTGGCCGCGGGGCTTGGATACGTGGTGGGCCTGCCGTCGCTGCGCCTGCGGGGCGACTACCTGGCGATCGTCACGCTGGGGTTCGGCGAGATCGTCCGGGTGATGCTGCAGCAGACCAATCCGCAGATCTACGACGCGCAGGAGCTGAAAGGTGCGACGCTGGGGCAGCTCTGGCCGCCGCCGCTCGGCGGGGCGCAGGGTTTCAGCGATGTGCCGCGGTATACGGACCTGTTCTGGACGTACATCTTCGTGGCGTTCACGGTGCTGGTGGCGTATCGGTTGAAGCGGTCGAGCACGGGGCGGGCGATGCTGTCGATCCGTGAGGATGAGATCGCCAGCCAGAGCTGCGGCGTGAACGTGACGGCGCTCAAGGTGCGGGCGTTTGTGATCGCGGCGTTTTTCGCCGGCATCGCCGGCGGCCTGATGGCGCACCAGACGGTGCTGGGCCCCAAGGACGCGGGCTTTCAGAAGAGCTTTGAGGTCATCATCATGGTGGTGCTGGGCGGGCTGGGGTCGATCTCGGGCGCGGTGCTCGCGGCGATCCTGCTCACGTTGTTGCAGTTTGCCCTGCAAGACCTGGCCGTGTACCGGATGATCATTTACGCCCTGCTGCTGATCGGCATGATGCTGCTGCGGCCGCAGGGGCTGTTTGGCGTGAAGGAGCTTTGGGAGCTGGGCTGGCTGCGGCGCATGTTCGGCGTGCGTGATGCCGGCGCGGTCGCTGCGGGCGCGACTGCCGCCGGGGGGGCCAAAGGATGAGCGCTGAGTTCATCCTTGATGTGTCGGGCATCGGCATCGCCTTCGGCGGGCTCAAGGCCGTGCAGGATTTCACGCTGCGGATTCCGCCGCGCGGGCTGTATGGCTTGATCGGCCCCAACGGCGCGGGCAAGACCACGGCGTTCAACCTGCTCACGGGCGTGTACGCGAGCCAGACGGGCACGATTCATGTGGACGGCAAGCGGATCGACGGCCTGAAGCCGTACCGAATCGCGGAGGCGGGCCTGGCACGCACGTTCCAGAACATCCGCCTCTTCGCCGAACTGAGCGTGCTGGACAACGTGCTGCTCGCCTGCCACCTGCGCGGCAGCCACTCGCTGTGGGGCACGCTCACACGGTCGGCGTGGCACGTGGGGCAAGAGCGGGCCATGGCCGCGCGGGCAAGGGAGATGCTCACCATCTTCGGGCTGGATGATCGAGAGCGCGAGCAGGCCAAGAACCTGCCCTACGGCGACCAGCGGCGATTGGAGATTTGCCGGGCGCTGGCCACCGAGCCCAAGGTGCTGCTGCTGGATGAGCCCGCAGCGGGCCTGAACCCGCAGGAGACCAAGGAACTGGCCGCGGCGATTCGGGGGCTACGCGACCGGTTCGGGATCGCGATCCTGCTCATCGAGCACGACATGGGGCTGGTGATGGAGATTTGCGAAGAGATCACGGTGCTTGATTACGGGGTGACGATCGCGCAGGGCCCGCCGGCCAAGATTCAATCGGACCCGAAGGTGGTCGCGGCGTATTTGGGGGAGCCAGAGAAAGAGGAGGCACTAGGCACTAGGCACTAGGCACTGGTGTCGGGCCTCCGCGAGCGACGCATCGGTCGCCGCGGCGTGTTGGTCGCGGAATCTCTCGTCGAACAAGTCGCATCATCACTTCGTCACTTTGCCACTTCCTTCCCCATGCCCCTTCTCACCGTTTCCAATATCGATGTCTCGTACGGCGCGGTGAAGGCCCTGCGCGGCGTGTCGCTTTCGGTGGAGAAGGGCGAGATTCTCACGCTCATCGGGGCCAACGGCGCGGGGAAGACCACCACGCTGCGGGCCGTGTCGGGCCTGGTGCGGCCCAAGGCGGGGAGCGTGATGTTTGACGGGGCCGACATCGCCGGTGTGCCGCCGCACGAACTGGTGAAGCGGGGTTTGGTGCATGTGCCCGAGGGGCGTGGCATTTTCGCGAACCTCACCGTGGAAGAGAACCTTTCGCTGGGGGCGTACACGCGCCACGACAAGGCGGGAATCGTCGACGACCGCGAGAAGGCCCTGACGATCTTCCCGCGCGTGCGCGAGCGGCTGCGGCAGGTGGCCGGCACGCTCTCGGGCGGCGAGCAGCAGATGCTCGCCATCGCCCGCGGCCTCTTGAGCAAGCCCAAGCTGCTGCTCCTGGATGAGCCGAGTTTGGGGCTCGCGCCGCAACTGGTGCAGACGATCTTCGCGACCATCCGGCAGATCAACGCGCAGGGCGTGACGGTGCTGCTGGTGGAGCAGAACGCCCACATGGCGCTCAAGGTCGCCCATCAGGCCGTGGTGCTGGAGGTGGGGGCTGTGAGCATGAGCGGAAGGGCGAGCGATTTGGCCGCGAGCGATGAGGTGCGGAAGGCGTATCTGGGGCATGGGTGATGTGGCTTGCCCCGAGCGCGTCACGGGCCGGGGAGCACGTCACCCGCGTCGTCGGGTAGGGCATCATCGTCTGCGGCAAGTCCCCCCTTCTGACGTTGTATGACGAGGCGTTCTCCGGCCACCGAGACGACGATGGTTCCATCTCGCATCGCGAGCGAGAGTTCGGGAAGCGCATCGGGCGCTTCCGCGAGAATGGCATCGATTGGTGCGCGTACATAGGTGTCGAGAAAGCGAGCCATCGTCGGCCCCGCAAGCCCGTCAAGATGCTTCCACGCCTTGACTCCCGTGTAGACCTTGCCACCCTCGGCACGAAACACCTTCGTCAACTCCGTGAGTTTCGGGTTCGGAGTCGGGTCCAACACGACAAGCATCGGTACAAAGCCGGATGCGCGGCAGTCGCGAGGGAACGCCAGTTCCTCGTTCCAGCGGCCTTGGCCCGAGGCGGCGATGGTGACCCGTATCTTGAACTCGTAGGTGTGGCGTTTGAGGATGCAGTCCACTTGGCGGCTCTTGCTCTTGTCGTCCACGCGCCTGATCGGGCTCTGCTTCCCGCTCAGCGGAGCGCCGCCAATGGCGTATGCGATGATCGGCTCGAAGAGGTAGCCGGTTTCCTGTGCTGCTCGGTTGTCGATGTCAAAGAACCACTTGCGCCAGAACAGCAGCGTGCCCAACGCGCGGGGTGAGAGCGAACCAAACTGAAGGAGGCCGCGCGGCCCAACCTGATCGACCGTCGGAATCGGCTGGGTGCGAAGAATGTGCTGGTACTTCAGCCGACGCTTGTGAAGACTGGCAAGGCAGGCAAAGTACGTATCCGCGTTGCGGTCAAGGCCAAAGAGTTTCCCGGCCAGGCGATCAAAGTCCAAGTTGGGCAGCGCGAGATCGTGCATCCGTGCCGTGGAGAAGAACCCCGGGACGTGAGCGGGAAGCTCTGGGAACTTCGCCTTCAGGCCCAGATCGAGCACAATGACCGCCACCAAGTAAGCACAGACTTCATCGGACAACACGAACCCGTCGGGTCCGGACCCGAGAACACGCACCTTTTGGATGAGCGCTCGTTGGGACTGTGTCAGCGCCACAAGGAGCCTCCCGCCACCGGAAGAGCACCCTGAATACCGAAGCGACGCTCCACGAGGTCGCACGCTTCTTGGAGAACCGGGCTGCGGCCCTCCGACAGCGTTGGGATGAAACTCTTGAGCGCTCCCTGCGGGTGTGCCGGAACAACTGCGGCTCGCATGGCTGCAAACAAGTGCGTGCCGATGGCCCTGCCCAGTTGCGGAGGGACGCTGTTTCCGATGAGTTGAATCCGGTCGGCTTGGTTGCCCGCAAACACAAACGTGTCCGGGAACGTCTGAATCCGTGCGGCTTCGCGAACGGTGAGGGGTCGGTTCTCACTTGGGTGAAGGAAATCGCGGAGAGACCCACCAGTAATGGCCTTTGACGGCTCGGCGCCGATGAGGCGACGCACGCCAGCCGGAGCGCCACCGCGCTTGTCGCACGGGGTGCCGTCCATGACCCGGCGAAAGGCACGGCGTCGGAAGCTCTCGTGCCACAAACGCTCCGGCAGATCGCGCATTGACTGGCCCTCAGCCAAGAGCCTGGCACGCGCAAGATCCTCTCCCTCAAGGGGTCGGGAATAGTGGTCAAGCGGCGTGCCCGGGGGCGCACTCGCGGCGTGCGGGAGTCCCGTTATGGCGTTTGCTAGGGTCGGCGCCGAAGGGCGGCGAGCGGCAGCCAAATGGGCTCCCGGTGCGCCGAACGCGCGATGCGTCGGATCGGGGAAGCCCGGGTTCCACCCGAGCCCGCCAATGGCCAGTACGCGTTTGCGATGCTGGGGTACACCGAAGTTTGCCGCGTTGATTTTCCGGATGTGAATCTGATAGCCCACGTCAATCAACGGCTCCAAGAGGTCGAGAATGAACCGGCCGCGACCCGTGGTGAGGAAGCCCTCAACATTCTCAAAGATGAATGCCTTTGGGCGGTGCCTGGCAACGAGACTCGCGTAGACTCTCACCAGCGAGTTCCGCTCGTCGCCGGCTTCACGCCTCCCCGCAGAAGAGAAACCTTGACACGGTGGCCCACCCGCGATCACATCCGCGGCCGGGAAAGTGGTGGAATCGTCAATGCACTCTGCCGACACATGATCGCCAATGTTGGCCCGGTACGTATCCACTGCCGGAGCCCAGACATCGACAGCGCGGATGGGCTGAAACCCTGCTTGCCGCAGCCCCAGCGAGAGCCCACCCGCTCCGCAGAACAGATCGATGAGTGTTGGTGCCAAGACGCTCACGCGCCCAGTGTACGGGGCGACCGGCCGTCTGGGCTGCGGTTCGATCGGGGCATTCCCCAGCCGCGCCGCACGGCACTTCGCCCACGCGACTTGCAGTAAGACAGGGCTCGGGCCCGTGGGCCCATGCAACCCGGCGCGATGGATTCCCAAGAAGGGTGGGAGCGGTGACGGGATGCCGGGCTTTGAGCATCTTGAGGCTTGGAGAGCGCGGTGTCCCTTTGCCGCGCCGCTTGATGCCTGACCAATCCCCCCAGGGCCGGTTTGACGGGTGGGTGGATGGGTCGGGTACGCTTGGCGGCTCGGTTGATTGGTTTCTGTGCCCGGCACATTCGTGCCGCGTAAGGAGTCTTTGCATGTCGTCATCCTCGCTGGCGTGTGGTGTTCGTGGTGGCTTGGGCCTTGCCGCGGCGGCGAGTGTGCTGCTGATGGCGGGCGGGGCCGGCATGGCCACCGGCTGTGTGGCGCACGTGGGCGGCAACGGCTCGCAGTGGGGCTGGGGCGAGAGCGTGAAGGAAACGCGCGTGCTCACCGTGGCCGCGGTGGCTGGCAAACCGATCGACGTGAAGAGCAAGAACGGCGGCGTGACCATCAAGGCCACCAAGCGCAGCGACGTGCAGATCACCGCGAAACTGCAGGGCAAGAGCCAGGAGCGGCTGGAGACGGTGAAGGTGGTGGCCGAGCGGCAGGCCGATGGCACGCTGCGCATCCGGCCGGTGTGGCCAGAGGGCGAGAGCGCGTGGGGCTGGAACAGCGCGTCGCAGAACGATGGCTGCACGTTCGATATCGAGGTACCCGACGCGGCGGGCGTGAAGGTGCAAACCAGCAACGGCGGCGTCACCCTCAACGGCCTGAGCGGCGCGGCGGCGCTCAGCAGCAGCAACGGCGGCGTACACGTGAACGAGCACGCGGGCGACCTGACCATCGACACCAGCAACGGCGGCGTACACGTGGATGGGATCGACGGCGCGCTGAAGGTGGACACGAGCAACGGCAGCGTCGAGGCCAAGGATGTGCTCGGCCCCGTGACGGTGGAGACCAGCAACGCGGGCGTGGATGTGGAACTGGCCAAGGACAACGCCGGGCCGGTACACATCTCATCCAGCAACGGCGGCGTAGACCTGACCGTGGGACCGGCCTTCAAGGGCACGCTGGTGGTGGACACCAGCAACGGTAAAGTGAGCGTGCCCTCGGCCCTGGGCAAGGTGGTGAAGCAGAGCAAGACCTCGGCCACGGTGGAAGTAGGCGAGGGGCCCAAGAGCGTGGTGGACACCAGCAACGGCAGTGTGACCGTGAGCCGCAAGGGCTGACGAAAGAAGCAGGCACTGGGCACTGGGCACTCGGCATTGGGCACCGGGGCCGGAGGCAAGGCCGCGACAGGTGCCGAAGCTGAGCCGCGAGGGTGGAGAGGCAGCGCGTGCGTGGCCGCGGCGGGTGTGGTATCGTGAGGGCATGGCTCCACGAAACCTGCCTGTGCGATTCCTGTGCTCGATTCGGCCTGCGGTGATGGCGGCTGTTGTGTTCGTCGCGATGGCGAGCCCCGTGCGGGCAGCCGCCGAAGCCGACACGCCCCCTGAGTTTCTCACCGTCGCCGAGGCCTCCGGCTACACCAAGACGGCGAGGCACGCCGACGTGGTGGCCTTGCTTGATCGCCTTGCGGCCGTCAACACGCTTGCACGCCGCGCCGGCATGGGAAAGACCACGGAGGGGCGCGAGATACCCATGCTCATCATGAGCGACCCGCCGGTGGCGAACGCCGCCGAGGCCGCGGCAGCCCGCAAGGGCGGCAGGCTGGTGGTGCTGGTGATCGGCAACATCCACGCGGGCGAGGTGGATGGCAAAGAAGCGCTGCCCATGCTGGCGCGAGACCTGCTGGGTGTGGGCGGGGCGGCGAACAGCCCCGCCGCGGCGGAGCTGCTGAAGAAACTGGTGGTCGTTTTCGCGCCGATCTACAACGCCGATGGGAACGAGAAGTTTGGCAACAACCGGCCCACGCAGAACGGCCCCACCGAGACGGGCGTGCGCGAGAACGCCAACGGTCGCGACCTGAATCGGGATTTCATCAAGGTGGAAGAGGCGGAGACCGCCGCGCTGGTGCGGGCCTTCAACGAGTGGGACCCGGCGGTGTTCATGGACTGCCACATCACCAACGGCTCGTTGCACAGGTATCTGGTGACGTATGCGGGGCCCAAGGGGCCGGCGACGGAGCCCGGCCTTGAGAAGTTCAGCCGCGAGCGGATGCTGCCCGAGATCGGCGCGGCGTTCACCAAGGCCACCGGCTGGAACGCGTATTGGTACGGCTCGTTCGGCAACGCCTTCGCCGAAGAGGCAACCAAGCGCGAGCAGTGGGGCACCTTTCCCGCCGAGGCGCGCTTCGGCACGACGTATGTGGGCCTTCGCAACCGGCTGAGCATTCTGGTGGAGACATACACCTACGCGCCGTTCAAGGACCGTGTAGAGGGCACGCGCGCCTTTGTGCGGAGTGCGCTGGAGTGGACCGCGGCGAACGCGCTGACCGTGAGGGCCGTTGAGGGCGCGGCGGACGCGGCACGCCCGGCGAAGCTTGCGATGCGCACGAAGGCCACACCCTGGCCGGAGAAGGTGAAGATTCTGGGGTTTGAGGAACGCCTCGAGGGCGGGCACCCGGTGAGCACGGGCGTTGAGAAGACCTACGAGTGCGAGTTGTGGGACCGGTTTGAGGCCACGCGCGAGGCGGAGTTGCCGGGCATGGGCAAGGGGATGTATCTCATTCCGGTGCCGCGCGGCGAGGACAACGCGGTCGAAGCAACCGCGAAGGGCGCGAAGGACACAAAGGGAACAACGGGCGCGGCGGCCGCGCAGGTGGAGCGGATCGTGGCGAGACTGCGCCAGCATGGCATTGATGTGCGTCCGCTGACGGGCGAGATGGAGGTGGAGGTGAGCGTGCCGGTGGTGAAGACAATCGAGCAGGCCAGCCGCGCGTTTCAGGGGCATGTGATCGCGAAGGTGGATGTGGAGCGTGTGATGCGGAAGGTGCGGATCGGTGTGGGCGCGCCCACCGGGGGTGGTGTCGGCGACGGGGGAGGGAAGGAGGGCGCGGTGGGTGCCAGGCATGACGCGATCACGGCGTGGGCCGTGCCGCTAGACCAGCCGCTCGGTCGTCTCGCGGCATACCTGCTGGAGCCCGAGTGCGAGGATGGGCTCGCGGCGTGGAACTGCTACGACGCGTGGCTGAAGGTGGGGGGTGAGGTGGGGGTGTGGCAGCGCGTCGACAAGGCGCAGAGGTGAAGCCGGGCATGTGAACCAGATCAAGAGTGGGAAGCGAGCGAGCGTGCCTCTTCGCGCAACTTGGGCAGGTGTACGGTCGCGATGTCGTAGACAACATCCGGCAGGATCATGTAGTAGCCATGCACAAGAATGTTGCGGAATGCGATGATTCGTTCGGGCGTGGTGAAGTGGCCGAGCCATTCGGGCTTCAAGCGGCGAATCTGACTCATTGCCTCGCCAGCGTTCATGAGCTGGCGTTCAACCGCTGACCGTTTTTCCAGACTTTCGGCGTAGGCGACAAAGTCTGTCCCGCTGAGCATCGCCGCCACCGCATCGGCCGCGGCAATCATGTCAGCGAGAAAGGCCTGCGGATCACGCCGCGGCATAGAGGGGCACCTTGGTGCTCTCGACGCTCGCGAGCACGATTGGGTTCTGGATGGCGCCGACCTCCACGAGATCGACCGGATGCCCCAGCAGATCTTGCAGCGCGAAGAGCAGGCCGAAGTACTGGTCGGCGCGGCTGCCGGTGGGAGGCGGGCCAAACTCGACGTAGAAGTCCATGTCGGAGTGGGCTGGGTCAAAGGCCGGCCGCGCACCCGAGCCGAAGAGGAAGAGGCGACGAACGCCAAAGCGCCGGCAGACGGCCTCGATCTGGACGCGGTGTAGATTGATGGAGGGGTTCACGGAGACCATTATTGGCGGCGACACGGCAGAGACTCGTACTTCTCAACCGCAACTGCCACGCAGTTTTCCCTCCGGGTGGTCAAAACTCCGCCTGCTTGGGCGCCCTCGGGAACGGACCACGTCCCGCACGTTCTGCATCCCGGTCAGGAACATCATCGCCCGCTCGAAGCGCGGGCCGAAGCCCGCGTGCGGCACACCACGATCAGTGCCCCTCCATGTCCACGCCCTTGACGACCTTGAGTGTCGGCCCGCGTCGGCGCGCAAGCGCAGAAAGGAGTTGCGACGAGAGCTTCATGCGGCGTTGCATCCACTTGGGCGCTGGCCTGTCAGGCACCTCGACCAAAGCGTTGCGGTCCTTGCCCCTTCCACCCGCGGACCCCTTTGCCGATGATCCTCGCGAGCTCGTAGCAGACAACACCTTCGCGGATCGCTTGGCTGAGGATTTTCGGGATGACTTGGCGGGTTTCTTCATCATTGTCCAGATGGTAGGGATTGTTTGGCAAGAGGGTGTGAAAGCGGACCGTGGAGCCCGGCTTGGGTTGATGGTGCGGGGCCGCGGCCTGGGATGCGTTGAACTGGGCATGGAAGTAGACGGATCTGCGATACTCCCGCCACAGGGAGAGGATTGTGGCTTGGGCCTGCCGGTGGGTATCGAGCAGCTCCCGAAGCCGATTCCACCTGCCGGTGCGCTGGGATCGTTCTATGACGGCGCGCACCACATCCGGGAAAGGCCGATGCACGTAGACGACCTCGATTTCCCATCGGTGGGTGATCGCGCACTCCAATATCTCCCGGGCTCGGGGCAGGTCCTTGAACTGATTGTCGAACACCAGGTCGGCAGCGTCGGCTGGGGCCTTCACTTGCGAGGTCTTGCCCGAGCCCGCACCACCCGCGGTGATGACCAACCGGCGGCGCTTGCCGGGGCGGGACAGTTCACGCAGGATCCGGTCGTACACGTAGCCCGCCGCGGGGTTCACCGTGGCGAGCGTGTGGCGGATGCGTCCGCTCCACGAGTGGAACTCCGGTGCGAGAAACCGAGCGGTATCGACGCTGATGATCTTGCCGTTGCGGGCAGCATGGAGCTTGTCGTACAACGCATCCGCCTTGGCACTGCGTACGACCCTGTTCAGCCGGTCGAACACCCCTTGTCGGTCAGGGTCGAGCGGCCCCGGGTTGTCCACATGAATGGCCATCGGAGCTTCCTACGGAACGTCCGGCTCAAAACTCCGCCTGCTTGGGCGCCCTGGGGAACGGGATCACATCGCGCACATTCTGCATCCCGGTCAGGAACATCATGGCTCGCTCGAAGCCCAGGCCGAAGCCCGCGTGCGGCACGGTGCCGTAGCGGCGCAGGTCGCGGTACCACCAGTATTCCTTGATGGGCAGGCCCATCTCGTTGATGCGGCTGTCGAGCACATCGAGCCGTTCTTCGCGCTGGCTGCCGCCGATGATCTCGCCCACACCCGGCACCAGCACATCCATCGCGGCCACAGTGTCTTCGGGCGCGCCGTCGGTGCCAGCCGGGTTCACGCGCATGTAGAACGCCTTGATGCTCTTGGGGTAGTTCATCAGGACGACGGGCTGCTTGAAGTGCTGCTCGGTGAGGTAGCGCTCGTGCTCGCTCTGCAGGTCTTTGCCCCACGAAATGGGATACTCAAACTTGGCCTTGCCGCTCGTCGCGGCATCGGTCAAAATCTTGATCCCCTCCGTGTAGGGCAGGTGGCGGAAGGGCTTTTCGAGCACGGAGTTCAGGCGCGCCAGCAAGCCCTTCTCGATGCGCTCGTCGAAGAACTTCATGTCGTCGGCCCGCTCGGTGAGCACGGCCTGGATGAGATACTTGATGAACGCCTCGGCGAGCGTGGCGTTGTCGTGCAGGTTGGCAAACGCCACCTCGGGCTCGATCATCCAGAACTCAGAGAGGTGGCGGCTGGTGTTGCTGTTCTCGGCACGAAACGTGGGCCCGAACGTGTACACCCGCGAGAGGGCGCAGCAATACGTCTCCACGTTCAACTGGCCCGAGACCGTGAGGTGGGTTTCTTTGCCGAAGAAATCGTGTTGGAAGGGATCAAGGCACGCGGGATCAAGGGAGCGAGTCGAGCCCGTCGCTACGGGTGCCTGCGGCGGCAATCCCTCGATCCCTCGATCCCTCGATCCCTGCTTCATCCAGTCAAGTGTGCTGACCCTGAACATCTGCCCCGCGCCTTCACAATCGCTGCCGGTGATGATGGGCGTGTGTACGTAATAGAAGCCGCGCTCGTGGTAGAAGCGGTGGATGGCCATGCTGAGGCAGTGGCGCACGCGGGCGACCGCGCCAAAGGTGTTGGTGCGGGAGCGCAGGTGGGCGTTCTCGCGCAGAAACTCCATGCTGTGGGGCTTGGGCTGGATGGGGTAGTGGTCCGGGTCTTCCACCCAGCCGATCACGCGCACCGCGCTCGCCTGAATCTCGTTGCCGCCCTTGGGGGTCTTCACGATCCGACCATCGCACTCCACAGCGCAGTGCGTGGTGAGCTTGGCGACCTCGCCCGCGTAGTTGGGCAGCGCGCCGGTGGCCACCACCTGAATGGGGTCGAAGCACGTGCCGTCGTGGATGTTGAGGAACGAGAGGCCACCTTCGGCCTTGGAATCTCGGCGCGTGCGGAGCCACCCCTTGACGGTGACATCGGCATCGACGGGGGCCTTGAGAGCATCAACAACGCGCAGCCACTGGGGCATGAAGGTTCTCCAAGATCGGGCACGATGGTAGGGGAACCGGGAGCGCGGTTTTGCGTACGATGTGCTGCGACAAGCGTGCGCAACCATCGGAGACCCGCGATTCAAGAATCGGCGCCGACATCACCGGTCACGGCTGCCTTGCCCCTGCCTGCTGCGCGGCCGCGGCTGGGGTGGGTGGATGTGGCCAAGGGCGTGGGGATGATCCTGGTGGTGTTTGGGCACGTCATCGGCGGTGTGATCGCGTCCGGCGCGCTGCCCGGGGGATCGAGCCAACGGGTGTACGACTGGGTGTACTCGTTCCATATGCCGGCCTTCATGCTGCTCTCCGCGCTGTTTCTGGAGCGGGCGGCGGCCAAGCGTGGTGTCGGGCCGTTCACCATCGAACGGTTGAAGCGGTTGTACTACCCCGCGGTGCTTTGGGGCCTGATCACCTGGTGCCTCGCGCTCTCGTTCTCGAACTACACGAACAAGCGGCCCGACCCGTGGGAACCGTTGCGGTTGCTGGTGGATCCGACCGGGAGTTTCTGGTTCTTGCGGACGCTCCTGATCTTGAGCGTGGTGTATGCGTTGCTGCGCGCAGCGCGGGTGCCGGGGTGGGTGATGTTGGCCGCGTGTGCGGGCGGCGCGGCGGCGTGCATCCGGCAAGGTTGGTCGCTGGATTCGCGGGCGCTCACGCTGACCTGGTATGGCGCGTGGCTGGCGCTGGGCACGGTGGTGGGTCCGATGGTGCTCGCCGCGGGCGAGCGGGCACGCATGTGGATGTTGCTCGCCGCGGCCGTTGGTGGCGCGGCGGGCGTGACGGTGTTGCTGCCGCCAGCCACCATGGGCGAGGTGTTTCCGAGCCCGCTCTGCGCACCCTTTGGCGTGGCGCTGCTGCTTGCCGCGGCGATGGCGTTGGCCCGGTCGCGGGTGGCACCGGTGCTGGCGCTCGTCGGACGGCGTTCGCTGGAGGTGTTCATGGTGAGCGGCTTGGCGTCGGTGGCGATGCGGCTGGGGCTGACCAAGATGCTCAGCGTGACGGAACCGTGGATGCTCCTGACGGCGTGTACGGCCGCGGGAGTGGTGGTGCCGGTGGTGATGGCCGCGGTGTGCGAGCGCATGGGAATCGGGTACGTCTTTCAGTTTGGGCCTGTCGGGGGCAAGCGCGAGGGTGTGACGCCGCCAGCGTGAGCGAGCGGGCACGCGGGTTGCGTTGATGTGCCTGCGATACCCTGTGCGCGATGGATCACTTTGCGTACGAGGCCGGGCGGTTGCGATGCGAAGGTGTGGACCTGCACGCGCTGGCCGAGCGGGTGGGGACGCCGACGTACGTGTACTCGAGCGCGACGCTGCGGATGCACTACGACAGGTTGGCCGCGGCGTTCGCGGAGCTGAGGCCGACCATCTGCTTCGCGGTGAAGAGTTGTCCGAACATCCATGTGCTCCGTGTGCTCGCAGAGCGTGGCGCGGGGATGGACGTGGTGAGCGGCGGCGAACTGATGCGGGCCGAGTTGGCGGGTGTGCCGCGCGAGCGGATCGTGTACGCGGGTGTGGGGAAGACGGATGCGGAGATTGGCCTTGCGCTGGGCGCGGGAGGGAAAGGCCCGATCGGGTACTTCAACGTGGAGAGCGAGGCCGAGTGTGCGGTGATCGACTCGATGGCGCGCGAGATGGGTGTGAAAGCGCGTGCGCTGATCCGCGTGAACCCCGAGGTGGCCGCGGGCGGGCACGCCTACATCGCAACGGCCAAGGAGGACAGCAAGTTTGGCGTGCGTTTCGATGCGGCCAAGCGGCTCTTTGCCTCGCACGGCACCCGCACGCGCGCCGGCGGCGCCGGCGGCGCCGATGCGCCGGGCCTGTGCGCTGTGGGCCTGCACATCCACATCGGTTCGTCGATCAACGATGCGGAGCCTCACGCGCGAGCGATCGAGCGCACGCTGACGTTGGCGGATGAGATCAACAGCGTGGCGCGGAGAAGCACGGGCGGCACGGCAAGTGCGGATGCCGTGGAGACGCTCGACATCGGCGGCGGCTTCGGGGCCGACTACACCACCGGCGATGCGCCGCCTGCCACTGTGTTCGCGGAGCGGATCGTGCCCCTGCTGCGCGGGCGCGTGGGCAAGGGGCTCAGGGTGATTCTCGAACCCGGCCGGACCATTGCCGCGAGCGCGGGTGTGCTGCTGGCGCGGGTGCAGTTTGTAAAGCCGTCGCTCGCGGGCGCGGGCAAGCGCTTTATCGTGTGCGATGCGGGCATGCACACGCTGGTGCGGCCGGCGTTGTACGGGGCGTTTCACTTTATCTGGCCGGTGCGTGTGCCCGAGGGGCTTGTTCCACTTCGCAGGGCCGAGCGGCCGGAGTTGCCGGGGCTTGCGCCCGCGGATGTGGTGGGGCCGATCTGCGAGTCGGGTGATTTTCTTGCCAAAGACCGGAGGCTGCCCGAGGTGAAGCGTGGCGACCTGCTGGCGGTGTTCACGGCCGGGGCGTATGGCATGAGCATGGCGAGCCGGTACAACAGCCACCCGCTGCCCGCCGAGGTGCTGGTGGATGGGAGCGAAGCACGGATCGTGCGCGAGCGCGAGCGTGCCGCTGACGTGGTTGCGCACGAGCGGGCACCCCGCGAGGTGTAGGGCCTATTTCGTGTGGGCGGCGGCCGCGTCGCGCAGGTGGGCCGGGTTGGTTGTGCCCACGATGACACTCGTTGCGCCGGGTTGCGCGGAGGCGAACGCGACGGCCTCGGACGCCGCGCCGGGCGTGGTTGCAAGGCGACCGCTGGCGAGGGCCTTTTTCACCAGCACGCCCACGCCGCGTGCGTGTGCGAGCGCGGCGGCGGGAAGGTCGGCCTTGTGCTGGGTGTTGATGGTGAGCATCACCACATCGCAGCACCCGACGGCGAGCATCGCGCCCTGGGGCGTGCCGGTGCTCGCGCCCACCGCACGAATCTTGCCCTGCGCTTGCAGGCGGCGCAGCTCACCAACGGCCGCGCCTTCGCGGAGCGTGGGGGCATCGTGCGAGAGCGACCCGGCAAAGTGCAGCAGGACGATGTCCAGATGGTCCGTGCGCAGGCGCGCAAGGCTGCGTTCGATGCTGGCGCGCAGAGCCGTGGGCGAGAAGTCGTAGGTTGATGTGCCGCGCCCGTCGGGGCCGCCGGCTGGGCTGAAGGTTTCACCCGCTTTGGTGCAGATGACCCAGCGGTCTCGCGGTGCCACGCGTGGGAGCAGGGTGCCCAGCCGTTCTTCGCTGGTGCCGTAGGCGGGTGAGGTGTCGATGAGGTTGATGCCCAGGTCGCGTGCCGCGGCGAGGAGGGCGATCACTTGCTCGTCGTCGGGCAGCGCGGGCGAGGTGGTTGCGGGTGTTGTGGTGCCGCGCGTGGTGGCGTGGTTCAGGCCGGTGGCGCGCCCGAGCTTGACCGTTCCCAGGCCGATGGGGCTGACGAGCAGGCCGGTGTTGCCCAGCGGGCGAGGAGCCATCGTGCGAGACGCTAGGCCCCCATTTCGGATCATACCGTTGACGCATCATGGTCCACGGGCGGATGAGCACGAACGGGACGGCGACGGCGAGCGGGTCGCCCGCGTTGCTCTTTACAGCGTTCGAGCCGTCGGGCGATGACCACGGCGCGCCGGTGATTGCGGAGTTGAAGCGGCGGCACCCGCGGCTGCCGATTTACGCGTGGGGCGGGCGCAAGATGGAGGCGGCGGGGGCCACGATCATCGAGCGTACCGGTGAGGATGCGGTGATCGGCGTGCCGGGGCTGGCGAAGATCATTGAGCACGGCAAGATCAATCGCAGGGTGGATGACTGGCTGGAAGACAATCGGGTCACCCTGCACGTGCCGGTGGATTCGCCCGCGGCGAACTTTCCTCTTTGCGCACTCTCCAAAGCGCGCGGGGTGAAGGTGGTACACCTGGTTGCGCCGCAGTTGTGGGCGTGGGGGCCGTGGCGCATCGGCAAGCTGAGGCGGTTGACGGACCTGGTGCTGTGCCTTTTGCCGTTTGAGGAGCACTGGTTTCTGTCGCGCGGCGTGCCTGCCAGGTTTGTGGGGCACCCGTTGTTCGATCATCCGATTGACGACGGGGAGCTCGATCGGAGGCTGGGCGAGTTGGTGACCGCGGGGAGGGTGCCGGAAGGTTCACCGAAGATCGTGATGATGCCGGGATCGAGGCCGTCGGAACTCAAGCGGACGCTCTTTCCGCTGCTGGACGCGTTCAAGCGGCTGAAGGCCGATTTTCCCAAGGCCGCGGGCGTGTTTGCGGTGACCAAGCCCGAGGTGGAGGCCGACCTGCGCCGGCGCGCCGAGGGGCTGGGCGGGTGGTCGCCCGATCTGTCGGTGGTTGCGGGTGATGCGGACGTTGCGATCCGCTGGGCGGACTATGCGTTGGTGAAGAGCGGCACGGTGACGCTGCACGTGGCCCGTCAGCACAAGCCGATGGTTACGTTCTACCGGCCGAACAAGCTGGTGTACCACACGATTGCGCGGTGGATCGTGAGCACCCCGGTGTTCACTCTGCCCAACCTGATCGCGGGCAAGCGGATCGTGCCCGAGCTCATCCCACACTTTGGCGATGGGCAGGCGCTCGCGGTGGGTGTGTATCGCCTGATGCGCCAGCCGGGGTTTGCCGAAGACCAGCGGGCCGCGCTCATGGAGATGCTGCGCAAGTTCGATGGCCTGCCGGGGCCAGATGGTGTGGCTGCGCCGCTCAAGGCGTCGATCCTCGCGGCGGATGCGATCGAGGAAATGGCGGGTTTGGTGTCGCCGCGTGAGAAACAGGCGACGGGCGCGTGGTACGCGCCGCCGGCTGTGTCGTAGGTGGCAGAGGTGGCCCGAAGCGCCGGTTTGCGGGTTATGGCGGTGCGCGGTTGTGGCGGGGGAGCGGTGAGGGCGCGCCCGCGACGGAGAGGAGGGAGAGGGGGCGGGAGGAGGGTGCGGGCACCAAGGCGCGAAGGCGCGAAGGAGCGGGTGAGGGCGAAGGCGC
>FRDC01001021.1_pt1 | contig 18562 bp, 18 predicted proteins | sample 1106171 | NCBI WGS metagenome assembly FRDC01 (sample SAMEA3930566, study PRJEB13176) | freshwater metagenome | biome: Drinking water system; feature: drinking water; material: water | place: Singapore | collected 2014-12-20 | reverse complement strand
GCATGGTCCTTCAGCACATTGGCGGCGGTGACGAAGACGAAGCTTTCGGCGCGCTGCACCCCGCCCGGATCGTCGAGCCGGCTCAGCCGCTCGAACACGTCCTGCACCAGATCGGCGACATCGGCCTCGTTCCCCAGCCGCCGCGCGAAAAAGCGCCGCAGAGGCCCCGCGAAACGGCGGGCGAAATCGCCGAGGCCGCGCGTGGGGCCGAGCGGCGGCGGGCTTTCGGGCAAGCGCATCGCCAAAGGCTAGCGCCATGTCGGCCGGCTGGCGAGTCCGCTTGATGCCCGCCCCCGCCCCGGCTAGAGCGCACAGCTTCCCACGGCGGGGGCGCATATGGCATTGGTCGGCATCATCATGGGCAGCACCTCCGATTGGGAGACGATGCGCCACGCCGCCGAACTGCTCGAGACGCTCGGCGTGGCGCATGAATGCCGCGTCGTCTCGGCGCACCGCACCCCCGATCGGCTGTACGATTATGCCAAGGGCGCCGCCGCGCGCGGGCTGAAGCTCATCATCGCCGGGGCGGGAGGCGCGGCGCATCTGCCGGGAATGGCCGCCGCCATGACCCCGCTCCCCGTGCTCGGCGTGCCGGTGCAATCGAAGAGCTTGAACGGGCTCGATAGCCTTTTGTCGATCGTGCAGATGCCGGCGGGGGTCCCGGTCGGCACGCTGGCGATCGGCGCGGCGGGGGCGAAGAATGCCGCGCTGCTCGCCGCCGCGATCCTGGCGCTGAACGATGCCGCGCTCGCCGAGCGCCTCGCCGCCTGGCGCGCGGCGCAGACCGAAAGCGTCGCCGAGGTACCCCAAGCCGGCGAAACCCATGCTTGAGCCCGGCGCCACGATCGGCATCCTGGGCGGCGGCCAGCTCGGGCGGATGCTCGCGGCGGCCGCCGCGCAACTCGGCTATCGCACCCTCGTCCTCGCCCCCGACGAGGAAAGCGTGGCGGCGCAGACCGCCTCCAGCTTCATCCGCGCCGACTATCACAATCACATCGTGCTCGACGATTTCGCCGCCGCCTGCGACGTGGTGACTTATGAGTTCGAGAATATCGCGCTCGCCCCGGTCAGCTATCTCGCGACCAAGGTGCCGGTGCATCCCAATCCCGGCGCGCTCGGCGTCGCGCAGGACCGGGCGAACGAAAAGAGCTTCGTCGCCGGGCTCGGCGGGCGCACCGCGCCCTGGCGGCGGGTGGAAAGCCTCGATCAGCTCGACGCCGCGCTCGCCGCGATCGGCACGCCCGCGATCCTCAAGACGCTGACGCTCGGCTATGACGGCAAGGGGCAGGTGCGGATCGAGACGCCCGATCAAGCGGCGGCGGCCTGGGCTTCGGTTGGGGGGCGCGCCGCGATCGTCGAGGGGCTGGTCGCTTTCAGCCACGAATTCTCGATCCTGCTCGCGCGCGGCGCGGATGGCGCGATGGTGAGCTATGCCCCGCCGCATAACGAGCACGAGGGCGGCATCCTGCGCCGCTCCTCGCTCCCCGCCCCGCCCGAGATCGCCGCGCATTGGACCGAGGCGGCGGCGCTCACCGGGCGGATCGCCGATCGGCTCGATTATGTCGGCATGCTCGCCTGCGAATTCTTCGCGTGCGCCGAGGGGCCGGTGTTCAACGAAATGGCGCCGCGCGTCCATAATTCGGGGCATTGGACGATCGAGGGCGCGCGCACCTCGCAATTCGAAAACCATATTCGCGCGATCTGCGGCCTGCCACTGGGCGACACGGGGATCACCGCCGAGCGGGTGGTGATGGAGAATCTGATCGGCGACATCGGCGATTGGCACGCGGCGCTCGGTGCGCGCGACGCACATCTCCACCTCTATGGCAAGACCGCGCGCGCGGGGCGCAAAATGGGGCATGTGACGCGGCTGGAACGATAGCGCGGGGCGGACGGCGCGGCGGCTCGGCGCCATGCCGCGTTCACGCGATCGCGCGCCACGCCGCGACCAGCGCGCGCGCGCGGGCGCCGACCGTGTCGGCGTCATCCCCCGCGCGATAGAGCGCGCCGCCGACGCCGATCCCCGCCGCCCCCGCCGCGCGCCATTCGGCGAAGGTCTCGGCATTGGCGCCGCCCACCGCCCAGAGCGGGGTGTCGGGCGGCAGCACTTCGCGCAGCGCTTTCAGATGCGCGGAGCCGAGCGTGCCCGCCGGGAAGATTTTGAGCGCGCGCGCGCCCGCCGCGAGCGCGGCGAAGGCTTCGCTCGGGGTGAGGCAGCCGGGCAGTGGCTCGAGCCCCAAGGCGACGCCGCGCGCGATCACCGCCGGATCGGTGTTGGGCGCCACCATCAGCCGCGCGCCGGTGGCGGCGAGCGCCTCGGCGGCCTGGGGGGTCAGCACCGTGCCCCCGCCGATCAGTGCTTGATCGCCGAACGCGGCCTGGAGCCGGGCGATGCTCGCCACCGGCTCGGGCGAGTTGAACGGCACTTCGATCAAGCGAATGCCGGCTTCGATCAGCGCGGCGCCGATCGCGGGGGCCTCTCCTGGGGTGAGCCCACGCAGGATCGCGATCACGGGCGGCGCGCCTTGCGCGAGCATTTCGGCGAGTGTCATGCGTCCTCCAGCAAGTGCAGCCCGGCGATCACCGCGCGCTCGCCGTCGAGCGTCTGATGGCGGCGACCTTGCAGGGCGCAACCATGGGCATAGGCCGCGACCAGCTTGGGCGCGCCGATCAGCGTCACCGGCGCGCTATCGCCTGCGGCGTGAAGTTCGTGGCCGATGAGCAACCCCGAAAGATAGCCGCGCGCCCAGCCCGCGCTGCGCCCCTCGCGCAATTGCGCCGCGCGCGCGACGAACAGCGCGCCGAGCAGATCGCGCTCGTTCGCGCGGGCCAGGCCGGTCGCGAAGCCATCGTCTTCGCCGTCGTCGCCGCCCGGAAGGCGCGTGAGCGTCGATTGCTGGAGCAGCGCGTAAAGCTCGCCGGTGAAGAAAGTGCGGAAACGGCGGACGACGCCGTCCTCCAGCCACGCCCATTTGCTGTGCGTGCCCGGATGGACGATCAGCCGCGCGCCGCGCGCGAGCGTGGGATCGAGCGCGAGCGCGCCGAAAATCTGCGTCTCCTCGCCGCGCATCACATCAGGCACGGCGCTCAGCGGCATCGCGAGCCCAGCGGCGATGGTGAGCGGCTGCCCCGCGAAATCGAGCCGCGCCGCCGCCGCCGCCCAGCGCGGCGCATCGGCGGGGCAATCGACATAAGCGACTTCGTGCAAGCCCCCGCGCCCGCCGACCATGCCGGTGAGCCGCAGCGGCGCGGTGCCCGCCCAATCGCCGAGCGCCGTGGCGAGCGCCTCGGCGGCGCTCGTGTCGAGCGCGCCGATCCCCGGCCCCTCGCGCTTTTCCCATCCGCCCGTGCCATCGGCGCGGAACAGGCGCAGCCGGGTGGTGCCCCAATCGCCCAGGATCATCGCGCGACCTTCGGTGACGCGAAGCCCGGCACCGCGACCTCGAAGGCGAACACCCCGCCGGCGTCCGGGTGGGCGGCGGGATCGAGCCCGATCGCCGCGCTCGTCACATAAGCGGTGCGAAAATTTGGGCCGCCGAGCGCGAGCTTGGTCGGCTGCGCGCAAGGGAGCGCGACCCTGTCGGTCACGCGGCCATCGGGGGCGAAGCGCAGCGCGGCGGCGCCGCCCCAAAGCGCGACCCACAAGCCGCCCTCGGCATCGCAGACGATGCCATCGGGATGGCCCTGGCGCGGGGCGATCTCGGCGAAGGTCTCGCCCGGCCCCAGCGCGCCGTCGTCGCGCAGCGCGTGGCGCCAGATGAGGCCGGCGCGGGTGTCGACATGATAGAGCCAGGCGCCGTCGGGGCTGACCGCCGGGCCATTGGTGATCGCGCAGTCGCCCGCGAGCGGCACCGGCGCGCCCGCGCCCGGGGTGAAGCGCCAGATGCGGCCGGTCGGGTCTTGCTCGGCATCGTGCATCGTGCCGAACCACAGCCGCCCGGCGGGGTCGACGCAAGCGTCATTGGTGCGGTCGCCCGGGGTCGCGGGCACCTCGGCGAGCGGGGTCGGCCCGGCTTCGGGGCGGAAGTCGAACAGGCCGAGGCTGCTGCCGATCACCAGTCCGCCGCCGCGCGCGGGCACCACGAAACTCGGCTGGCCGCCGATCGCGAAACTTTCGCGCGCGCCGCTTGGCGGGGTGAAGCGGTGGAGCCGCCCCTGTTTGATGTCGACGAACCAGAGACATTGGTCCTCGGCGACCCAGAGCGGCCCTTCGCCCAAAAGCGCGGCCACGGGCCAGACCAATTCGGCTGTCATCTCCGCATCTCCTTGGCGCGGCCCCTTCTTGATCGAAGTGCAAAAGCGCGACAAGCGGCAAAGCTCCCCGCGAGCGGCGCAGCTGCTTGATCGCGCGCGGCTTTTGCGCCAGCCTCGCGCGCGATTGCGAAGGAAAGATCGATGCGCCTCGCCCTGTTCGCGCTGCTGCTGAGCCTCGCCACGCCCGCCGCCGCGCAGGACCGCGAGGTGAGCATCGCGGGGCCGCAAGGCGCGCTCCACGGCGCCTTGCTCGCGCCGCCGGGGGCGAAGGCGGTGGTGGTGATCATCCCGGGATCGGGCGCGATCAATCGCGACGGCGACGGTCCGGTGCTGCCGCGCGCGCAAAGCTATAAGCTGCTCGCCGAGGGGCTCGCCGCGCGGGGCATCGCGAGCGTGCGGATCGACAAGCGCGGGCTCTATTCGAGCGCGGCGGCGATCGCCGACCCCAATAAAGTGACGATCGGTGATTACGCCGCCGACGCGCGCGCCTGGGCCGCTTTCGCCGCGAAGGAAACCGGGCACCCCTGTGCCTGGCTGCTGGGCCATAGCGAGGGCGGCGTGGTCGCGCTCGCGGCGGGGAACGCGCCAGCGATCTGCGGCCAATTGCTGGTGAGCAGCCCGGGGCGACCGATGGCCGAGGTGATCCGCGCCCAGCTGCGCGCCAATCCCGCCAACGCGCCGCTGCTGCCCGATGCCGATCGCGCGCTCGACGCGCTGGCGGCGGGCAAGACGATCGACGTCGCCGGCTTCCATCCCGCGCTCCAGCAATTGTTCAACCCGGCGGTGCAGGGGTTGTTGATCGACGAATTTCGACAGAACCCGCGCGAACTCGCCGCCGCGCTCAAAGGGCCGGTGCTGATCGTCCAGGGCCAAGCCGATCTGCAAGTAACGCCCGCCGACGCCGCCGCGCTCAAGGGCGGCGCGCCCTTCGCCGAACTGTTGCTCGTGCCCGGCGTCAACCATGTGCTCAAACATGTCGACGGCACCCAGGGTGACAATATCGCGAGCTATTCGATCCCCGATCGCCCGATCGCGACCGAAGTGGTGGAGGGCATCGCCGATTTCATCGCGCGTCATCCGCGCGAACAGGGTAAGCCGGTTCTTAACTAATCTGGATTAAACTCGCGCGCATGGCAAAGTCATGCTCGCTCTGTGGGGATCGGCCGAGCCGCGCGGGGGTCGCGCGGTGCAAGATCGCGCATTGCCCGTCGAAACGGGGCGGGTCGGCGGGGAGCGTGCTCAAGCTGCTGCTGCCGGCGATGCTGCTCGGCGGCGGCGTTGTCGGGGTCGCCGCCTTGGTCCTTTCGGGGCTGCGCCCGAGCGAGACGAGCGACAGCCCTTTCGCCCCCGTTGCGGCGCGCGGCGATGAGGGTTTCGATAACGAGGCCGCCCCTGACACCGCGGGCACCGCCTTCACCGTCCGCATCCCGGCGACACCCGCCACGAGCGCTTCCGGCGACGGCGGCACGGGGGGCATCACCGTGCCCGCGCAAGTGGTGACGCTGGGCGCAGCCGACGGCCGCGCGGCCACACGGGTCCAGAATTTCTCGTGCGACACCGCGAGCAGCATTGCGCGCCAGCTGGTGTGCACCCATTGGGAGCTGGCGACGGTCGATTACAATCTCTCGCTCGCTTACCGCCGCGCGCTCGGCGCCGCGCCCAACCCCGATGCGCTGCGCCGCGAACAGCGCAACTGGCTCCAGTCGCTCGATAAGCAGCGCGACCCCGGCGGGGTGCTGCACCATTATCAGCGGCGGCTGCAACGGCTGGCCGGCATCAAGGCCTGACCCCTCTCGACGGCGGCGGCCCGGCGCGGCTAGACCCGCCGCCATGCAGCCCCCCATCGCGCCCCGCCGCCCGCACGCCGCCACTTATCACGGCATCACCCTCGACGATCCCTATGCCTGGCTGAAGGACCCCGCTTATCCCGAGGTGAAGGACCCCGAGATTCTGGGCTATCTGGAAGCCGAGAATGCCTATTTCGAAGCGGCGATGGCGCCGCATCGCCCGCTGATCGACCGGCTTTACGAAGAGCTGAAAGGCCGCATCAAGGAAGACGATGCCTCGGTGCCGCAAAAGGACGGCGACTGGCTCTATTGGACCGCCTTCGAGACCGGCGGGCAATATCGCAAATGGTGGCGCAAGCCGGTGAAGGGCGGCGCCGATCAGTTGATTCTCGACGAGCCCGCGCTGGCGGACGGCAAGGAATATTTCCGCCTCGGCGCTTTGGCGGTCAGCAACAACGGCCGCTGGCTCGCTTATGCGATCGACGACAATGGCTCGGAACGTTTCGAGCTGCGCGTCAAGGATTTGGCGACGGGCGCGCATTTGCCCGATGTGATCCCCGGCATCCTCTCGGAGATCATCTGGGCCGCCGATGATAGCGGCTTTCTCTACGGCCTCGCCAACGCCCAGTGGCGCACCGACAATGCGCGCTTTCATCGGCTCGGCGACGATCCCGCGAACGATATCGAGCTGTTCAAGGAAGCCGACGAAGGCTTTCGCGTCGGCGTGGGCGAGACCAGCGACCGGGAGTGGCTGGTGATCTCGACCGGCGATCATGTGACGAGTGAGGTCTATCTCCTCCCCGCCGCCGATCCGCACGCCCCGCCGAAGCTCGTCTCGGCGCGCCAGCCGGGGCGCGAATATGATGTCGACGCGCGCGAGGGCACACTGTTCATCCACACCAACGACACCCACCCCAATTTCCGCCTGTGCACCGCGAGCGTCGAGGCGCCGGGCGACTGGCATGAGCGCATCGCCCCGTCCGATCATTTCTACATGACCGGCGTCACCATATTCCGCGATTTCTTCATCGTCGAAGGCCGCGAGGACGGGCTCGATCAGATCGAGCTGCACCGTTACGAAGGCGGCGCGGGCAAGCGCATCGCTTTCCCCGAGGCGAGCTATGTCGCGGGGCTGGGCGACAATCCCGAATATGCGATGGACGTGCTGCGGATCGGCTATGAATCGATGGTCACGCCGGGCACCGTCTATGATTATCACGTCGCCGAGGACCGGCTGGAGGTTCGCAAGGTCCAGGAAATCCCCAGCGGTTACGACGCGGCGAAGTACGCGACCGAGCGGCTGAAGATCGCCGCGCGCGACGGGACGATCGTGCCGGTGTCGATCGTTTATCCAGCGGGCTTCCCGCGCGATGGATCGCGCCCGCTCTATCTCTATGCCTATGGCGCTTATGGCTATGCGGTGCCGCCGGGCTTTTCGACCGGGCGGCTGTCGCTGCTCGACCGCGGCTTCGCTTTCGCGATCGCGCATATCCGCGGCGGCGACGATCTCGGCCAGCAATGGTATCTCGACGGCAAGCTCGAAAAGCGGACCAACACCTTCAACGATTTCGTCGACGTCGCGCGCGCGCTGGTGGCGCAGGGCTGGACCAGCGCGGGCAAGATCGCGATCGCCGGGCGCTCGGCGGGCGGCGAGCTGATGGGGGCGGTGGTCAATAGCGACCCCGAGCTTTGGGGCGCGGTGATCGCCGACGTGCCCTTCGTCGACGTGCTCAACACCATGCTCGACGCCGAACTGCCGCTCACGCCCGGCGAATGGCCCGAATGGGGCAATCCGATCGAGGACGAGGCGGCGTTCGCGCTGATCCGGTCGTACAGCCCCTATGACAATGTCGAGGCCAAGGCCTATCCGCCGCTGTTCATCTCGGGCGGGCTCAACGACCCGCGCGTGACCTATTGGGAGCCCGCCAAATGGGCGGCCAAGCTGCGCGCGACCAAGACCGACGATAATCTGCTGCTGCTCAAGACCAATATGGGCGCGGGGCATGGCGGCAAATCGGGCCGATTCGAGAGCTTGCGCGAATTGGCCGAGGAACATGCCTTCGTGCTGTGGCAATTGGGGGTGGAGGGGTGAATGCCTCTCTTGCCGCCCCGTTCAAAGCGTCGCCCCGGCGAAAGCCGGGGCCTCCGGCAAGTGTAGCGCTTCACCTGCCAAAGGCCCCTGCTTTCGCAGGGGCGACGCTCCATCCTTAGCGCGGGCGTTATGTTCACCCAAAGCTTCACCGCCACGCCTGCCGACATCGACGAACTCGGCCATGTCAACAACGCGGTCTGGGTGCGCTGGATTCAGGTGATCGCGGTCGCGCATTGGGACCAGCTCGCGACCGCCGAGGAGCAGGCGGCCTACGTCTGGGTCATCACCCGGCACGAAATCGACTATCGCGGCAATCTTCGCGTGGGCGAGACCGCGCGCGGCGAAACCTGGGTCCCCGATCCGCCGAAGGGCGCGCGCTTCGATCGCCATGTCCGCTTCATCGGCCCCGACGGCAAGGAAAAGGTCCGCGCGGTCACCACCTGGGCGCTGATCGAGCGCGCGAGCGGGCGCCCGATGCGCGTGCCCGCCGAACTCGCGGCGCGCTTCCTCGCCGCTTGAGCGCGGCCCTATCCCTCGATCAGCATCGCCCCGCTGCCCGCCGCCGGTCGCGCCTGGCAGAGCAGCGCCTCGCCCGCGCCACAAGCGAAGGCGGGCGGCGAGGGATAGGTCCAGGCCCCCGCGCTCACCGCCGCCGCGCAACTCCCGCAGCTCCCGCCACGGCAGCTGAACGGCAGCGCGAGCCCGATCGATTCGGCGAGCTCGAGCAAGCTCCCCGCCTCGGGCGTCCAATCGACTTGCTTGGCCGATGCGGCGAAGCGCACCGTCACCGGCTCGCTCGCGATCGGCGCCAGCGGCGGGGGGATGTCGCCAAGCTCGGGGCGGCGCGCGAGCGAGGCGGGGCCGAACGCCTCGGCATGGATGCGCGCGTCGCGCACGCCGTGACCGCGCAGATCGTCATAGAGCCCTTGCATGAACCCCGGCGGGCCGCAGAGCACGAAGTCGTAATCGTCCCACGGCAGATGGCGTTTGAGCAGCGCCAGATCGATCCGCCCGAGCGCGTCGTAACCGCCCCCCTCCCCCGCCGTATCGACCACGCGCACGTGGCGCAGCAGCCCTTGGGACTCCGCGACGAGCCGCGCGATCTCCGCTGAAAAGGCGAGCGCGCCGGGCGCGCGCGCCGCCTGGAACAGCCAGGTCGCGCGGCCGATACCGGTGCGCGCCTGCTCGGCGACGAGATGATGCGCCATCGCCAGCAGGGGCGTGATGCCGATCCCGCCCGCGAGCAGCACCACCGGGCGCAGCGCCTGGGCGTCGATCGTGAACTGCCCGGCGGGGGGCTTGGCCTCGATGATCGCGCCGGGCGCGAGCGCCGCGTGGACATGGTTCGAAAACCGCCCCGCGCGCTTGATGCTGAGCCGGTAATGACCGGCCTCGGGCGGGCTCGACAGGCTATAGGTGCGCAGGCTCGGCCGGTCGTCGCCGGGGAGCGTCAGCCGGATCGGGAGATGCTGGCCGGCCTCGGGCGGGATGAGCGCGCGGCCATCCTCGGCCTCGAGATGGAAGGAGACGACGTCGTCCGCCTCGTCGACGCGGGCGGTCACGCGCAGCCGCCGCCAATCGGCGCCGATCTCGGCGCGCAGCGCCGCGCGCCGCGCCGCCTGCCAATCACCGGTCGCAAGCGTCGCGGGCGACCAGCCGACGAGCCGCATCCGCAGCCGCACCGCGCCGGGCCGGCGCACGATCGCGCGCGGGGTGAAGCGCCAATAGCGGCACGCCCCGGGCAGCGGATCGGCGATCGCGGTTCCTTCGGGCAACAGTCGCGCGTCGCCGGTCAGCTGCAGCATCGTGCCGCTGGTGAAATCGGGAAAGCAGAGCCCGGCGCGCGGCTGGAGCTCGAAATTGCCGAGCGTCATGAAAAAATCATTGCCGACGAAATCGGGGACCAGCAGCGCGCCGTCCGCCTCGATCCGCACGAACCCCGGCCGCCCACCGCGGTGCGACACATCGACGCGCCGCCCGCCGGGATCGTCGACATAGCTCGCGACGAAGAAAATATCCGCCGCGCCGATCTGCGCGCGCGCGGCGGCGTCGAGCGCGGCGAGGCTTTCGGAGGGCGCCGGATCGATCGGGGCGAGCGGCCCATCGGGCAGCCGCGCCTGGATATATTTGGGGCAGTTGCCGAAGCTTTCGACCACGTCGAGCGTGATCGCGCCGCCCGCGTCGCGCACGCGCCCGTTCAGCCGGTTGCGGCGGTGGCTGTGCGGCTGGATGCCGAGCAGGCCGATTTCGCGCCCCGGGGCGATGCCCGGCTCGATCGGATCGCCCGGCACGGGCGCGCCCGCGATCACCAGCTGGTCGGGCGCGGGCGAGGCGGCGAAGCCCGGTTCGCCGAAGCGCATCCCCGCCCAAGCATCGCCCGCCGGATCGACGCTGCCGATGACGATGAAAGGGAGTTGCGCGAAGAAATCGCGGTGCTGATCGGGCATGAACGGGCGCACGAAGCGGATCGCATCGGCGACCGCCGCGCGCGTGCCGAGCCGTTCCTGCACCGCGAGTTCGCCCGGGTGCCAGAAATTGGGCCAATCGGCGGGGGTCTGCATGGCGCGGGCTCCGGAGACGAGGTGCCGTCGATTGAAGCCGAAGCGGGCGCCGCTGTCTGTGGAGAAAAGCGCGGATTCGGTTGGAAAGAGCGGGGGCTGGGCATCGCCCCAAGCCATCGCTCCGGCGAAAGCGGGGGGCGCGCGAAGCGGGCCGGCCCTCCTCCATCTCCTCGAGCCGTCGTCCCGGCGAAGGCCTTCGCCGGGGAAGTGGATCAGCTCGCGGCGGGCACCGAATGCCGCGCGGCGCGGCGCCCTTAATGCCCGCCCTTCGGCGTCTCCATGATCTCGGTCAGCACCCCGCCCATGTCGCGCGGGTGGACGAAGAAGATCGGCGTGCCATGCGCCCCGATCCGGGGCTCGCCGAGCACGCGCTTGCCTTGGCGCTCGAACCAGGCCTTGGCCGCATGGATATCGGGGACTTCATAGCAAAGATGATGCTGCCCCCCTTGCGGGTTCTTTTCGAGGAAACCGGCGATCGAGGTGTTGCCGGGGAGCGGCTCGATCAGTTCGATCTGCGTGCCGCCCGGCGCGCCCTCGGCGCCCGGGGTGTCGATGAAACACACTTTCACCCCCTGTTCGGGAAGGTCGAAGGGCGCGTGGATCTGCGTCGCGCCGAGGATGTCGCGGTAAAAGGCGATCGAGTCGGCGATCGACGGCGTCGCGACGCCGACATGGTTGAGGCGGCCGAGTTTCATATTGTGCGCTCCCATAATGCGCCGGGCTGTATCAACTGCTGGCGCCACGCAGAAAGGTCGGTATCGCATTGGCCGAACAAGGCCGTGAGCTGCGCAAGATCGAACGCGAATTGCCCTGCATCGACATCAAATAAGACGCTCGTTTGGCCGTCCTGATCCATTGTCATGATAATCAGGACATGCCTATCCAGCATTACTTCGACACCGATGATGTCGGGATCGTTATCGTCGAAAAAACGACGGGTAAGCCGTTTCGGATCGACCAAGTCAGAGCGGCGAATTACCATGCTCGTTCCATCCCGTCATTGCGAGGATCCGAAGGCGACGAAGCAATTCAGCCATGCCACTGATTGCCCTGCTGAATTGCCTCCCCCGTCGCGCACCGGGGCCGCGATGATGTCGATCTTACACCATCACATAGCGGGACCGAACGGCTAGCCCCCTCTACCCCACCCGCTCCGCCACGCGGGGCGCGGCGGGCGCGGTGTCGAGCATGGCGTCGCTCAGTCGGTGCCAGCCGGTCGGCCCCAGCGCCTCGATCGGGCGGTAGCGCGTCTTGTAGCTCATCCGCGCGCTGCCCTTCACCCAATAGCCCAAATAGACATAGGGCAGCTCGGCCGCGCGGGCGCGCGCGATGTGATCGAGGATGATGAGATTGCCCAGCCCCGGCCGCTCTTCATGATCGGCGTCGAAAAAGCTGTAGATCATCGATAGCCCATCGGCCTGCTGATCGGTGAGGCAGGCGCCGACCAAGCGCCCGCGCCGCCCGCGCGTCGCGGGTTCGCGATATTCCATCACCGCGCTGTTGACGGGCGATTGCTCGACCATGTCGGCATAATCGCACTCGTCCATATTCGCCATGCCGCCGCCGGGGTGGCGCGCGGCGAGATAGCGGCGGAGCAGATCATATTGCTCGTCGGTCGCCCAGGCGCGGCAGGCGGTGACCTCCAGATCGGCATGGCGGCGCATCAGCTTGCGCTGGGTGGCGTTGGGCTCGAACTCGGTCGCGACCACGCGCACCGACACGCACGCCGCGCACCCCGCGCAGCTGGGGCGATAAGCGACCGACTGGCTGCGGCGAAACCCGATCCGGCTGAGCGCGTCGTTGAGCTCGGTCGCGTGCGGGCCGGCGAGCTCGGTGAAGACCTTGCGTTCGAGCCGCCCGGGCAAATAGGGGCAGGGCGAGGGGCTGGTGACGAAGAAGCGAGGGAAGCGAAAAGGGGCCGTCACGCGCCGTTGGTCCTTGCAGCTCGGCCGCCCTTCGGCCGGTGTCGATCGATTATGGAAGCTCGGCGGCGTGATGAAAAGCCGATTCACCAAGAAAGGTGGTTAACGCGGGGGCGCGGCCTCGTCGCGCCGATGATCCGCGTGGCATGACCATAACCCATTCGCCGCGGCGAATAATCGGCCGGCAACCGCGCTTCGTCGCGAAGCCGAGTCATTCGGGCGCAAGCCTTTGGCGATCATTCCTCCCCATTCATGGGGAGGTGGCAGTCGCGGCAGCGACCGACGGTGGGGGGCCGCTCTCGGCGCCGCCCCCTCCACCATTCGCTTCGCGAACGGTCCCCCTTCCCGTGAACGGGGAGGTTTTTTGGCTCTAGCCCAGCTCCATCAGCTGCACTTCATACCCCGCCGCGTCGATCGCCGCGATCAGCCGGTCGAGATGCGCGCGGTCGCGGGTTTCGCATTCGATCTCGGTGATCAGCCCCTTGGCGGGCAGCGAGGTGAAAATGCGCTGGTGATAGACTTCCATGATGTTCACCCGCTCCTGATCGAACAGGCGGAACAGGTTGAACAGCGCGCCCGGCTGGTCCTTCAGCCGCACCCGCAGCCGCGCGAGCCGGCCCGAGCGCGCGAGATCGCGCAGCAGCACGTTCGCCAGCAGCCGCGTATCGATATTGCCGCCGCACAGCACCAGCCCGACCTTGCGCCCGGCGAAACGCTCGGGATGCTCGATCAACGCGGCGAGCCCCGCCGCGCCCGCGCCCTCGACCACCGTCTTTTCGATCTGCACGAGCAGCGACACCGCTTTTTCGAGGCTGCGCTCGGAGACGAGGACGATCTCGTCGACCAGCGCCTCGACCATCGCCGAGGTGATCCGCCCCGGCTCCTTCACCGCGATGCCCTCGGCGAGCGTATCGCCCGCGCACGGATATTGGGTGTGCTTCACCCGATTGTACATCGAGGGGTAAAGCTCGGCCTCCACCCCCACCACGCCGATGTCATGGCTCCAGCCGCGCGCGACGGTCGCCATGCCGCTGATGAGCCCGCCGCCGCCGATCGGGGTGACGAACAGGTCGATCTCGGGCGCGTCCTCCAGCATTTCGAGCGCCGCGGTGCCTTGCCCCGCGATGATCCGCGCATCGTCGAACGGGTGGACGAAGGTCAGGCCCTGCTCGATCTCGAGCTCCTTCGCGCGGGCGTGCGCCTCGTCGAAGGTTTCGCCGTGGAGCACCACCGTCGCGCCATGCCCCTCGGTCTGGGTGATCTTCACGATCGGGGTGGTGCGCGGCATCACGATCGTCGCCGGAATGCCGAGCCGGTGCGCGTGATAGGCGAGGCCCTGCGCGTGGTTGCCCGCCGAGGCGGCGATCACGCCCTTGGTCTCCGCCGGCAATTGCAGCAGCGTATTGAGCGCGCCGCGCTCCTTATAAGCGGCGGTGAATTGGTGGTTTTCGAACTTCAGCCACACTTGCGCGCCGGTCACGTCCGAAAGCGTGCGGCTGTAGAGCGTCGGCGTGCGCACGATCGCGCCGGCGATGCGGGCATGGGCGGCGCGAATATCCTCGATCGAGACGGGCAGGTCGGTCATGAAGCGCTCGCCTAGACCATCTGGCGCGGCGGGGGAACCGGGGTTATGCCGCCACGATGGCACGAATTTCCTTCATCGGGCTGGGGGTGATGGGCGCGCCCATGGCCCGCCACCTCGCCGCCGCCGGGCATCAGGTGACCGTCTATAATCGCACCCGCGCCACGGCCGATGCCTGGGTTTCGGCGCATGGCGGGCGCGCGGCGGGCAGCCCGGCCGAGGCCGCCGAGGGCGCCGAGGCGGTGTTCACCTGTGTCGGGCGCGACGCCGATTTGGAGGCGGTGACGCTGGGGCTGGGCGGCGCCTTCGAGACGCTGGGCGCGGGCGCGCTGTTCGTCGATCACACCACCGTTTCGGCGATGCTCGCCCGCCGCCTCGCCGAGGAGGGCGCCGCGCGGGGGCTGCGCGTGCTCGACGCGCCGGTCTCGGGCGGACAGGCGGGGGCGGAGGCCGGCAAGCTTTCGATCATGTGCGGTGGCACGCCCGAGGCGTTCGCCGCCGCCGAGCCGCTGATGCGCGCTTATGCCGCCCGCGCGGTCCATGTCGGGCCGGCGGGGGCGGGGCAGCAGGCGAAGATGGTCAACCAGATCGCGATCGCCGGGGTGCTCGGCGGGCTTTCGGAAGGGCTGCGCTTCGCCGAGCGCGCGGGGCTCGATCTCGACCGCGTGTTCGAGGCGATTTCGGGGGGCGCCGCGCAAAGCTGGCAGATGGTCAACCGGTGGCCGACCATGGCCAAGCGCGAGTTCGACTTCGGCTTCGCGATCGATTGGATGCGGAAAGACCTGGGCCTCGCGCTCGACGAGGCGCGCGCGAATGGCGCGGCGCTGCCGGTCGCGGCCTTGGTCGATCAATTTTATGCGGAGGTGCAGGCGATGGGGGGTGGGCGGAACGATACGAGCGCGCTGGTGCGGCGGCTGAAATGAAGCGCCTGCCCATTGCAACGGCCGCCGCCGCCGCCGCGTTGCTCCTCGCCGCCCCGGCCCAAGCCGATGCGCTGATCGACAATGTCGCGGGCGTCACGCTCGACGATCGCGGCGCGCCCTTGCGCTTCACCGGCATCGTCATCACCCGCGAGGGGCGCGTCGTCCGCCTCCTCCAGCAAGGCGAAAAACGCCCCGAACGCCCCGATTGGCGCGCCGATCTGAAGGGCAAGACGGTGCTCCCCGGCTTCGTCGACGCGCATGGGCATCTGCTCGAACTGGGCTTCGCCGCGCTCACGCTCGATCTGTCCGACACCAAGTCGCTCGACGAGGCGTTGGCCAAGATCGCCGCCTATGCCGCCGCCAATCCCGAGCGCAAATGGATCTTGGGGGGCGGCTGGAACCAGGAGCGCTGGGGCCTCGGCCGCTTCCCGACGGCGGCCGAACTCGACCGCGCGGTGGGCGACCGCCCCGTCTGGCTCGAGCGCCAGGATGGCCACGCCGCCTGGGCGAATAGCGCGGCGATGGCGGCGGCGGGGGTGACGGCCAAATCGGTCGCGCCCCCCGGCGGTCGGATTGAAAAGGCGGGCGCGGCGCCTTCGGGGGTGTTCGTCGACGCGGCCAAGGCGCTGGTCGAGCGCGCGGTGCCCAAGCCCCTCCCCAAGGAGCGCGCGCTCGCGCTCGAGAAAGCGCAGGCCGCGTTGCTCTCGGTCGGCGTCACCGCCACCGCCGACATGGGCACCAGCCTCGACGATTGGCAGGCGCTGCGCCGCGCGGGCGATTTGGGTGCGTTGCGCGTCCGCGTGATGAGCTATGGCGCGGGGCTGGAGGATACGGTGCGCATCGGCGTCACCGGGCCGACCCCTTGGCTCTATGGCGGCAAGCTGCGGCTGGTGGGGGTGAAGCTTTATGCCGATGGCGCTTTGGGGTCGCGCGGGGCGTGGCTCAAGGCGCCCTATGCCGATGCCGCCGGCCAGCGCGGCGCGGGCTTTTATTCCGACGCGCAGCTCAAGAATCTGATGAGTCGCGCGGCGATGGACGGCTATCAAGTCGCGGTCCATGCGATCGGCGACGCCGCCAATGCGCAAGTGCTGAGCGCGATCGAGGATTTGGCGCCGACCTATGGCGGCGACCGGCGCTGGCGGATCGAGCACGCCCAGATCGTCGATCCGGCGGACTTGCCGCGCTTCGGCAAGAACGGGGTGATCGCCTCGATGCAGCCGATCCACCAGCCGAGCGACCGGACGATGGCCGAGGCGCGGCTGGGGCCGGATCGGCTGAGCGGCGCCTATGCCTGGGCATCGATGCTGAAGGTCGGCGGCGCCCTAGCGTTCGGCACCGATTACCCCGTCGAGCGCCCCGACCCCTTCGCCGGCTGGGCCGCCGCTTTCACCCGCACCGACGCGGGCGGCGACCCCTATGGCGGCTGGCAACCCCAAGAACGGCTGACGCGCGAGGCGGCCTGGGCGGCGTATACGTCGGGCGGGGCCTATGCCGGCTTCGCCGAGAAGGAATTCGGGCGGCTGGTGCCAGGGATGTGGGCCGATTTCATCGTGGTGAGCGGCGGCGACCCGCTGCTCATGTCGCCGAGCGAATTGCGCGCGGTGAAGGTGGAGCAGAGCTGGGTGGGGGGGGTGATGGTTTGGGAGGGGGGATAAAATCCCGCTTCCCGGTCCCCAAAGCTTTGACCGATTGCCAAGCAGCTCACCCGCGAAAAAACATTGCAAATGAGCCGCTTTCGGTGACCCTCTGCTGACCGATGTCGCAATAGCTAGAATGTAATATCGATTCTCATTTTAAATGATCGCATCTTGACTTCAAAGCGTTTCCAAGATACTTATGTTCTAAATCGCCAAATGAACGTTCAGCGACATTGGTAATATTCGTAATGAATGGACGTGATAATGGGTAAACTGAAATATTATTGGAATTTATTTAAAAGCTATAGCAGAATTCCAAGCCCTACTCAAGTCAATGATCAAATAAAATACGGCAATTATCTATATCACTTTTTAGAACCTTGGGCGCATCTGGTTAGAACAATATTTCAGATGCTTACCAGGATCGTTACGGCAACAATGATTGTCATTAAGATATTGGCGGGAGCGGGAATATTAAATTCTGATAAAATACCAACCTATATAATTGAAACGCCTACTCTAGGAATAGTAGGGAATGCTTTGACTTATTCTGCTGCTTTTGAGCTCTCGTACATGCTTTTTACGCCGGGGCCAGATGAGGCAATAGACCCAGTTATATTGGGTTTAGCATCCGCCATCATGCTTATTATTTCCGACACAAGCGTCGATTGGACAGATGCAGTTGTTGCGCCGTTACTGTGCATCTCGATCGCTTTACTTTTCTATATCGAAAAAGAGTTTATTTCCAATCGAAGATAATGTGCATTATCTGGACTAATTAATAAAATGGAAATCAAAGGACTACCGTTTGCCGGTCTTTACTATTGTTTCATTATCCCGCTTTATCAATGAATAAATCGTTTTCACTCAAAAATAGAATAAGCTCCGCAAGAAGCTTCAACGAAAACGCTCCGAATAAAAGTCTCAAATGGAAAGTGATTGAAGAAGCGTTGGCCGTTTAAATCGTTTACTTGCAACACCCACACCCGCAAACTGGCCGCTTCCACCGTTTCACCGGCCGCTTCACCACTCGCTTCGCGCGCACGGTGCGATATTCCGTCACATATTCGGTCACCGTCCGCGTCTCGACGATCGGCGCGGCCTGGGTGACCGTCACGGTCGTCAGCGCGCCCGGCGGGGTCGCGTAGAATTGGCCGTTCACCGTCACCCCGCTCGCATAGGCGCCCGCGCCATAGCTTTGCACATAGCCTTGCGGCGGCAGCGGCTGCACCACGGGGGAAGGCGCCGAATAAGTCACCGCCGGCGGCGCGACATATTGGCCCTGATAAGTCCCCTGCCAGCGCGCGCCATTGGCGTAGCTGCCCGAATAATCGCCGGAATAGGCATAGACGTTCCAGTCGAGCCCGCTCACGCTGTCATAGACGCGCCCCCGCGCGTCGATCAGCACGGCGTCGTCATAATAGCGCGACCAATGATAGCCCTGGGGCGGCACCGGCAGGCCATAGCCCTGCCAATTGACGATCACGAAATCGGGCGCGGTCCAATAGCCGGGCAGGCGCGCGCCGCGCTCGAGCCGGCGATAGCCGCGCCAGCCGCCCGGGGCGCGCGTCCCCGCTTCCCAGCGCCCGCCGCCCTGCTAGCCGCCCTGCCATTGGCCGTTCGGCGCCTGGCCCTGCCACTGTCCACCCTGCCACTGTCCACCCTGCCACTGGCCGCCCTGCCATTGCCCCGCCTGCGCTTGACCCTGGCGCCACGCGCCTTGCGCGGTCTGCCAGCCCTGCTGCGCGGCGGCGAGCGGCTGGCCCGCTTGCGCGGGGAGCGCCGGCGCGCCCTGCGGCAGCGG
>FRDC01002665.1_pt3 | contig 18591 bp, 18 predicted proteins | sample 1106171 | NCBI WGS metagenome assembly FRDC01 (sample SAMEA3930566, study PRJEB13176) | freshwater metagenome | biome: Drinking water system; feature: drinking water; material: water | place: Singapore | collected 2014-12-20 | reverse complement strand
GCGAGCCGCGAGACATATCAAATAGATAGGCGAGTGGCGAGCGAGGACACGACAAAGCAGATGAGCCGCGCAGTAGGTTTTGCAGAGGTTTCTAATTGACTTCGTTTGGCGGAACAAAGGGAAACGGAATCGGCAACACAGCTATTCCTTCGTCCAGCAATTCGCTGGTTTGTTCTACCGTGGCTGTGCCGTAAATGCTGCGCACGGCGATTTCGCGATAATGCATTTTGCGCGCTTGCTCGGTAAATTGCTCTCCGACATAAGCGGATTGTGCTAAGACCTCGCGCAATTTTTCCTCCGTTGATTGCGCATCCTTCTGTTCAGCAGCGGTCGGTGCAGCGTTCAGGTTCAAGCGGGGCGCGGCAGGCATTTTTTGTACGCGGGGCGAAGTGCAAATCGGACAGTTCAACAATTCTCGTTGTTGCTGATCGGTGAAGGCCTCGTTGGATGCAAACCATGCCTCGAAGAGATGACCTTGCTCACAGGCTAAATTGAAAACGATCATAAGGGCAGGAGTATACTCGAACCCACTGTTTTTCCCGCTTCGAGCTCGTGATGCGCAAAGGCCGCTTCACGCAAAGCAAAGGTTTGCTGAGGTTCGCTCTTAATCTTGCCCGTTAACATCAAGTCAAACAACTCTTCCGCCATGGCCAGTAAGTCTTCACGCCGTGTCGTATAAGTGTTCAAACTTGGTCGTGTGACATAAAGCGATCCTTTGCTGGAGAGCAAACCCAGATCGAAAGCGCGAACCGCACCGCTGGTGTTACCGTAGCTGACCAACATTCCGCGGGGTTGTAAACAGTCCAATGAGGCAGAGAAAGTAGCTTGGCCTACCGAATCGTATACGACTGGCACACCGCGTCCTTGTGTCAGTTCCTTAACTCGAGCGACAACGTTTTCTTTAGTATAAATAATAGTGTGTTGACAACCGTGCGTGCGAGCCAACTTGGCCTTTTCTTCCGAGCTCACTGTGCCGATCATCGTTACGCCTAAGGCCTTTGCCCATTGGCACGCGATCGAGCCTACTCCTCCTGCGGCTGCGTGAAAAAGAATAGTTTGCCCCGCATGCAGTCGATAGGTTTGCCGAAACAAATACTGCACAGTCAAACCTTTCAACATCACCGTTGCGGCTTGCTGGTCGCTGATCTGCTCAGGCAATTTGACTAAGCGATCCGCAGGTATATTGCGTACTTCGGAGTAAGCACCTAAAGGACCGCCGCAGTAGGCAACTCGATCTCCTACATGAAGATCAGTGACTTGCGCACCGAGAGCTTCAATCACGGCGGCGGCTTCTAGCCCAAGCCCGCTCGGCAACGTAACCGGATAAAGCCCAGAACGATGATAAGTATCGATGTAATTCAAACCGATCGCTGTATTGCGTATCCGTACTTCGTTTGCTTGCGGCTCGCCTAGCGTAACGGCTTCCCAACGCATGACTTCCGGTCCGCCGGTTTGGTGGATGCGAATTGCTTGACTCATCATCTGGACCACCGCTGCGCGGCCTCAGTATCACTCGCTCTTGCCTCAACCCAGCGCGAACCTGTAGGCGTGTGTTCTTTTTTCCAGAACTGAGCACGAGTTTTTAAATAGTCCATTATGAATTCACAGGCGGCAAAAGCCTCACCACGGTGTTCGCTGCTCACCGCAACTAAGACAATTTGCTCACTTGGCTTTAATTCGCCTATTCGATGAACGATCAGCGCTTGCTTGATTGTCCAGCGTTCTCTAGCTTGCTCAATGATGTCTTCTAGGGCTCGTTCCGTCATACCCGGATAATGTTCGAGATAAAGGGTTGATACTGCATCACCCTCATTGTGGTCGCGCACTAGGCCGACAAAACTCGCTACAGCGCCTACTGCAGGATCTCCAGCTCGTAACTGTGCGATTTCACGGCCTACATCAAAATCTTCGCTTTGCACTCGCACCGGCATCGTCAACCTCCTGTAACAGGTGGAAAAAAAGCGACTTCGTCGTTGGGCTCAAGCACTGTATCGCCGTTTGCCATGACTTGATTGACTGCTGCTCGTACCGGTTTATTGTCATCGAGCTCAGTTGCCCAAGCCCCACCTCGAGCACGTAACCACTCGCGTAAATCGGCAACGGTTTTAACATGGCTTGGCAATTGCAATTGCTCGCTAGCATGCCCAAGCGTATCTCGTAAACGCGCTAAATAAGCGATCTTGATCATGATTGGAGTCTAGCAGAAGTGATCAGCGTAGCGGAAAAAGGACTGGGCGACCCGAAGGTCGCCCGCCCTGACAGGAGAACTCAGAACTTGCTCAGAACTTATACTGAACGCCGATGGAAACTTGATCTGTTTCCGGTAAACCACTGCTGAAGGTTTCGCTGCTGAAGCGTCCCAAGCGCGCAAAGCGCGTCCACTCGAGACGCAAACCTATCAACTGCGTCATATCGTAACGTACACCAACTCCAAGATTGAGTCCGTCATTATTCTTACGGTGTGTGTTTTCACCGAGCAAGCTCAGCGATCCACGGTTATCAGCTGCTGAATAACCGTAGCCTAAACGACCGTACAGCGACAGGCTGGGGCGCACATTTAGATTGGTGAAAACGTCGACATTTAATGATCGACTCGTTGGTTCGGTAGGTAATGATCCCAAGCTGATCGGTTGCAAGCGTAAGCCGAGATTACCTGTATTGGTCACTGCTGCTTCGACTGCTAATAATTGCCGCCAACGATAACCTCCATAAAGCAGCGCACCTTCATCTTTAGTCGGTGGAGCAAGTTTGTTCCATGAATGAGTCATGTTGCCCATCCTGAACGAATCCAGCCCATTCTGGCGAATCGCTAATCCCCCATAAAACCCATCCTGAGCGAATACCAGATCACTCAGGGTGATCAGGGCAAAAAGTATTCCGATGGAGTACAGATTCTTCATGGGTTTAAGTTCGCGGTTTTCCGGGCCCAACATGGTGTACATGGGGGGTGGCCGGCAGATGTCTGGCAAGTTACTCGTCTAAGCAGACCAAGTCAACGCGGCTTGTCGCACAAGACTTTCATTTTCATAAGGTTCACTCGAAAAAACACTTATAACTACATGATTAGTATTGAATCACAGGACATAAAACCCTGTTGTAGGAATGCTGCAAGCTGGCTAAAAAAGCCCCAAATGCCGGCCTATGAAGGAGGCAATAGGCTCGGGTTCGTTGAGCTTAAAAACCGGCAATGGACAGACCCTTAGCATGTCGCTTGCGAGCGCCACGATGTATGGATCGTTTGGATAGAGCAAGGGTTTTTCTAAACTTTCGCGATATACCTCAAGTTTGGGGATAGCCGCTGACTTAAATCCTTCAATCAATACTAGGTCGCAGGGTGAAAGGCGAGCGAGCGCATCATCGAAACTCAATTCCGGATCGCTGCGCAATTCATGGATCAGCGCCCAGCGCACAGCTGAAGTGATGAGCACTTCGCTGCATCCAGCCTGACGATGTCGATAAGAATCCTTGCCCGGTTGATCGATCGCAAATTGATGATGGGCATGTTTTACTAACGAAACCTTAAGTCCGGCTTGACGAAAAAGCGGTATGAGTTGCTCGATAAGCGTAGTCTTGCCGCTGCCGGAAAAACCGGCAAAGCCGAAAACTTTCATCGATGCTTGAAAGTCGGTGTTTTCTTTTCGACGAAAGCGCGCATGCCCTCTTTTTGATCATCCAAAGTAAAAGTCGAATGGAATTCGCGGCGCTCGAACAGTAAGCCTTCCGCCAGCGAGCTTTCATAGGCGCGGTTGATCGATTCTTTTATTTTCAGAACTACCGGCAGAGAAAAATTGGCTATTTTATTCGCCACATCCATAGCCTCTTCGAGCAGTTTTTCGGCAGGCACTACCCTACTCACTAAGCCTGAGCGCTCAGCTTCTTGAGCGCTGATCAGGCGACCGGTCAAACACCAATCCATGGCTTTTGCCTTGCCCACCGCACGCGGTAGGCGCTGCGTTCCTCCCATACCGGGCATGGTGCCGATGGTGATTTCCGGTTGGCCGAACTTAGCCGTATCGGCAGCAATGATGAGATCACACATCATGGCGAGTTCACAGCCTCCACCCAGAGCATAACCTGCGACTGCGGCTATTACAGGTTTGCGCGTATACCTCACCGCTTCCCAATCTTTTGTGATGTAGTTCGCGCCATAAACTTGCTGGTAATCCCACTCTGCCATAGCGCCGATGTCCGCTCCAGCAGCAAAAGCTTTTTCGTTGCCGGTGAGCACGATTACCGCCAGCCCGGGATGGGCATCGAATTCAGCGAGCGCTTGAGTGAGTTCCGCAGCCAGCGCATCATTGAGCGCGTTCATCCGCTGCGGGCGGTTTAAGCTGATGAGCCCCACCCGCCCGCGGATTTCAACTTGAATGTTGGTGTATCCAGCCATACTGATTACTTGGTTTCAACTTTCTGTTTAAGTTTGTTCAAACCTTCTTCGAAGTCCGGTCCCATCATGCGATCGAGAAATAAACCGAAATAACGATGAATCGGATTATTGGCGATATCGCCGAAATTCGCCCAGGTCACTCTAGTGGTATCGCCTGTAGCCTNNTGCATCGTAATAGTGCCTTTGGATACATACGTACCAGCTTGGAAATCGAGGTCGTAGCCGATTCCCTTAGCGGGATCCGAGCTGGTCAATTTCAACATGCCTTGTCCGGAAGTTTTTCCATCCCATTGGTAAGTCGCGCCGACTCCCGATTCGGGACCGGAAAAAGTGGTTTTCATATCCGGATATTTTTGTACTGTCCAAGCCGTCCACTCCGGCCAAGTTTTCAATGTATTGAGATAAGGAAAAATTGCTTCGGGTTTAGCATTCATCGTTAGCGCGCGCTCTACGCGATAACTCGATGGCAGAAAAAAACTGATCAGCACGAGTACCACAACGATACCGATCACAGTAAACAAGATATTTTTTAGAATCTTCATAGGCCTCCTGATAAACGCGTGTTTATTGACGAGGGCGCACTATACCTTTTTACTGTCGGCGTTGCCAAGCTTCTTGCTTTCTGACAAAACGCCGTCTAGCATCCGCTTATGAATGCTCTTCCTTCCACAAACATGATCGGCATTGTCGGCGTCGGCACTATGGGCAAAGGCATCGCACAAATTGCCGCACTCTCTGGACACACTGTCTTATTGTTCGACAATCAAGCTGCATCGCTAACTAAAGCGTATCAAGCCATCGCTCAAAGCCTACAAAAATTGACTGAGCGCGGAAAACTCGATCGCGAACAGGCAGACAGCGCGATACAGCGCATCGTTTGTTGCGATTCCTTGGCCCGCTTTTCCGATTGCGGATTGATCATCGAAGCGATCGTCGAGAACCTGGAAACTAAGCAGGCTTTATTCCAAGGATTAGAACAAGTAGTACGGGCAGATTGTATTTTAGCGAGCAATACTTCAGCTATTTCTATCACTGCAATCGCCGCGGTGCTGAAATATCCTGAACGTGTAGTCGGAATGCATTTTTTTAATCCTGCGCCGGTGTTGCCTCTGGTCGAAATAGTCAGCGGACTCGCTACATCTGCGGCTGTCGCTCAAATTGTCTATGCGACCGCCGAAAAGTGGGGCAAAACTCCTGTACACACTCGATCAACTCCCGGCTTCATCGTTAACCGTGTCGCTCGTCCTTATTACGGTGAGGCATTGCGTTTGCTCAATGAGCGCGCAGCAGATCCAGCAACACTAGATGCAATCATGCGCGACTGTGGCGGTTTCGCTATGGGGCCGTTCGAACTCATGGATCTGATCGGCTTGGATATAAATTTCGCCGTCACCGAAACCGTGCAACGAGCGTATTTCGGCGATCCTCGCTTTACGCCTTCTACCATTCAATCTGAAATGGTGGCAGCGGGATTTCTCGGCCGGAAATCAGGCCGCGGATTTTATGACTATGGCGAGCAGGTTACTCGTCCTGCAGCGCAAATCGAGCCGCCCGCTGAGCGGCCCAAGCGCATGGTTATCGCTGGAGATTTAGGCCCGGCTAGGGCGCTGGAGGAACGCTTGCAGGCAAGCGGCATCAGCATCACTCGGCAACCCGCTGATCCTTTAATCAAACCCGGCTACTTGATTGTTGAAGGCGCTTATATCGCACTGACTGACGGCCGCACAGCGACACAGATCGCTGCTCAGATTCAACATACTAATATCGTCTTATTCGATCTCGCTTTGGATTATGCGAAGACGACGCGCATAGCCATGGCCCGCGCCGATCAATGCGAAACTTGTGACTATCGAGCAAGCGTAGGCCTATTTCAGGCTATAGGGATGTCGGTTACACGTTTGGATGACTGCGCAGGAATGGCGGTCATGCGTACCGTAGCGATGCTCGCGAACGAGGCCGCCGATTTGGTTAATCAGGGTATCGCTAATACTAGCGATGTTGACTTGGCGATGCGCAAAGGTGTGAATTATCCCTTAGGCCCACTAACTTGGGCTGACCAAGTCGATCCGGCTTATATTCATACGGTATTGACCCATCTGGCCCAACACTACGGCGAAGATCGCTACCGGATTTCTCCTTTGCTACAAAGAAAAGTTTGGAGTAGGCGAAAATTCTACTAAGTTACCTACCAAGGTAACAACGCTTTACCCTCAGCGCGCTTTTGCTCGATTTCCACCAGTGCAGTACGTATGGCCACCGCTCGTTGTTCTGAAGCAGGATGAGTGGGAAACCATAGACTCAGTCCCGTACGATTTTGATGCTGGGCTAAACGGAAATGGAAATTCGGCGCGTCTTTAACGGAAAATCCTGCCCGAGCTAAAATGTAAATCGCCACATAATCCGCTTCAGCTTCCATGCCTTCTGAGAATAATCGAGACGAGATCAATGCCGCACCGTAAATCGCCAAGGCTGCAGGGCCACTCGCAAGACTCGCTGTTGCAGCGCTGGCAAGCCCAACTCCCACGGTAAGATTAGTCATCTTTTTCCTGATGTGGCTCATGATAGCGTGTGACATCTCGTGCGCCATTACGTAGGCGAGCTCTTCGTCGTTTTTTACGAAATCGAGCAAACCAGTATAAAAACCCATCTTAGAGCCATTCCAAAAAGCATTAACCGCAGCCGCATATTCCAGTGACCAGTTGTAGCGGCAGCCTTTGACAGGTGTAAGCGTAAGCTGCTTTTCCTCGTTGCCACGCTGAACAACCCAGGTAACTGTTGCCCCGTACGCCACTTTAGAAAGCTTTTCATCGATTTCGGAAAGCGTGTTTTTGCCTTCGTTGATGGTTTCATTCGCCACTTTACGCATTACATCGCCTTCTTTTAAGCCAGCCAGTTCCGCCGGGCTTCCCGGACTGACCCTCAACACAGTTGCCGCATCGGTTAGCTGCTTGTTTTGACGAGCTGGTTCATGCCAAGTTTTTCGATAAGCATGCACATTGGCAAACAAGGCGCCATACAAGGGTTTGATGTCGTCATCGCATATATCGGCTGCAGCAGTTGCCAAACGAAAATGCAAATCATGCAAGCGCTGCTGATTTGCGACAGCAGAATTAAAGGCATTGTTTTGCTGCAAGCGTCGCTCTTGTTCAAGCAAACCTGCATCTATTTCAGGACGTTTGAGGGTTGCAGCGCACCCATACAATAAAGAGAGAATAACCATTATCAAAAGTTTATGTCGCATGTGATCTCCTGGTTATTGGTGGTTATGAACGACGAGGTTTCGAGTTTACGCATAAGTTCAACGCGCGAAACACGCTTGCGACTAATGACAGGTATCAAGGTATAGTCCGGATTACGGTAGCAAGCTTTAAAGATACCGTTCGGTCAATAAATGATCTATCAAACGATTAGCGGCTTCTTCTGCAGATATTTTCAAAGTATCGATAACGATTTCAGGGGATAGCGGTACTTCGTAGGGATCATCAACGCCGGTAAAATCCTTGAGTAGCCCTGCCCGTGCCTTAGCATATAAACCTTTGCGGTCCCGTCGCTCGCACTCATCGAGTGGCGTATTGACATAAATCTCGATGAATCCACCATGAGCCATGACCATCTCGCGTACTTTTGTTCGTGCATCCGCATAAGGAGCGATCGGTGCGCAGATCGCGATGCCGCCATGCTTAGTGATTTCGCTGGCGACATAACCGATACGCAGAATATTGAGATCGCGATGCTCGCGCGAGTACCCCAATTCGCTGGACAGCAGTCGGCGCACTAGGTCGCCGTCGAGTAAAGTTACTGAGCGCTGACCGTGCTCCATGAGTTTAGCTAGCAAGGTCTTGGCGATAGTTGATTTACCCGCGCCGGATAAGCCAGTGAAGAATAAAGTGACTCCTCGCCGCCTGGTCAGTTTAATATCACGCGGTACTGGATCATCATGTAACTGTTCATCGCTTACCAGCTCAATCGCGATTTCCCGTGCTGCACTCTGTAAAGCCAGCTCCGGCCGGTCAACCAGCAAGTAGCTACAGCCGAAATTCTTGGCGATAACGGCTTGTAAAATTTTTTGCCGTAAACCATTTATTTCTCTTGACAATGGGATCACCGCAACAAGTGCATCGCCATCCAACATGGCTTCAATCGCTGCAGTCTCTGCATTAATGTCTGCGTAGTGTTTTGGTTCATCGAGAGCTGCGTCACCCAAAGCGTGTAAAACTAGAGCTTTAGCTTGCTGCTGCTTCAAAAGCTGCTGGATACGCTGCCAGTAACGAGCTGAAACTGGCTCAGTGACGATCACCGCAATCACTTTCCGCCAACCTCGATCCGCGAGTATGGCGCGAACTTCGATTGGAGAACGACGCAGCCGTGCAAAGTCATAATGCTTAGGTGCGGCGATCCCTTTAATCGCCCCACCCACATTGACTACGCCAGGACGTTGCGGCCACAGATCATCAACTGTGACCACTGCTAAAATTGCGCCATCCTCTTCACACAAAGTGAACGAGCTACCAGGCGTCAGCGCCTGCGCGAAATTCTCAGTCACCTGCAAGGCGAATGGCAACGGCCAAAACTGGTCAGAGGTTAAGCGATTAGTCGCCTCCACTGCGGCGTATTGCTGGCGATTCATGTAACCGGTAAGCGGTGTTAAGGCGCCGCTGATCAAAAGCTCAAATTGAGCCAGCGCAGTAGAGGATAAAGTCCACGCAGGAAGGGCAAAAACCTGCGCACGTAGCTCGCTAGCGTGTTCTGGCGATAATAAAGGAGTAAATATTACGCCCCCGTGTGGATCAGATAAGCAAGTCATCCGATAATTTATCAGGCGGTTTAAGGCCGCTCTAGGTTAAGATTATGGTCGGTTTAAATATTAAGTTAACTAGCTAGGAACAATGACGATTAATCATTCCGACCACTTGGCCATCCTGGAAGCAGAAGCGATCCATATCCTACGCGAAGTTGCAGCAGAATGTAAGAATCCAGCTTTGCTTTTTTCCGGCGGTAAAGATTCTACCGTGTTATTGCGTTTGGCTGAAAAAGCGTTTCGGCCTTGCCGCTTCCCCTTTCCTTTATTACACATCGACACCGGACATAATTTTCCGGAAGTCATCGCGTTTCGCGATCGCCGTGCTGCCGAATTAGGGGAACGCCTGATAGTGCGTACGCTAGACGACTCTATCGCCCGAGGGCGGATCATCCTCAAAAATTCTCAGCAAAGCCGCAATGCGGCGCAATCGATTACTTTGCTCGACACTGTGAGAGAGCTGGCTTTTGATGCCTTGATCGGTGGAGCACGACGCGATGAAGAAAAAGCGCGTGCTAAGGAACGGATCTTTTCTTTTCGCGATGAGTTCGGGCAATGGGATCCCAAGCATCAACGCCCCGAGTTATGGAATCTGTACAACACTCGCCTTCACCCAAGCGAGAACTTACGTGTTTTTCCTCTCTCCAACTGGACCGAGTTGGATATCTGGCAATTTATCGCTAGTGAAAATCTCGATCTACCAGCCATTTACTATGCGCATTTTCGTCCTATCATCCGCCGCAATGGTGGATTGGCTCCAGTTTCCCATTTATTGGAACCCATCGATGGAGAAGCGGTAGAAAACCTACAAGTCCGCTTTCGCACTGTAGGCGACATGACTTGCACTTACCCAGTCGCATCAAGCGCCACCACAGCCGAACAAGTGATCGAAGAGACCATCGTCACCACGCTCACCGAGCGTGGCGCGACACGTATGGATGACCAAACCTCGGAAGTATCTATGGAGTTAAGAAAAAGAGAAGGTTACTTCTGATTGGCAAGCCATCCACGGTAGTGGTATCTTAGCGCCCTCGTAAATAGGGCTTTAGGTTATGGACACAACTCAATCAGGCGGTTATTCATCGCAGAGCGATGTTACACAATCTTCCTCAGTCAATCGTTCTGCCTCAGCAAAACTAGAAATTCATTTATTCCAGCGCCTTTTGCAAGAACTCGGCAAGCCGCCTTTCAAAGTTAGCCTATGGAATGGCCAGGTAATACATTCGCCACAGCAGCCTGTAGCTCATCTCACTGTGCGCAAACCCGGAATCTTACGCAAAGTAGTGTTCAACCCCGTTTTGCACTTTGGTGACGCTTACAGCAACGGCGAAGTCGAAGTTGAAGGCGATTTGGTGAAATTTTTAGAACATGCTTATCGAGCTGGTGCCAAACTCGATTCGGCCGGGACTTTTAAACAGCGCATTTTGCCCTTACTGCATCGTCGGAAAAATAACTCTTTGTCGGGTTCGCGTGAGAACATCCATCATCACTACGACATCGGCAACGATTTTTATCGGCTGTGGCTTGATCAACGCATGCTCTATACCTGCGCTTATTTCCCGAATCCCGAGTTAAGTTTAGAAGATGCGCAGCTCGCTAAAATGCACCATGTTTGCCGCAAAGTACTTTTACGACCGGGCGAATCAGTTGTGGAAGCAGGCTGCGGCTGGGGTGCGCTCGCTCTGCATATGGCACGCCATTATGGAGTAAAAGTAAAAGCTTTTAATATCTCGCATGAACAAATCATTTACGCCCGCGAGCAAGCGCGCATAGAAGGCTTGGAGCAGCAGATCGAGTTTATCGAAGACGATTACCGCAATATCACCGGTCGATTCGATGCTTTTGTTTCTGTAGGAATGTTAGAACACGTCGGTACCGATCACTATCGAGAACTCGGTAATGTAATCAGCCGAGTTTTGCCGAAACACGGACGAGGATTGATCCATAGCATAGGACGTAATCGACCCGCGGCCATGAATGCCTGGATTGAGAAAAGAATTTTTCCCGGTGCTCACCCGCCGAGCTTGAGCGAAATGTCGTCCATCTTTGAACCCAATAGTTTGTCTATCTTGGATGTAGAGAACCTGCGCCTACATTACTCTAAAACTCTGCAGCATTGGCTTACGCGTTTCGAAGAAAATAAAGAACGAGTAAAGACGATGTTCGATGAAAAATTCGTGCGCATGTGGCGGCTTTACTTAAGTGGTTCGATCGCTTCGTTTAATATCGGTGAGCTACAACTCTTCCAGGCGGTCTTTGCTCCACACGACAATAACGATTTACCCTGGTCTCGCGAACATCTTTACCGAGCTGGTTGACCTCACATGGATCGTTGCGATGTTTTGATTATAGGCGGTGGTCCGGCTGGATCGACCTGTGCCTGGAAACTCAAACAAGCGGGCTTCGATGTTGCGGTACTCGACAAAAAAACATTTCCTCGCGATAAAGTTTGTGCTGGCTGGATCACCCCAGCTGTAATCGAGGAACTTGCCCTTGATATCGACGATTATCGCCACACGCGCGTGTTGCAACCGATTCGCAGTTTCATCACTGGGCTAATCGACCGCTCCGCTGTAGAAAATCGTTATGATGAAATCATCAGCTATGGTATCCGCCGTTACGAATTCGACGATTACTTGCTCAAGCGTTCGAACGCCCGCTTATTCTTGGGCGACACACTCAAAGATTTACAATGGCGTGACTCGCGCTGGCTGATCAACCACGAACTGGAGACGCCGCTCTTAATCGGAGCGGGTGGACATTTCTGTCCAGTGGCCCGTCATTTGGGTGCAAAACTAGGCGGCGATGAAACACCGGTCACTGCGCAAGAAGTTGAATTCGCAATGAGCGAATCGCAAATGCGCGACTGCCGTGTCGCCGAAGATACCCCCGAGCTCTATTTTTGTAATGACCTAAAAGGTTACGCATGGTGTTTCCGTAAAGGAATTTTTTTAAACATCGGGCTGGGCCGCGAAGACAATCACAAGCTCAGCGAACACGTGACAGCGTTTTGTGAATTCTTAAAGCGCCTTGGCCGTATTCCACGCGACATACCGAACAAATTTAACGGCCATGCCTATCTGCTCTACCCCACTGCACCGCGCGAAGTTATCGCCGACCATGCTATGTTGATCGGCGATTCAGCCGGGCTCGCCTATCCGCAAAGCGGCGAGGGAATCCGCCCGGCTGTGGAATCGGCATTACTCGCCGCACAGGTTATCATCGAGGCAAAAGGAAATTACTCTCAAGTTCACCTAGAAACTTATCGCCAACGCCTAATTGAGCGCTTTGGCGCACGCCAGACCGGAAAAAGCGATTTTGTTCCGACGCGCATTAAACAGTGGGTCGGCGGATTACTTTTATCCAGTGGCTGGTTCTCTCGCCATTTTGTGATCGATCGCTGGTTCTTGCATCGACAGCAAGCGGCGTTGTCATCAAACTAGTTAAACCAACTTTAAAACGAACATGAAAAAATTATCTTCAATTATTGCTTTATTACTGCTTATTCCGTATGGGTTTGCCCATGAATTGTGGCTCGAACCGGAAACTTTCTTCCCTAATCCGAAGCTGAAAACTGCTGTGCGGCTTTATATCGGTGATGGTTTAGTTAAAGATCGTGAAGAGTTTCCGATTCAACTTGATCGAATAGTCGCGTTTAAACTGTCTTCAGCTTCCGGTAACATCGACTTAAGGCCTTCTGTAGCTGAAGGGGCAAAACCGGTTTATATCTTTTCCGCCGATCGTGAAGGGAACTATCTATTGGCGATGGAGCGAAATTGGTCCTATATCAAAATTGAACCGCAGAAATTCGAAGACTACCTGCGCAGCGATGGCATTGAATACATCATCGAACAGCGCGCTAAATTAGGTGAAAGCACAAAAGAGGGACGTGAACGTTATAGCCGTTTTATCAAAACGCTTTTGCAAGTCGGCGATAAACGCGATGAAACTTATCAAAAAGAACTGGGGTTAAGACTAGAAATCACTCCTATAGAGAACCCTTACTCAAAAAAAGTTGGTGACAATCTGACTTTTAAAGTCACCTTCGACGGTAAACCTCTCGCCGGAAAAACCGTTTTCGCCGATAACCAAAATAGCACGGTGCAAAAAATGCTGACCGATGATGAAGGAAAAATAACCATGAAAATAGCGCACAGCGGTTTATGGTTAGTGCGTCTTGTCTATATGCAAAGATGCAAAAGGAATTGCGTTCAGGCTGATTGGGAGAGTTTCTGGGGATCGTTTAGTTTTGGTGTGCGAGGTTGATTTGGCTGCTAACAGACCAAATACACACTAGCGATTGCATCAGGTATAACCAGTGTTATACTCACCGTTATGAAAACTGCAGTTTCTATCCCCGATCGGGTTTTTAATTCTGCCGAAAAACTCGCAGCGCGCCTCGGTCTATCTAGAAGCGAGCTTTATGCAAAAGCTCTTGCTAGTTTGGTTGAAAAGCATAGTGAAAGTCTAATTACCGCAAAGCTTAATGAACTTTACGGCCCCGAGGGAGAAGAATCATCGCTCGATCGGGAAACTGCTTTACTGCAGATTCGCTCATTGCGGCGCAAAAAAAGATAATGTTAAGAGGCGAAATTTGGTGGACATCGATCCCCGATCCAGTAGGCTCTGAGCCTGGATATCGCAGACCATGTCTCATTGTTTCTGCTGATTCATTTAATCGGAGTCGCATTAATACAGTTATTGCTGTCGTGATTACTTCAAACTTACGATTAGCTGATGCGCCGGGCAACATTCGGCTACCCTCAAGAAATACGGGTTTGTCTAAACCATCAGTAGCTAATGTTTCGCAAATTATCACCATCGACAAATTGTTTCTTACTGAGCGAATTGGCCGTGTGCCCCCGTTAATTATGAACGATGTCGATAATGGTTTACGGCTGTCGTTGGCGCTATAAGTAAAGCTAAGATTCAAAATCTATTAAACGCTCTTGGTAATGCTCGTCGAACCGGTTTAACCCCGCAAAAAATCCGGTAGCAATGAAATGGGTTGTTTTTGCACTGCCTTGGTCGCCTCCCATTCGGCTTTAGATTCGAGTTTTTGCAGAAACTGCACTGTACCCCCTACTCGCACTGCGATCGGCAGTCCATCGCGATAAAGCACGCGGTTGGTGGTAAGCGCGGGTACTTTTGCGTCAGGTGTCAAAATACCGACTAGATTCAAAGGATCAGCGCCGCAGAGCGACAACAAAGTTTCAGAAAGCGTTGTACGCCGCAGATCGCGCAGCAAACCCACAGCCTCAGGAAGAGCAAACTGTTCGCCGGAAAAACCAGCCACGAATCGTCCGCCGCGAATTTCGCCTCGCGCTTCCAAACGGTGATAGACACGCAACAGTTCGCGCCAAGTCGGTAACCAATTCGCTTCGCGTTCGAGTAGCCGCCAAAACACCACACCGTATCTGCGCAACAAACTCATAGCGATGTGTTCGCTTGGTCGTTCACTCTCTCCTGCATCCGGTATACCTTTGTTCACGAGCGCCCAACGTCCGGCATCTTCAACGCCGTAGCGCGCGCCACGACGCCAGCGCTTGCCAGTGGAAACTGGTTTACGTCGTTCTGAAGGCGTCAGCAATGCACGTAAACCGATAAAGCTGTCGGCATGAGCGGCACCCCGTGCTACCAGTTCAGCAAGTGCTTCTTCGAGTTCGGTGTGTAACAAGCCGGTACCTGCGCTCAGCTCATCGAAAAAAGATGCGCCATGTCTAGCAAGAAATTCTGCGACTGTTGCAGCCCGCGGGGTAAATCGTTCGCTATCACTCTTGTTAGCAAGTCCTTCCCAAAATCCTGCATGTCGGCGCGGAATGAGTGCAATAGGGGTATTACGCACTGGGCTCACCGAGCGTGCCGTTTCGGTTTGCGAAACGCTTAAGCGTGTCCAGGTTACCCGACCTCGCGAGCAAAGTTCGTCTAACCATGCAGGATCATAATCGCGCAGGCGCGCCGGTAAAATTTCCGCCTCCCAGGCGATAGCGGGCGCTTCATAGCCCGCCAATTGTTCGATGATCGCTGCAAGCGCATCTGGTCCTTCGCCACGACTTTCTTCAGTAACTCTTTGCCAACGACATAAGAAGCGCAAAAAATCTCGTGCATCCACCGGCTCGATTTCCGCTCGTAGTCGATTCACAGTGTAGCGATGAATGCGCGCTAACAAGGCTCGCTCGCACCATTCAACTTGCTCTGCGCCGGTAAATTGCCCGCGCATCACTACACCTTCTGCTTCCAAATGATGCAAGGCCACTTCACAATCTGTAAGCGAGATATGCAGTGTCGTGATGAGATCTTGTGCTGTGGTCGGTCCCAATGCGGCAAGTCGGCTGCGCAGGATTTCCAAAATCGCTGCCTCACGAGTCCACGTTCGAGCAAAATCTTCTGGCACGATCACTTGTGGTCGGCAATCGGGGGCGCTGTATACAGCGATAAATTCCGGCAAACGTTCGGTGGCAATCCAACCTAAGGCAGATCCATCGGTTAAAAACACTTGGGCTGCACGGTGCGCTGCGACTAAGTCAGTCAATAACTCGCGCCAGCGCGGCGTAAGCTCTGCAGGAACAAGCAAGGCTAAGGTCATCAATACATCGTGTAGTTCATCAGCGGTTTCTGCTTGCGGCCACGCTTCCTCGCGTACCCGTTGGATCGCTTGAATGTCCAGCTTGGCGAGATCTTGCGCACTTTCAGCATCCAACCAACGGCGCGACAGCACTGCTTGAGTGCGCCGCTCTTCCAATGGAGCATCATCCAAAAAGGCGTAGGGGCGTGCATTGAGAATCTCCGCTGCCAGTGGCGAAGGTTCGGTGACATCGCGAGCCACTATGGTGATTTGTTGTGCCTCGATCTCAACTAATACATGTTCTAATCCTTGTATATCCATAGCGCCGTGCAGGCAATCGTCGATGGTTTGTTTCACTAAAGGATGATCGGGAATCTCACGATCGCCGACGATGTTTTCCAGGCAGGCTAATTGATCAGGGAAAACCGCCGCCACTAAATCTTCCGCCATCATACGCTGCAGCTGTGGCGGGACTTTCTTTCCGCCTCGATAACGCGGTAAGGCTAAAGCGTTAGTTGCTACCCAGCGCCAGCGTGCGTTAAACATCGGCGCATCGAATAAAGCCTGTGTCAAAACAGCTCTTACATTACTAGCGCTGAGATAATGCGCGACCTCAGCCAGAGGAAAGCTATGACTTTTAGATAAAGAGATGATGATCGCATCTTCAGTGGCGGCGGCCTGCAATTCAAAATTGAATTTACGGCAAAAGCGCTTACGCAGTGCCAATCCCCAAGCGCGGTTCAGGCGAGAACCATATGGCGAATGGATGATCAATTGCATGCCGCCCGATTCATCGAAAAAACGTTCCAAAACGATTTGCGCCTGCAAGGGCAATACACCCAAAGCTTTTTTCGCTGCGGTGAGATAGGTAATCAATTGCTCTGCTGCTGATTCCGCAATGCCCAGCTCCTGTTTCAACCAGTTGTTAGCAGCTTCACTGCCTAGCTCCAATCGTTCGGCGATTTCTTCGCGCAAACGCGACACCGCAAACGATAATTCATCGCAGCGCCCCGGCGCTTCACCGAGCCAAAATGGGATAGTCGGCGGTTGCCCTTTCGCATCGGCAACGCGCACGCGACCCGCTTCCACGCGCAGAATGCGATACGAAGCATTGCCTAGCTGAAAAATATCTCCAGCCATGCTTTCGATGGCAAAGTCTTCATTCACCGTGCCGATTTGTTGCGCTTCCGGTTCCAGGATGACTTGATAATCGGCGGTATCGGGGATCGTTCCGCCAGAAGTCACTGCAGTGAGCTTAGCACCGCGCCGCGCACGCAAGCGTTTGTTTACTGCGTCGCGATGCAGATAAGCGCTACGTCGGCCTCGACGTGTCGCATAGCCCTCGCTCAGCATACTGATAATTTCGCTAAACTGAACACGAGTAAGCTCGCGATAGGGATAAGCTCGACCTACTAACTGGTAAAGCTCATCTTCGCTGTATTCGTGACAGGCCACCTCCGCAACCAATTGCTGCGCTAAAACATCGATTGGCTGCGGAGGCACAGTAAGTTGATCGAGCTCACCGCGGCACACCGCATCGAGCAGTGCGACACATTCGACCAGATCGTCGCGCGACAGCGGAAACAAGCGCCCTTTAGGAAGCGCACCCACAGCGTGACCGGATCGTCCCACTCTCTGCAAGAACGCAGCGATTGAGCGCGGCGAAGCAAGCTGGCACACCAGATCAACCTCACCGATATCAATGCCGAGCTCTAACGATGCAGTCGCGACTAAAGTTTTTAATTCGCCACGTTTTAAGCGTTGCTCTGCTGATAAGCGGAGTTCCTTAGCTAAGCTGCCATGATGTGCAGCGACGTTCTCTTCGCCCAAACGCTCAGATAAATGCCGTGCCAGACGTTCTGCCATGCGGCGCGTGTTGACGAAAATCAAAGTCGTGCGATGTTCCGCGACCAACGCAGCCAGGCGATCGTAAACTAATTGCCAGATTTCTCCGGACATGACTGCTTCCAAAGGCGCTGGAGGAACTTCGATGGCAAGATCGCGCTCGCGTATGTGGCCGGAATCGATGATGATGCAATCACTTTGCCTGCCACCGATCAGGTAACGAGCGATATGCTCGATCGGCTTCTGTGTTGCAGAAATGCCTACACGAGTGATCGGCTGCTCTGCTAACGCGCTCAACCGCTCGAGCGATAGTGCCAGATGCGCGCCGCGTTTATCGTCAGCGATGGCGTGAATTTCATCGACGATCACCGTGCGCGTCGTGCGCAACATTTTGCGTCCTGAATCTGAGGTGAGCAGAATGTATAGAGATTCTGGCGTGGTGACCACTATATGTGGAGGACGCCGGCGCATCTTATCCCGTTCACTTTGTGGTGTATCGCCAGTGCGCACCTGGGTGCGGATTTCGACATCGGCAAATCCCGCACACATGAGCTCATCGCGAATACCGGACAACGGCCACTCTAAATTGCGTTGGATATCGTTGGATAAGGCTTTGAGCGGCGAGACATAAACAATCGCCGTTTCATCGGCCAAGCCACTTTGCAAACCACGTTGTATTAAATCATCGAGCATCGCTAAAAAAGCGGCCAGAGTTTTACCTGAACCAGTCGGCGCTGCGATCAACACATGTTGGCCGGCACGAATGGCAGGCCAGGCCTTTAACTGTGGTTCGGTAGGCGCAGCAAATGCCTTGTTAAACCAGCCTCGTACTGCGGGATGAAAGAGTTGCAGCGCGGTGTGTTCCATGGGCTGACAGTATAAATTGCTTACGGCAAATACTCTAAATCTGCTAAATCTTTAAGCTTGCCTGCCGCTTTTTTGTTGATTTTCAGATGCTTCAAACTAATGAGGTTAATTTCTACTTTGTCGATCTTG
>FRDC01000465.1_pt1 | contig 18593 bp, 17 predicted proteins | sample 1106171 | NCBI WGS metagenome assembly FRDC01 (sample SAMEA3930566, study PRJEB13176) | freshwater metagenome | biome: Drinking water system; feature: drinking water; material: water | place: Singapore | collected 2014-12-20 | reverse complement strand
GGATAGATTCGGCAAGGTACGGACAGGTCCGCTGGGAATGTCCGATGCGTTTCCCAACGGCGCTTGAGCTGTTTTCACCGAGGGACTGAGCGAGCCGGCGGAGTTGGACGGACTAACCACAGTGCTTTTACTCAATGTGTTGATCAGCGTCTGGGCAGGGGCGACTGAAGCGCAGACGACGCTCAGAACGCCTGCTAGAGCAATAGGATGAAGAGCGTGAAGAGGCATGATCGCTCCTACAGTGGTTTATCAGACACCTCGATGACCCGGAACATGCCCGCCTCCATGTGGAGGAGCAAATGACAGTGAAACGCCCAGGGTCCGGGAGCGTCCGCGGTGACCGCGACGGATACCCGCTCCGCGGGCTTGACGATGACGGTGTGCTTGCGTGGCAGGTACTTGCCCGCGCCGTTTTCCAGATGCATCCACATGCCGTGCAAATGAAGCGGATGCTCCATCATCGTGTCGTTGACGAACGTGAGACGCAGCCGTTCTCCATAGCGAAAACGAATCGGTTCCGGTGCGTCAGAGTATTTCTTCCCATTGAACGACCACATATAGCGGTCGCCCATATTGCCCGTGACATGGAGTTCAATCTCTCGCGCCGGCTCCCGTTGGTCAGGGTAGGGCGTCAGACTTTTTAAATCGGTGTAACGCAAGACTCGCCAAGGGCTGTTTTCCAGCCCTCTGCCTGGTTCCCCAAACCGGTTCTGCGAATACTCGGCCACCGTTTGGTTGCCGGTGCCATGATCGTCGGGACCATGTTTGACGGGCTCGGCGCCGGGAATCATCGACGCAGTTTGTTCAGCAGGAGCTTGACTGGACATATCGTGCATACCCGCATCGTGTTGCCTGTGATCCATGCTCGGAGTGTTAGCTGAAGGCTTGCTGCTCGGCTTCTCGTCGGATGAACCCATACCGGGCATCGTCATCCCGCCGCCGTTCGCGTGCTGCATGCCCGACATGTCCGTGCCCATATCCATGTGGGTCATGCTCATCCCCATGTCTTCCATCGTCCGAAGCGGACGAGGCCGACGTTCTGGAATCTCTCCTTCCATCCCAGGCCGAGGAGCCAGCGTGCCGCGTGCGTATCCGCTACGGTCCATGGTCTCGGCAAAGATGGTATAGGCGCGGTCGCCGGGCGGTTCGACAATCACGTCGTAGGTCTCCGCTACTCCCATACGCAGTTCCTCCACCGCGACGGGCTGGATATTCTGCCCATCGGCTTGCACGACCGTCATCGTGAGGCCAGGAATACGCACGTCATAAAAGGTCATGGAGGCCGCGTTGATGAAACGCAGGCGGACTTTCTCTCCGGGGCGAAACAGTCCGGTCCAGTTGGCGCCAGGAGCCATGCCGTTCATGAGGTAGGTAAAGGTGTAGCCGGTCACATCCGCGAAGTCCGTCGGATCCATCCGCATCTGGTCCCACATGAGGTAGTTCTTCAGCGTCGTCCACAAGCCCCAGTCGGCGATATTGGCGAAAAACTCGGCCGCTGTCCGTTGCTGGAAGTTATAGTAGCCCGGCAGTTTTTTGAGATGGGCAAACACGGACTCCGGCGACTCGAAGGTCCAATCTGAGAGCATCACGACATAGTCTCGGTCATAGTGAAACGGCTCGGGTTGGAGGGGATCAAGAATCATGGGCGCATACATTCCCCGCATCTCTTGGCCTCCCGAATGACTGTGATACCAGTAGGTGCCGCTCTGCTTGACGGGAAACCGATAGGTGAAGGTCGTGCCGGGTTTGATGCCGGCGAAACTCACCCCCGGCACGCCGTCCACCTCTGGCGGGAGGAGAATGCCATGCCAGTGAATCGACGTGATTTCCGTCAACCGGTTCGTGACCCGCAGTGTCACGTCTTGACCTTCTCGCAGGCGAACCACCGGGCCCGGGATCGTTCCGTTGACGGTCATCGCGGTCGCGGTTCGTCCGTTCACTGTAAACGGTGTCTCCTCGATGGTCAGGTCGATGACCTCTCCGCTCAGCGTCGGGGGTGACCCCACACCTGCACGGCCGTTGGTCATGGCCGGCGTCCAGGCGCAAGCGGGAATGAGCTGTTGTGCCGCGCCTAACAGCCCAAAAATTCCGGCTCGCTGTAGGAACAGACGCCTGGAAACGAGAGTGGCTTGATTGTTTGGTGCGTGTCTTTTCTGCTGCATGATGATTTGTTCTTTCTTCTCACAAAGCCTAGTCGAGGACGAATGAGCCCGGAATCTCCGCCGTAGCTAGTCTTAGATCTGTCTCATCACGGAGCAGGTGAGGAAGAATTGACGCGTCTCCACACATAGCTCCCCCCGTGTTCACGCGGTGGGATATTGTTCCTTGTCCCGACCCGCACGTACCACCAGATGCCGTTGGCCAGCGTCCCGTCCTCGGACATGACCAATTCAAATTCTCCTTCGCGATCATTCCCGGTTTGTTTCCAAGTGCCTCGCCACCGACGATCTACAAAGCTCGTTGTCTTGAATAGTCCGTCTTGCCACGTATAGGGGCCATTGCCCTGTCGATCGAGCGTGGCACGATACGTTCGACTTTCTTCGACCTCGAGGATGTCCCACTCACCGCTGAGATCGTACGTCTCCTGCGACTTCCTGTTCATTTCATGAGACCCTGGCTCCAGCGTCCCAGCCATGTCTGCCGAAATGCGGAAGGCCAATTCCGCCTCCGATGCGCTGGACACGGACAATGGAATCAGCAACCAGATGACCAACCCTGTGAAGAAGACAAAGTGACATTCCCCTCGCTGATGGGAACATTCGAGTGTACAACGGCTCATAATGAACCCTCCTTTTCAGGCAGGCCTTTGATCGAATATCCACCCCCCTCAAAGCAGGCTGACTCCTCGAACCGACTACGTCCACAGACCGGTGCATTCCACTCATTAATGACTATGGCCCTGTCCGCCCGACATACCCTGATAGCCGCTTGACCTGGATGGCGCCTCTACTCTGGTGAACGGCGGGGCGTTCTCGATGACGTCGTTCTCAGGTGCCAAATCCCTCGCTTTGATGAAGTGCAGCTTGGCGTCCGCATCTTTCCCTTGTCTGTAGAGCACCATGCCCAGGTTGTAATGCGCTTCCGCGAGCGACGGCGCAATCTTGACTGCTGCCTCGAATTGTTCCGTCGCCCGGTTCCACTGCTCTTGCTTGTACGCTTGAATTCCGGCTTTGTTGTGGCGAGCTGCGAGGTCATCGGTTCCGGACGGAGCAGATAACAGCGGGCCTTGCCATAACTGACACGCACTGACTGCTGTGGCGACTATACACAGGACAATGATGCTTCCAGCTCCAATTCTCATTGAGGCACTCCTTCCTGGGTAAATTGTTATCATCGTGATATGGGAATGCGGACTTCCAAGCATTCGCCCACAGACAATCCTGTCCATGATGGGAGAGTATTTCTCTCCTTAGACGTGACGCTTATGTGTGTCCGGCTGTTTCAGATACTGAAGAGCTTTCTCCCTCCACTCATCGGGTCGCTCGCACGGCGATAAATAACCAAGGAAGTTGTCGCCCTGGTCGCAAAACGAGAGGGTCGAATCCAGACCCACCACCAATCGCCCCTTTTCCTGCTGTACCAGCGCCCAACAGGCCAATGGAGCAATCCAGACCGGATTATTCTTGTTGCGGTGAGGCTGAATCGCATAGACGGCCTGCCAACCGTCTGCAGGTGTGATTTGAATGATCTGTCTTGCCATAAAATCCCCTCTCTTGTTGCCTGGTTAAGAACGATCGGTTTGTTCGGTCAGCCGCTCCACCTTCATGATGAACACTAAGCACAACGCGCCAATGCCGATCCATACCAGTTCTCTCACCCGGCGCAGGATGGCAAAGGTCATCCCCGTCACGTCGCTATAGCCATAGGCCCTCAGCAGTATCAGCGTCCCCGCCTCTTGCGCGCCGATACTGCCAGGAACGAAAAACGTCCCTCCCTTTATGAGGGTGGTCAAGGCATCGATGGACAGCGCCGTCACGATATCGATCGGTTCTCCGAGGTACCGCACAATCACATAAGCTTCGAGGGCACCGACCAACCAACCGCCGAAAAACGCGCCGGCAGAGAGAAAAAAAGACGCTCGATTACGGGTATAAAATTCCACGATCGCCTCATCGAGCGCGAGTAACTTCTCGCGTTTGGCTTCAAGAGCCGTGATCCGAATCCCGCATTGCGCCATGGCATAAAACATGACGGCGAAGAGTCCTTGGCGTTGAATGACAATAAACAGAGCAGTGGCGAACAGAAGGAGCCCCAAACTGACGATGACGGTAAGGCCGGAAAGGTACTCAGTCGATGCCGATGCGGAGGGAACCAAAACGCCGATGCTTAAGCCGATGCCAATAAAAATATAGATGATTTGGGCGATCGTCATAGTCGTCTTGGCAACGATGACTGACGCCAATCCATCGACCATCGGGACGGAGAATGTCTTGAGTAAACTCGCTTTGAGAGGTTCTCCGCCGACATAGGCGGCCGGGGTCGTCGCGTTGACCAGTTCACCGGCCGTTCGGATCATAAATAGCCGAGCAAATGGCACAACGGCTTTGTGGCGTCCTAAGGTGAGTTGCCAGCCGACGCAATCAAGGAGATACATCGCAGTCGACGGTACAAGCATAACAACCAACCCCACTGCCCCGAGACTCACGCATGTTCTATAAATCCTTTCCGGTCCGATATGGACCACGAGACCACTCACGGTGACCACACCCAACAGCAGGAGGATCACCTTAATGCCACGCGCTGAAAAAATAGATGACATGAGCCGCTATCCCGCAGCAGAGACTCCACCGTGTAGCGATGTCGCGACGCATTCCCTCATGGTGAACGCGCGCAAATAACGACGGCCTACGTTTTCGTCAAGGCGGCCGTCGATACCAGATTTAGGGAATCAGTAAAACCGGAAGCGTGGAGGGTGAAACGGCGAGCGCGGGGCTAATAGTTTTGGAAGCACAGGGGCCAATGAAGTCGCAAGACCCAAAAGGGTTAGGAGGAAGAATAACGCTGACAAGTCGACTGATGCCATACACGTCACGCAAGAGGCAGTGTCGTCATGGTGATGAAGGTGACCCGACTGGTGCGACATACTTCCCATCAGTGGGACTATACACAACAAGAGAAGACTCAGAACTATTATGACTACTATGTATGATTGGAGACCCATTTGATACTCTTATGACAAATCCGGCAATTCGAGTCAAGTCAGTTCTCGCTCAACAATTAGCGTTACCTTCAGCGAAGGGGTCGTGGCTCGTCGGTCGTTCAGGTGGTACTTCGCTGTTGACATGGCTCACCAGGCCGTATACTTTTCCTGCATCATTTGATGCGTATCAAGCACATGGAGTCTTCTATGCGCCATGCGGGATCGCTTATTTGTAGAAGCCTGCTCTTTCTCATCTGTCTCGCTCCAACTGTGATGGCGTCAGAACCTCCCGATCCAGAAACCGCCATTCGCAGGATGGTGCGCGCCAATGCCGAAAAAGATCTCCCGACGCTTTCTCGCCTGATGGCGCATGATGCCGATATCGTCAGTTACTCCGTCGGTGGGAGAAAATACGTCGGCTGGCCCGAGTTCGAACGAGAAATGCGGGAGGAATTCGTCAATGCCCAGAGGATCGAGATTCCGATCAATGAACTCAAAGTCTGGACAAAAGGAGACTTGGCCTGGTTTACGATGGAGCTCGATTACATCCGCTACGTCGGTGAAGGGTCCGCGGTCAAGCGAACCGTGCTCCCGCTGAGGGAAACCGGTGTGCTCGAACGTCGCGCCGGCCGATGGCAGTTGTTGTCGTGGCATGAATCGTTTCGATCCGCTCAACTTGGAGGCCCTCTGGCTTTGCCGACGGCCACAGAATCGCAAAAGCTGGTGAATGGTGCTGCTGCCGCGACGCAAAATGTGAGCGGGGACTGGGATATTCTCGAAGTCGAGGACGAAAGACGCTACAAGGCGACGTTGGACAAGAACGGAAACGGCCCCTATACCTGGCAGGGCGGACGGTTTACCACAACAAAAATCGAGAACCGACTGTGGCAAGGTACCTGGCATCAGCCCGGCAACGATCGCGAAGGCGGGTTCGAGGTTGTCCTCTCGGAAGACGGCACGCAAGCCAAGGGGATCTGGTGGTACACCCGAGTCGATACGAGAAACAATATTCCGCCGAAGGAACACGGCGGCACGTATCACTGGAAGAAAGTGACACCATCACCGGCCAGCGCCCAATGAGCTAGTATAATGCGTCATAAATAACTTGACAATAGGAGTCATGGCCGATAGGTATTGCGGCATGCATCTGGCCCCGCCTATCGTGTTGTCGCCTGAGGAGCGTTCGACGCTGACCGCGTGGGCTCATGCGAAGAGCCTGCCCCTGCGTGTCGTGCAACGAGCCCAGATCATCACGCTGGCTGCTGACGGGATGCTGAGTCAGGACATTGCGCGGCAGTTGGGAATCTCGCGGCCCACGGTGCAACTGTGGCGTGAACGGTTCTTGGGGCTGCGTGTGGCTGGACTCGAGCACGATGCGCCCCGTCCCGGTCGTCTTCCCCGCATTCCGGCTCGGACGGTCCGCAGGATCGTTGAGGCGACCCTGCACACCACCCCGCCCGCTGCGACACGCTGGAGTACCCGGACCATGGCGGATGCGCACGGGGTCAGCGAAGCCACGGTGCGCCGCATCTGGAAGCAGCATGGACTCAAGCCTCATCTGAGCAAGATGTTCAAGCTCAGCCGTGACACCCAGTTTGTCGAAAAGCTCTATGACGTGGTGGGGCTGTATCTCAATCCTCCGGACAAGTCCGTGGTGCTCTCCGTGGATGAGAAAAGCCAGATCCAAGCCCTCGACCGCACCCAGCCTGGCCTTCCGAGGAAGAAGGGCCGCTGTGGGACCCGAACGCACGCCTATACACGCCATGGCACAACGACCTTGTTTGCGGCGCTGAACCTGCTCGATGGGAACGTGATCGGCGATTGCCTGCCGCGGCATCGGCATCAGGAGTTCATCCGGTTCCTCAAGAAGATTGACGCCGAGACCCCGTCCCATCTCGATCTGCATCTCATCGTGGACAACTATGGGACGCACAAACATCCTCGTGTGAAGAGCTGGGTGCGCCGGCATCCGCGCTTCCATCTGCATTTTATCCCCACATCCAGTTCGTGGCTGAACATCGTGGAACGGTGGTTCCGAGACCCACGGACAAGCGCATTCGCCGGGGCAGCTTTCGCAACGTCCGTGAACTCATTGCCACCATCCACGAGTACCTGAACCTTCACAACCAGAATCCCCGTGTCTTTACATGGACTGCGTCGGCGGAACGCATTTGGGCCAAAGTCGTTAAATGTCAAGAAGCGTTAGATGCACTACACTAGGTAGAGTTCGTATTCGTGGCGCTCAGGGGCGCCGCAGTACTCGGTGCCTCGATCGGTGAGCACGCGATTCAGGGCAATTTCATGCTGGTCGAAGAGCGGCAGGACTCGGTCATTGAGTAAGTCGGCTGCCGTCACTGGCGTCTTCCGATCGTACAGCTTTGCAAAGCCCACCTTGCTGTAGGTGTCGATGAAGGTCTGCTGATAGATCCGGCCGACCCCCTTCAAGGTGCCCACATAGCAGGTATCTTGAGCGCCACAGTAGCCCGGACATTCGCTCTCAAATTCGCCGTGGGCTTCTTTATCCGCCGTCCCCTTCTCCAGGGCGACGACCTGGGCTTCCGTCAAGACCAGCCCTTCTTGAGCCACCTTGGCCTCTAACGCCTTGAGCCGTTTCCGCATGGTTTCCAAATCATGCCGGAGCCAGATGCACCGGACACCCGCGGGGGAGATCGTCAGCGCCTGCTTGCGCAGTTCATTGGCCACCCGCACTTGGCCCCACGCCGGTTGGGCCACCGCTATGGCCATAATGGCCTGTTCCACCTCCGCTGGCACTCGGTTCTTGAGCAGCGGTTTCTGACGGGAAATCTCTTGCAACGCGGCCTCCCCGCCCGGCTCATAGAGTGCTTTGAAGCGATAGAAGCTGTCTCGGCTATGCCCCATCAAACGACAGGCCTTCGAGACATTGTCGAGTTGCTTCGCCAATTCCAACACACCCACCTTCATCTTGATGATCTTCTGTTCCGTCTTCATCACCCTCACTCCTTTCGTGAAGGGGAGGACTCTACCGGACTGTCAGATCAAGTTCTAACTTCTACACCCTAACATTTCTTTCATTCCACCGGACACCTTCAGGAAAAATGAAGACCGACGGCGCCAAGTCTTGACCGCAACAGAAAGGAACGCTGCCCATTGTTCGACGGTGAGCGCTTTGATTTTGGCCGGTCATACTTTCCTTCTCAAACGGGCCGAAGTCTTTGCCGAGCTCACTCGCAGGATTCGTTGGATCGGCGTTGTCTGCCACAACCACTTGCACCATGGCCCGAGTATCGAGAACAAATAACTCACGGTCCGCCGTTTGTATTTGGCCTCGGATCGTGCAAGAGTGGGTTGTAGTCTCGTTGATCGCCGTTCTACAATGCACCCTAGCCATGACCTTGGCATTACGCCGGTTCCCTGTCTTCGGGCCTATGAACGATGAAGTCCTGCTTCGGAAAAGTTGCGCGGCAGCTCCCGCACCGGCTATGGAACGGCAACGAATCTCTATAATCGCAGCTGGAAAATCTATGGCAACGTTCCGGTCGCTGTTGGAGACGTATGCTCGTTAAAAGTCAGGCGAACGGTAAGAAAGTGGGGCTCGGTAACAGAGGGTATGGTGCGATGGTCCGGTGGGAAGAGTATGGGATTGAAACTGTAGTAATGAATGACGAGTCATAGGAAAGACTAAACGACTACGTCCAAGAGTTGTGTTATGGCTTTATGAGTGAGTTCAGAAGTCGAGACGAATGAGTTTGGCCGCGATGGTTCACCAGTGGCTATTTTACTACGCTATGTACTATTCAAATGGAGGTGCCCGCATGAAGCGAGAACGGTCGTCCATATATGGCACAGCGTTATTGACTTGGGGGGCCTTCACGGTCCTGCTGGTTCCGATCACCCATTCGCAGCCAGTGGCGACATCCGGGATTGCGGAGCCTGCACCGATAATCGAATACAAACGAATAAGCCCGAGCGAAACCTACGTCGCAGGGTTCGGTGGATATACGTTCGAAGGGGCGCTCTCTAATGTAGACGTGGGCGGCGTTAGTAGACCTGATCGTAACCTTGCGGATTCGGTCGTATACGGCGGGAAACTAGGCCATTTCTTCGGTGATCGATTGGATTGGCTAGGCGTGGAGATGGAAGCGTATAACACAACTCCTCATGTGGAGCAGAGAGATCAAACCCCTGGAAGTCATCTTCGGGTCACAACTTTGGCGTTCAATCTTATCGGGCGACTGAACTTCGCCTGTGAATTAAAAACCGAGCGAACGGAGACGCGAGCGGAGAAGCAACCCGGGCCGGGAGCCACGGAACGAAAAGTAAGCTACGAAACTCGATATGAGCGGGAGTTTTGCCGGCTGCAGCCGTATGGCGGCGTAGGACTCGGGGTTTTCTTTGCAAATCTGTCAAATATTGACGGAGGGAATATCAGCTCGTCCGACAACGCCGTGCCGGGCCTTAACCTTTTGGGCGGTGTGCGCTATTTCTTCACCGAACGTGTTGGACTGTTCGGGGAATACAAATACAATCAAGCGACGTTCGACTTCGGAAATGGCGCTGGGTTCGCATCGATCAAAGCTGATTATCACAATAGTCATTTTGTCGGAGGACTATCCTACCACTTCTAATTCAGTGGAAAGTTTCGGTTCATGAATGATGGGCACGAGATTCGAGATCCCCGAAGCGATTCATGTAATAAAGGAGACCCTTCCCGCGACTGTCGGTGCTTCATCTCACTTCCAATAGTGCCAATCTTAGCAGGAGGACATGATTCTGGGGGACTGCTACCCGAGGTAAGAATAACTATGTTTCGCCAGTATAGAGTTTCGCGAGTCAGACAGAGGCATAAGCAGTAGGTGTGTAAATGAGATGAAGGCGGTGTATCCTCGCGGGTGACCAAACCCAACCGGCTGAGATGCTCAGCCAGAGAGGAGGACGACACAGCCATGGAGCAGCAAAGCACAACGGCTCGTGAGGTCAAGTGTGAGGTGGGAGAACTTGGAAACCTGGGTCCGTGGCCACGTGCAAGGCTTTATCCAGCAGGTGCTGGAGCAGGAAGTCAGTGGGTTCTTGGGGCGTCAGAAATCGCAGCGTCGGTCTCCGCTCGATGCGCGCGGCTATCGGAATGGCTATGGGAAGCCTCGTCGCTTGACCCGGAGGCGTTTTATCCCAGCGCCTAGATCGTTAGGGTCGTTCACGAACACATAAGCCGGTTTCACCAGCCTGTAGCCTACTGAATCAGATCAATTTTATTGTATAACTCAAGACTTCATCTGACAGACAGCGAGTCCGTCCCGGGTTAGGCTGCCAATATTTTCTCCTTCGCGAGCGGCACACTGTCGATGAATGTGTGCATGGGCGTCTTCCCATAGCACCAACGGCCCTGATGAGGCCGCCGTTCGTTATACTCCTGCATCCACGCATCCAAGTCCGCCTGGAGCTCTTCCAATGTGGAATAGATCTTCTTGCAGAATGCCACCCGGTAAAATTCGTTCAACATCGTCTTGTGGAATCGTTCACAGATTCCGTTGGTCTGCGGACGGCGCGTCTTGGTGCGCGTGTGATCGATGTTCTCCACGGCGAGGTACAGTTCGTATTCATGGCGCTCTGGGGCCCCACAGTATTCCGTGCCGCGGTCGGTGAGGATGCGGTTCAGCGGAATCTCGTACTGTTCGAAGAAGGGCAGAACGCGGTCATTGAGAAGCTCCGCAGCCGTCACCGGCGTCTTGCGATCGTACAGTTTCGCAAACCCGATCTTGCTGTAGGTATCAATGAAGGTCTGTTGGGACCGGTTGCTCGATGAGATGGATGCCAAACTGCGCATCCCGGGTTTCCCGAACATCTGGTGGATGCCGATCCAGACTCGCACGGAAATGATCACGACCGGGGTCCGGAGCCCGGTCGGGATCAAGGTGCTGGGGCCGGATTTGAAAACGATACGCGAAACAATATTCCGCCGAAAGAACACGGCGGCACATACCACTGGAAGAAAGTGACACCATCACCGGCCAGCGCCCAATGAGCTAGTGTGTTCCTTCTCAGCCATTACCAACACATCGGAGTCCGGTCCATAAGGGTGGGGGTACCTAAATCAACCTTACCGCACCAGACGCCTGCACGTGCTATAAATCCTTTCAAGTCCGATATTGACAACAACAGCACCCCAGGTGACCACACCCAATATGCAGGATCACCTTAATGCCGCGCGCTGAAAGAATAAATGACGTGAGCCGCGCTCTCGCACAACGGACACTTAACCGTGTGATGACGTCCAGACGTGTCAAGCTTGAAAGACGGCTACTCTTTAGTCGAGGCACTACCGCTTCAGCTGTTCTGAATCGTTAAGATTGAATGTGCGGAGGATGAAACAGCGAGTGTGGAAGCTGCCAGCTTTCGAAGCCCAGCGTCCCGAAGTGGCAAAACATAGAAAGGTTAGCAGCAAATCGCTGACAAGTTGACTGACGCCTTACACGTAGCACAAGAGGCAGCGTCGTCACGATGTGAGTGACCCGGTTGATGCGGGATGTTTCCCATAGTGGGATTACGCACAACAGCAGGCGACTGAGAGCTACTATGAGCAGGGCCTTGGTAATCTTCTATTATGATGATCCGATTACCTAAATCAAGTTGGTTCTGACTGGCTCAACACTTTTATGTCGGCTCCAGCTCATCGGTCAAAAATACCAGGCTACCCCACCCATTACCATGCGAGGCGTGCCGGGGGTGAAATGAATATCGCCAACGGGTGTGGATTCGGTTGCGAGACGGGATTCATAAAATAATTGAGTCTGCCGCCATTGACTGTTCAGCAGATTTTGGATGCTCAAGAATAATTCGAACTGCCGCCATCGCCCGGTGGGAGGACGATAGCGGCCAGCGAAGTTGAAAATTGTAAACGGCTGGGAACGCACGGATCGATCCTCGATCAATGGTCGCGGGCCGAGATGGATCATCCGAAGCGACGTCGAGAATCCATTGGGAAGCCTTGCGGTGATCTCGGCATTCCCGGTCATCAGCGGGGCCTGTGGAATGGCTTCCCCCGTATCCCTGAATTCAGCGTGTGCGAAGGTGAGGCTCCCGGCAAATGTGAGCCATTCCAAGGGACGCAGTCGAGCTCCGGCTTCAATTCCATATCGACGCGAGGCTCCCCGGATGTCGGTAGTCCCAGTATCGCCATTAAACACCAGTTCCGAAGACAGATCCATGGTCCAGAGCGAGGTGGTCAACTCAACTCGCTCGTTCCATTGCCGCGTCCGAACCCCAACTTCATAGCTGGTGGCGCGTGGCAATGTTGGAACAGCGACGTTGCTCACGACTGCTCTGGCATCATTACTGTGGAATCCCGTTCCTGCATTTATGAAGAGTTCGGTCCCGAACCAGGGCCCGAGAATAAAATTCCCTTTGGCACTGGGTATTACATCTGTGGTCGTGCCTTGGGGATGCAAGAGGCAACCAACAGGGCATCGATCCGTGACTTTGAACTGGAAGAAGTCGGCTCGCGCCCCTCCCACAAACCGAATCCACTCAATCGGCTGCAATTCCAGCTTCAGATAGGGTGAGTACGAGGCTTCATGGACTGCACTGTCAGAGGTGGTACTTAGCCTCATACCTTGTCGTTGTGTTCCAAGCCGAACATCGATGTCATCCACGCGGCTCTGGACTCCAAGCGTGGCAACACTCGCTACACCAAAAACATCACCGTTTTGACGATAGCCGACGTCCCCGCCGTATACATATCGCCGATCGTTTTGCTCGATACCGTCTCCATTAATCGGATCATCTAAGAAAAACGTAAAGTTCGTTAACAGGTCCGCTCGATAATACTGGAAATATACTTCCGCGAACGCCGTCCCCCCAAATACATTGTCGTGATGAAAGCGGAGGTTTCCGGTAGTCCGCTGCGTCCGCCCTCCTTCGGACGGATCAATGGCGCCGAACCGGTCTAAGCGGCCTGCTTGTACTTCGCGTAATGGGATCTGGCCCGAGGCGTTCCAGCGACTGACGTACTGAGTCCCGGTGAAGCTCAGCTCAGATCGCGACGTAGGATTCATGGTGAGTTTGAGCAAGCCATTGAATCGCGGTGCCTTGAGATCATTCAGAAAAGGCCCATCCGTGTAAAACCCTTCTGCGGCGACTAAAGACCGCACACGGTCGCGGGTTGGTGAAAACATGAGGAGGTGACGTTGTGTACCGAATTGTCCGCCTGTGGCCTGTACCACTCCTTCCTCCACCACGTCACGAGTGACGAAGTTGATCGCGCCAGCCGTTGCGAAGTCACCATACTGGACTTGGTATGGTCCCTTATGAACCTCGACAGCTTTCATCGTCTCAGGGATCAGAAAATTCAGATCCAGCCATCCTTGGCCATGCGCATGACTTCGAAGATTGATAGGCATGCCGTCCACAAAGGCGGCGACGTCCGTTCCATGGTCCGCGTCAAATCCGCGGAGCAAGAAATTGTCGGCCTTACCCGGCCCCCCAGAGGGATTCAGAGTAATGAGTCCAGGAACGAGGCGGAGGAGATTCCCAGGACGATCAATAGGAACAAGTTTAATATCTTGTTCAGTGATGATACGTTCAGAAGAAGCCGAAATAGGCCGCTCTCCATGGACTGCGACATCGGGTAGAGTGATGACCGTTTCTTCCTCGGGTGGTTCATGTGCAAAAGACAGGAGGGGAGCTAGTAACAACCCTAGCAGTGAGACGATAAGGCTGACATACTGCCAAGAGAGCGACGGAATTGGGAAGAGCCACACGTTCATTCTTAACAGGCAACGTGTGGGCGTTGGAACGCCCCACGAAGATCCTACGGCTGCTTGTACAACCAGCGCAGACCTTCGTGGCCCGGCTCGCACTAGACTTGTTCAGTACAAATTCTCTTGAGTCTCAAGACCCAGTTTTGAGAGTCGAACGAACTTGGTGAATCGCGGAATCGATTAAAATCCGCAGGGGCCTCGACTGGGCTCCAACGATTTCGATACCTCGGTGATTAACTGGCAACAGGAGTTTTCGCCCCGGCACCTGCAAGACTGCCTCTGCAATCTCAGTTGTGATCTCCCCCCTCAAGGAACCGGGCAAGATAATACCTAACGATCCAAGGATGAGGTCGGCCGTCTCAATCTCTTTCATGACAACACCCTGGCTGACGGCGACCTGCCCCGCGCCCGCCTGCGCCATCGTACGCCTTGCCACTTCGTTAGTTCCAATGCCAATGAGTTCATGGCCTTGTTCGGCAAGGGGCCGAAGTCCCAGAATCAGTGGAGTACCCAGCCCTCCCCCGCAACCATCGATGACGCAGACGCGCACTTCAGCTCAATCCTTTTCCGGTCGTGGTCATTGTCAGTTTGCCGTGCTTGACTCCTCTCATACTGATCAATGAGTCTGAAATCTTCTTGATTTCATACCCTTTCCCCCGCAAAACCAAAACTTCGAGACAATTATCGTGGTCAAGATGAACGTGCATACCGGAGAGAATCAGCTGATGGTAGTGATGCTGAAGATCAGTGAGTTTGTCACTGAGCGATCGAACATGGTGGTTGTACACGTAGGTGATCGTGCCAACCGTTTCCTTGTCGTTATCCCACTGCTGATCCACCAGGGTATTGCGGATTAAATCTCGCAAGGCTTCTGAACGGTTCGTGTAGCAACGGAGGGCGATCGCACGATCGAAGGTGTCCAGTAAATCGTTATCCAGAGAAACGCCGAAGCGTACTAGCTTCTTCATGTCATGCTACGATTACTAAGAAAGTAGCACGAATTTACATGACTTGCCCTCCTTGGTCAATAGCTGTTTATAACGAGAAAAGCCACCGATACACGACTTTCTTTTATGCACTTCAAGAACTCAAGGTAGCAGGATATCGGCGCATTCCTGATTGCAAAGTGACGAGGACGACTCCCACAGACATCCTGTTCGAAGTAAAGTCTCGCAAGATGCAGACCTGGGGAATGTCGGAGCCCAATGATGGAGAGATTCGCGGAATTACAGGATATAGGAAGGGCCTCTTTGGGAAATGCAGAATTCCTGGATCGAATTTTAGACAACTTGTCTATGATCGGGACAACTCTTCTTGCACAACATCGCGGCGACGCGGAAGATCAACGGTGGGAGCACTAGCATCTGCGCCACCGGGGTGACGCCCACTGCCATTCCCGGAATCAGCAGCATCTGTGCGGTATAGCTCCACCACTCCATCCTCGAAATCATGAGCCACTCCAGTGGAATGATCAGAACCAGTCCGGTAACAGCCATGAGCAGATAGCCTCGTAGGCCAGGACGGCCAAACCATGCCGGGTTACCAAAGACAACCTGGCCGGCCCAGAACATGAGCAGGACGAGGAGACCGTCACCGAAACTCGCGAGCATGCAGTGCCACCAAGGGATAGCAGTTCCATCTTTCGTAAGGTAGAGACTGGACTGAACCCGCTCCCAAGGGTAGTTGAGGATGACCGCTATGACAAAGATACGGCTAGAGTCACGGCTGATGAACTCCTTAATAGCGTATCTCACAATTCCATTATCCTCCGATGTCAATCACGATCCATCTTCGCATAACACGAGGCGCATTCAGCTGGAGATTCAGCAGGCATCACCAAAAACAATAACCTGCATATGAGTATCATGGCACTTGTCTGCTCTCATTGGCCGGCAAGGATCTGACCCGCCACAAGGCATACAGTACCGGAATCACCAGCAACGTCAACACCGTCGAACTCACCATCCCGCCGATCATCGGCGCGGCAATCCGTTTCATCACGTCTGCGCCTGTGCCGGTGGTCCACATGATAGGGAGCAACCCGCCCATGATCGCCGCCACCGTCATCATTTTGGGCCGCACTCGCTGAACGGCTCCCTCCATGATGGCGTCGCGGAGGTCTTGCGCCGTTATCATTCGACCTTCGCACACGCGCCGTTCATACGCTTCATCGAGATAGACGAGCATCACCACGCCCGTCTCCGCCGCCACGCCGGCCAGCGCGATGATGCCCACCCACACTGCCACGCTGAGGTTGTAGTCGAGGTAATAGAGGTACCAGATGGCTCCGATCACAGCGAAGGGGACGGACAAAAGCACGATCAGCGATTTCGCGAGCGATCGGAAATTGAGATACAGGAGCAACAGAATCACGGCGAGCGTCACAGGGACTACCAGCTTCAACCGCTCTTCTGCCCGCACCAGATGCTCGTATTGCCCAGTCCAGATCAGCCGGTAGCCGGATGGAAGCGTGACCAGCTCGCGGACTGCTCGTTGAGCGTCCTCCACGTAGCCGCGCAAGTCTCGTCCGCTGACCGACACCGAGACCAGACCCGCCAGCGATCCCGCCTCATCCGCGATCGACGGAGGCCCCTGCGTGATCACCATCTCCGCGATTTGGCCAAGCGGGATCTGCGCGCCGGTCGGCGTGGGAATCAGGACTCGTTTGAGCCGATCCGGATCGTCGCGCAACTCGCGCTTGTAGCGAACATTGACCGGATACCGTTCCCGTCCCTCCACTGTGGTGGTCACCGTTTCCCCTCCGATGGCCGAGGTGATCACCGTTTGCACATCGCCAACCGTCAGGCCATAGCGGGCTGCCTCACGTCGGTTCACGATTAAATCCAAGTAATAGCCCTCATTGAGCCGTTCGGCGAAGGCGCTCTTGGTGCCCGGCACGGTCGCCAAGGCCTGCTCGATTTCTAGGCCGATTCGCTCGATTGTCTTCAAATCCGGCCCCAGCACTTTGATGCCGACCGGACTTCGGACACCCGTCGTGATCATTTCCGTGCGAGTCTGGATCGGCATCCACCAGATGTTCGGAAATCCAGGGATGCGCAGCTTCGCATCCATCTCATCCAGCAACCGGTCCCAGGTCATGCCTGGCCGCCACTGCGCTTCCGGCTTGAGAGTGACCGTAATCTCGGCCATTCCCACAAAGGCTGGATCAGTGGCGGTCGGAGCCTTCCCCATTTTTCCGAATACCCGTTCCACTTCCGGAAAGGTCGTGAGCAACTGATCTTGAACCTGCAAGACCTTCGTCGCTTCGGGGATAGAAAGACCCGGGACGGTGGTCGGCATGTAAAGAATTGTCCCTTCATTCAGCGGCGGCATGAATTCCGCGCCGAGTCGAGAGAACACCGGCGCCGTAAGGGCCACTGCCGCGACTGCTACTCCCACGGTCAGCCACCGAACTCGCAGGGCGCCTGAGAGGATGGGCCGATACAGGGCAATGAGCCACCGGTTCAGCGGATTCTTGGCTTCCGCTCGAATATGGCCACGAATCAACAACACCATCAACACCGGCGCCAATGTCACCGAAAGCGCGGTGGCAAAGAGCATCGAAAAGGTCTTGGTGTAGGCCAGCGGCGTGAAGAGCCGTCCTTCCTGCGCTTCCAATGCGAAGATCGGCAGGAACGACACAGCGATCACCAGCAGTGAAAAGAATAGGGGCCGCCCGACCTCTTTCGCGGCAGCAATGATGATCTCAGCTCGGTTGCCCGAGGGGGATTGCTCCAGCCGTTTATGGGCATTCTCGACCATCACAATCGCGGCATCGACCATGGCTCCGATGGCGATGGCGATCCCGCCCAGTGACATGATGTTGGACGTAATGTTCAAGTAGGCCATCGGAATAAAGGCCAGCAATACCGCAACCGGTAAGATGAGGATGGCGACCAGAGCGCTTCGAACATGAAACAGAAAGACCAATGCGATCAGGCTCACGATCACACTTTCTTCAACCAGTTTCTCGCGGAGGACGGCGATCGCGCGATGAATGAGGTCGGATCGATCGTAGGTAGGGACAATGTGTACGCCTTCGGGCAAAGCGGGGGTAATTTCTTTCAGCCTGGATTTGATCCGCTCGATCACGGTGAGCGCGTTCTCTCCGGCCCGCATGATCACGATCCCGCCGACGGTCTGGCCCTTGCCGTCCAATTCGGCAATGCCTCGCCGCTGATCCGGCCCGAGTTGGACATGCCCGATGTCTCGCACCAGGATCGGCGTGCCTCGTCCATCTGTGCCGACGGGAATCAGTTCAATCTCGTCAACCGATCGCAGATAGCCTCGCCCTCGAATCACGTATTCAGTGCCGGCCATCTCCAAAACCCGGCCACTCACCTCCGCATTGCTGTTGCGAACCGCTTCGATCACGGTTGTGATGGGCAGCCGATAAGCCGCTAATACGTTGGGGTCCACTTCGATTTGATACTGTTTGACGAATCCACCGATCGATGAGACTTCCGCTACACCAGGTACACTCGCCAGTTGATACCGTAGATACCAATCCTGAAGGCTCCTGAGCTGTGCGAGGTCGTGCGTCCCCGACTCGTCCACCAACGCGTACTGATAGACCCACCCGACACCGGTCGCATCCGGCCCCAGTGTCGGCGTGACACCGATCGGCAACTTGCCGGTGAGCTTCTGAAGATATTCCAGAACACGACTTCTGGCCCAGTAGAGATCGGTCCGGTCTTCAAAAATCACATAGACGTAGG
>FRDC01002442.1_pt1 | contig 18595 bp, 20 predicted proteins | sample 1106171 | NCBI WGS metagenome assembly FRDC01 (sample SAMEA3930566, study PRJEB13176) | freshwater metagenome | biome: Drinking water system; feature: drinking water; material: water | place: Singapore | collected 2014-12-20 | reverse complement strand
TGTATTAATAGTGGGTTTGACATTTATTTAAAAATTAAATCTTTTTTTACGTCTTCTAAAGAAGATAAATCTTCTAAGAAAGAAGAACATGCTGAATTAGAGCGTCGTTTAAACTGTCTAGAAACTAATGAAAAAACATTTCGAACAGGCGATGAAATCGATCGAGATATCCATCACCTCGACAGTAAAATCGATCATATCAGATCGAATAACGCGCAGATTACCGATCAGCTCCATATGGCTTTAAAAACCTTAGCCACTGAGGTGAGTTGTGAGCAGAAAGCACAAGTTCGCATGGAAACCCAGATGGAAGCATATGCAGCGAATGCTCAGAGAATCGAAAATGTGATTGAGGCTTTACGAGAACGGATCGATGAACGATTTGATAAAATAACCAATTTGATTGATCGTCATGTAGTTTAATTTTTTATTCATATCTCCTCCCTACTCCCCTTATAAGGGGAGTAGGAGAGAATGATGATTATTTTGACTTTTAAAGGGTGTTAGAGAAGCTTTTTATCATCTAAGCTAGTTGCTATTATCTTTGTTATAAATCATTCTGTAAAGTCTTTAAAATTGATTTTTTAATAAACCTATAAATAGAAATTTTTTACAACTTATTAGCTATTAATACTGTAGGTATTTATTATTTATATATAAATAATAATAATAAAATATATAAAGATATATAGTTTTATATATTTATATAAATATATAAAAAGCCCTACCCACCCCCACTCTCTAGTTTCATTACGAAACTAGAGAGCATAGATTTAAATGATAAAAGAATAAAAAATTCTATAATAGAAATAATAAAATATCTTATGATTTATTAATTCAAAAGTAAAAATAAATTAAATAAAAAAATATATAAATTATTAAATTATAGTGTGATTTATTCATTGAAAGATGAAAAACATAAAACAGTAAATGATGAAAACTATTTAATCATTTTAACAAACTGTATTAGTTCTATAGTACACTATAATTTAAATCATTTTAACAAAAAATAAAAAGATAAAACAGATAGAGATTATTTGTCATTTAAAGCTTCATAGAAAAGCTTTTTATACAGAAATGATCATTCATTATCTTTATCCTAAATCCTTCTCTATGACCTTTAAAATCGATTTTAACAATCATTAGATGAACATATATCTACTAGGGAGCATATGCTCCCTAGTAGATATACCTTATATGTTAAATATCTTTATTTTTATAAATTAAGTTAACTCTAGATTAGATATATATTTTAAAACAGATTCTATATCTTTTCTAGAAAATCCTGATATTCCCATCCCCGATCGAGATATATTCAAAAGAGTAATATTTTCAGTATTATCATTTGTTGTAAAAAGCACTGACGGCTCGGTAAGTGACACTAATATACGAGCAATAGCTGTGACTGGATTAATGAGTTCATTTTCATTGGTTAACATTAATAGCCCTAATCGAAGAGCTTTTGTAATTAAAAATGAATCAGTACCATCATACTCACCTGTCATCCAGTCTTCTAAAGTGGTGTCCTTATAATCTTTATGTCTTAGATGATAAGCATATTCTCGTTCTTCAGGAAGAGTTTTCAGTTCTTCTTCTGTGGCGATACGAAGTACTTTTATTTCTTTTGATCTAACTAAGAGATGTCTCTTGGAGTCATCATCAAAAATTTGATCTAGTTCAATGATTGCTGATTCATTATCTTTACGTTCGATAAGAGTTCCTGAACAAATGGTGTTATTAGGAAGTTGTAAAACCACATGACTTCCGATGTCGAAATCTTATAATTTTTTATTCATCATTTTTAACGATTCTTTCTCTTGAAATAATTTCACCATTTAGGCTAAATGCATTAATTCCTACCTGACTATTTTTGTTTGAGGCACCACCAAATTGTAAAGGTCCTAATTTCTTAAAACCAGATGTTAGACTTTCTACAGATGTTAATCTTTTTTCAATATAGTGTAACTTCTCTAAATCTCTCGATATAAGAGGCATTACAACTTCAATCGTTGATAATCTACTTTGAATATCTTCTAACTTTTTCAAAGTAATTACTTTTTCGTTTTCATTTTTAACAATCATATCAGATGAATTAATCAGTAAACAAACCTTTTCTTTATCTGATAGTTGATTAGTGTTTGAAATATCAACAGGAGTGTTAGACTCTTTCTTTTTAAGATTAGAATATTTAAGATAAAGATCTATATCTAGATCTGGTTCATACTCTTTAGCCATTAAAAGATTCATGATAAAAACATCATCTATTAAATCTTCATGACTACTTCTTGTTTTTGATGAAAATATTTTATCAACAGCATTTATACTAGAATTTCTAATTTCTAAAAAACGATTAACTTGACTCACTTTTTCAAATTTCTCTACCAGAGCGTATGTATATTTAGTCTCTATTTCTCCCTGTCGATCAGTTATTAAAGAGCGATAAGTGATTTTGTGTTGATCTAGATTAATAATCCACCCTGTAATCTCAATAAATTCTATACCTTTAATACTTTTAATAATACAGTAGGTTCCAGCAGGGAAATCACTAAAATTAAGAAGCTTGTAATAATCAGCTTTTTCATAACCTAATTGTTCTTTTAGATTCTTTAGTTTATAGGAATTACTCATCATTAATTCTTTCATCAATAAATCTTTTTTAATTTTTACGCAAAATTATTTAGTTGAAGATAAATTTCTTCTGCTTAACAGACATGACCTACTTGGCCAAATATATCGGAAAAACCATTATATTGTTTTATAACATCCAATAATTCAAGATTTTCAGATATATATTCATTCCATAAAAGTCTGTAAAATTGTTGACAATCTTCAATATTAATAGGCTTTTTACCTTTAGCTTCTTTAATAGAAAGATTAGAATTTCCATCAGTAAACATTTTGCGAGATTGATAAAGTTCTTCTATTGTTTTGTTATTACGTCTTTTAATTCGGGTATAGAAAGCACTAAATCGATTATCGCCCTTACTTGAACATTCGAGAAAAGGCTCTTCTCCAAATCGAAGCATTAGTCTTTTCCTTATCGATAACTTCTTTACATCCATTACTTATGGGAATTACAGGACCTATGATGCCAGGTTCTAATTCAACTTTAACATTTCCAAAGTTATCTTGAAATTTAACTTGTTCTGGCCAATTATCTTCTATATTAATTATTTCGAAATCGTTAATGTCTTGAACAGTGAAAGTTTTTTTAAAAAACAACTTGTCTTGTTTCTACATTAACTCTTAGATATTCAAAACCTTGCTTGTCATAAAACTGCATGATTACTTTATTCATTTTATTTTTTCCTTTTATGTGATTTATCAAACTTACGATTGTCTTCTAAAATCTTTTTAGCCTTCTTTTCTTCTAATGAAATAAGGGCTTTTTTGTTCAATTCTTCACATAATTGATCCCAATGATTTTGATATTTTGAATAAGGTGATTCCGTAAGATTTTGATAAATTGAGTGATTCTTATCGAACATAATCTTCTTCTTTCACTGACTAATGGTTTGTGATATAAGATCTTGAAGAGCAAGTTCTAAACTATCGTAAAGACAGCCAACGTTTAAATCATAGCTAATATCAAAATCTTGTAAATGATCATTAATTCCTCGAATTGAACAATCAACACTTAACTGACATGATCCTAAGTAAAGCTCTTTAAGTTCATAGCCTCTTACCTCAATCTTATTAAACTCATTTAAAGCTTTTGTATAATAAGCTTTAAAGATGGCTAAATCTTCTTCTATCTGAAAACGATAAGGAGAAGATTGTTTTTCGATATCTAAATCAGGAAAGAATTTACGAAGTGCGGTTCTATATTCTAAAACTAAATTAATATTATATTGAAAATAATCGATAAGATCAGGAATATTGTTTAAACTATAAAAAGCATATGTAAAAATAAATCCATGATCACCTTTTGGCGTCTTAACAAATTCACGATCGATTAAATAAGGACAATCTTTTGCAGGTCCCATGGAAAAACGAATAAGACTTTCACTTTGTGAGATAGACCACCACCATCCAGGTAATCGATCTTCGATTAGTTTAATTAAAAAGATCAGCACATTAGCGGGTAAAAAGTTAATATTTCTTTTTGAAATATAAGGAATTGTCATCAATAAATCTCCTAAGCATCACGTCCAATTTTAGCGTGCCATTTATGTTTGGCTTTACATTTATTCCAGGTATCAGTAGTATCACCATCTTTAAGTCCTGCTTCTTGCGCTGTTACATCTGGTCCAAATTCTCGAATCGCCCAAGGAACTTGCAAATAATTTTCTTGACCAAAAGTAAAGGCAAGTAAAATACCATCAGGACTCACCGCTTTTGCAACAAGACTGTTACGTCTATGAAAATTACTATTTCCAGGAATAAGCGTTGCGCCTAATGACTTAATTTTAAGTAAATCTTGAATAGCATCAATCCCAGTTATCTCTTTAAAGAGGCGGTGATAATGTTGGGTTGTTTGTTCAATAAAGCCAATTTCTCCTTGATGATTGACAAAATGTCCTCGATCCGTAAAATGACTGGGAAGATAAAGCGTGATATTTTTAGGATCGATGCTGCCTTGAAGACTTAAAGTAACAATTAAATGATCTGCCCAAGCTGCACCTCCTGAATAAAATTTTGTATCCTGTCCATTAATGTTTAAATGATTAAGTAGTTTGTAGGTTGCATTTACCATACGTGTATAATGCGCTTGGGTCAAATATTGTTTATCGTCACGTTCGCCTGCTGTTCCGATAACAGCAAAAGAAGGATAGGTCATTTTTACAACAGTCCTATCTAAAGGGTCATATAAAAATCATTCACAAAAGTAAAATTTAATAATAATAGAAAGGGGCTTAATTGCCCCTTTCTATTAAGTAATATAGGTTTTCAAATAAATTCACTATCTTGTTGAATCGCTAAAAGATATTGACACAAGGTCAGCGCAGATTCTTTGTCTTTAGCAAGGGCTGAAAATCCATTGTGATGACAATAAACAATTCCATCGATCCCAATTTTCTTAAGGATCGCCTCTTGTCTAAGACCGAGCATCGCTGATGAAAAAGGTGTTTTGAACTCTTTTGTTAAAGGATTTTGAACAGGTCTTATCACCATATATCGTTCAGACCCGTCATAATCATCTTGTGGATAAATAAGAAAATGGGCTTCCGTCATACTATAGTTTTTAGGATCAGGAATGGGATATTCTGCACAAACAATCTGGCAATCATTATAATAAATTTTCTCACCCGCCATTGCCTTAATTTTAGCAATGACATGATCAACAGCGTGAAAGCAGCTTCTATAGAAAAGATGTGAAACCATAGAGACTGTGTCGAGAAAAGCTTCATCATAACGTTTTCGCGATTTCTCGGCATCGATAGGCCGCATGGCTTTAATAATGTCAGAAATCGGTGTTGGACACTGAGCTGTTCCATTGTCTACTCGGTCAATGGGATAAATCCAATGTGTCCTTAGATGTTTTTCAACGGGTCTATAAAGATCATAAGTAACATCTTTAAATGTAAAATCACTAGGGATACCAATTGTTTTAAAATAAGCTTGATGATAATGTTTCCAGATCAGCCCTGCTGAGGAATAATAATGACCTAAATGATTTTTAGGCGGTTCTGGCATATGGTGGTCATAACGATTATAAGAAGGATCATAAACCCCGCCGACATCAATTAAGATATCAATCATCGGCCAAATATCAGGATCTCGTGTTCTTATGATGTAGTGATCAGGATAAATTCTTGTTAAAATTGCGGTGGCTAATACTTCATCGGCATGAAAAGCACCGTCATGAGTTCCGATGCGGGTGGGGGATAGAGTCATTTTAAAAACACACAACCTTTTTAATAAATAGAAAAAAAGAAATGGTGTTAAAACCATAATAATAATGGGGCAGTTAATAAGGTTTAAAATTTTAAACCTTTTTGAGTGATCTAAAAGTGACAAGAGGAGATTATGTTTATTAATACAAATCTGTCTAATCAAGATTTAAATCAAGCTAGTGACACAATTGTTAACTTCTTCAAACGGGAAGGCTTAAGCCTAACTCTGCCGCAACAACGCTTAATGACAGAAGCCGTTAAAAATGCTATGCAAAGCTTAGACCGTAGTTTTAATATTTGTGATAATTTAAATTTACTCACCTTGTGCTATACGCCAAGTTACACTTATCCGCCAGAACAATTAACTTTTGACATTATTAAATAAGGATTTTAACATGAATTTTTCAACGGCATTAACGACAGCAGCCCAGCTGACTGATCATCTTGTCCCCACACTAGGTGTGTTGGGCGCATTAATCTCTCTTTTCTTTATCTCAAAAATTAAGCCTTATCTAAGCTATGTGAAACTTCTTGCCAATGCTGATACACCAGAAGGTCAAGTAGAGCTTGCTAAATATATCGCGCGTCAAACAGGCGGTAAGAAAATTGATACTGATGCTTTGTGGGAAGCCTTTTTACCGGCAGCCAAAGCTTTATCAGAGCTTCATTTGAGTCGTAAATCAGCTGATACATCTAAACAATAGAAGCATAAATAGAAAGGGGCATAGTCGCCCCTTTCTATTTATATTTTTAATTTTTATAAAAGAATCGTTTGCAAACCGCGTTGACCTTGATATTTACCACCTCGATCACCATATGCTCTCTCTTACGCCTAGATATATTGACAGTTGAACCATGGTACTTTTTACCAGTTTCCAAATGAGTTATTGTGTATGCACCAATATTAGTTCATCTTGTTGATTTTTTTCTATAACCTAATATCTCAATCTCAATTTGTTCTTTCTTACTCATATCGATATCAAATGATAATGGTTTAACAGAGTATTTTGGGTAGTACAACGCCTTTTTGGTGCATATATTTACCCCCTCTCTTATTGTAAGGTGTGTTACAAGTAGAAGCCCCTCTAAAGAATAAGAACTGACACACACCCTCATTGGCATAAATTTTAGCAGGTGAATTTGTTGTGTTAGAAAATTCAAGTGTTACCTGTCCCTGCCAGCCAGGTTCTAGGGGAGTTACGCCAACCACAATACCGATACGAGCATAGGTGCTTTTCGCGAGACAAATCGAAAGTACGTCTTCGGGCATATGAAAATATTCGTTCGTATGAGCAAGTACAAATCCATTAGGTGGAATGATACAAACATCTCCTTCATGATCGTAAAAAGAACGTTCATCAATTTCTTTAGGATCTAAAATGGTTGAATTTAAGTTGGTAAAAATTTTAAACGATCGTGCGCAAGTGACATCGTATCCGTAAGACGACAACCCATATGAAATTTTACCTTTTTCAGTCAATTTTTGCGAAAAAGGTGAGATCATGGGAGTATCTGTGTTGATACAGAGGTCGGTAATATCTTGATCAGACAACAAACCAGTAAAAGGATGCAACATAATGTTTCTCTTGTTTAAAAATGTCCATATAGTAAAAGAGTTCGAGGAGCGATATTATTGAACCATATGGCTTTTTATGATAAAAAGCTACTTATATTTTTTTATAAAAATTAAAGGACGTGAAGCTCATGGCAAGCGCGCCGCCAAACTTTGTAATTGAAGCTTTTCTAACCGATTTAGCATTTATCGATCGTACAAGAAATATCAATAATCTATTTGCTATCGGAACAGGTCAGGTAGGACAGCTTAATCAGAAAACCCTTTCTTACTTCAATATCCCTGCTAATCTTCAAGACGGTAGAACTCCTAATACTCGCGATGTTAATTGGGTTGCAACAACGAGTCCTCAGCTTATTGTTGACAATGATGTTTTTAGCACCTTTATTACTAATTTTAACAATGCGGGAACTTTTGGCCCTCAAGGTTTTTTTGAGCTTTTAGACTATCTTTTGTTTAAATATAATCCCAATGACACAAACGCGACGCGTGAAAATTTCCTTTTAGCAGACTCAGATATCGCCTCTGTTTATGTCCCTGGAACATTTACGCTTTCCTCAACAATTATTACTGACACGCTTTATTTAAGCTCTAATACAACGCAATCGGTTAATGTTCCTTCTTATGTATCTTTTGATATTAATATTCCAACAGGTCAAACCTCAACGCGTTATTCTTTAAAAATCTATACAGCGATTGATGCTTTCTTACAAAGTTATAATCAGTCAACCATCGTCAGTGTTATTCCCCCTCTTCCTTATGACAAGCTTTATGGGGCAAGTCTTATCGGGGCGATTGATAATATTTTCTCAACAGCAACGCTTACAACCAATTTAGCATATGCAACCCAGCAAGCGATTATCGGCCAAATTGCTGTTTCAGGAATTATTACCTATCAGGTTGCCTTAACCGATGGGATTAATTCGCTTAAAATTCCGTCTAATCTTCTTTATAAAGGAAGAGCTCCAACGGCTTTTCAGATTCGTAATGCGATTAAAAACGCGCTTTTGACCAGTGGTGTGGGAACAGAAGCTGGATGGCGGGCAAGAGCACCGGGTTTGTTTGTTGATGGACGTTTTTATATCATTCCCTTGTGGAATCAAACCTATCAAAAACCCGATCAGATTATTTTTCCAAACATTTTACCTGTAACCACGTACATCAATCTTAGTAATGAGATTTTAGCCTCACTTGGCTATGGTGATGTCACCACTGCAATCGATGCTTTCCAGGTCTATTACAACCATATGCTTGTGACCGCTGTTCCTGATTTATCAGGCAATGTTAATGCAACAAAACTTTCAACGCTTATTCCAGATTACCAAAGTTTCTCAACCCAAGACGAACAATTTGTCTATATGGCCAATTTCACGCAGAATTTTGCGCGTGAACTGAATATGATTTTAACCATCGATTCCGGGGCTCTCACCAATAATTTTTATACCCCCATTACAGAAGGACTTTTAAGCTTCTATAGCTTTACGGTTGGGGCTTATGAATTTTGCGTGATTACCAAAGATAGTTATAATTTCGTTCTGGAGTCAAGCTTATGATGCCAGAAGTTGGCGCCGTCTGCCGCTTTACCTTTATTCCTAAATTTAATACCTTAAATGGTGTTTATAGAGTTCGCGCTGAGACAAATTTTGAAGATGCGATTGCCTCAGGTATCAGCCTCATCGACAGTCTTTATACGCCAGCAGGTTTAGGTCAAACAGATTATAATGCTGACTATAATAGCTATTTGAACACACGCTTAGCAGTCTTAGAATCGGTTTTAGATAGCGATGTTGTCTATTATACCCCTGAATCTATCTTTCTCACGGTTCCTGATCCAACAGTTCAAGAATTTTATCCGCTTACCCTTGTTGTTGAGTTAGGAATCCAAAAGAATAGTCAAGAGATTTTACCGCTTCTTGATCAAATTGAAGATTTGATTAAAGCGACATTAGGAACTGAAAATTCTCTCCGTGTGTTAACCAACCCGCAAAATCGTGTTTATTTAACTCAGAGCGAATATGATGTTTTAGTTGCTAGCAGGCAAGCCAATATCAATCGTCTCGCGCCTTTTTCAGCCCAGATTCAACTTCTTCAACAACAAAATCAATATCTAGCAGCCAAAGTTGCAAGCTATGAAGCAAAAATTATTCAACAATCTTTATAGCCTTTTTTATGAGGATATAAATTTTTACATCTTTTAAAAAGATTTTTAAGGAAATCGCTTCATGAGCGTTTATTATCTCCCTGATATTACAGGAACCGATCCTGATTATTTTGAACCCAATTTACCCTTTTTAATCTATAAGAAAAATCAAAAGATTTTCTTTGAAAATTCACCCGTTTTTGCTGAAAGTTTAAGACTGGTGTTAGCCGATGGTAGCGGAACGCTTCTGGTGCGCAATACCGACTGGTATGTCAATCCAGAAGATATCGACGATGCTGCCATGTCGAGAGCTTATTTAGAAAATCCTAATTTTAATAAAACCTTAGTAAAATCAGTAACCTTAATTTCTGATCGTGTGGTCAATAAAAAAATTGCAGTTAACGTCCAGCAATTTTATTTAACGCAACCAGGACGCACGTTCGATGATGGACGTCCTTTTGAGGTAACGCCTGATCTTATCAAATGGGCGGTTAGCTCAATTGCTGATTTAAAACAACAAGTCGCGATGGTGTCATCGCCGACTGCATCCAATGAACAAATACCTCAATTTCTTCCTTTTGATTTGAATAAAGAAAAAGCAGGGAATATGGTAACAGGCGAATCCGTTACTGTTAATACAGTATCAGGGGCCAATGTTATTCGCCTATCACGCGGTGCTTATTTTGCGGATAGTTTGGTTTTAAGAACCAATGGATCTCTCTTAAATGCTCAAACAGACTATCTTCCCTTAGGCTTATCGCCGCTTACTAAACAATCAACCAACCGCAGTGGTATTTATCAGTTTATCCTGATTAATAAACCTTTATCTGGCGCGGTGACGATTGACTATCATGCGGTAGGCGGAGAGGTTCAACTGGATGATGTCAATGCCGTTTATAATCAGCTTTTAGCGATTAAGAATTATCTACAAGAAGAAATTTTTCTAACGCCTACATCCATCGTTGACACCCCTGCTTTTCAATCCTTTCACAATCGCCTGACCTCCTTGGAGACTAATGTGCGCAGTATTTTAAGTGGAACGCCGACCTATGGAGACGCGACCGCTGGGCAGACGGTTATTCGGCCCATTCGTACCATTGATGCTAATTTTCATTGGTGGACCATTGCTAACCTCTATCAAGTTCAAGGCTCTAATGATGTTGTTCTAGCCGATCAATTTAAAGCAAGAATCTTTTTCCCCGGTTCTAAAATATCCGTGAGCTTTACGCTCGATACCAATTTTAATCAATCAAGAGAGCCTGTTTCTTTTACCACGGATTCTCTTGTCTTTGATCCAACTTATACGCTTTTTGGCGATGTTTCGGTTGCGTCGCCCATTTATCCCATGTTTAGAGTGGTTTGGTCAACCGCATCACAAGGTTTTAGTGGCGCCTCACTCCAAGTAGGTCTACCGCTTCCTTCCTTAAATGATCAAATGATTATTGAGGATTTATCAAGTCAAGAATCTTGTTGGCTTCTCGATAAGACAAATCAGCAGCTCCCCAATACACCGCCCGTGACACCTGGGGGTCCCTTAGACGATAATTTCTTGCTTCCTGACCGGTCAACCACTTGGTCTTCGACTGGGCCTTCTTCTCTATCTAAGCTGTGTATCCCTAAATATCAAAATGGATATCTCCTTTATGCAGGCGCTATTGTTCCTTTAAGCCAGATTAACAATAGTAATGACAATACTCAGTTGTTCACCTCATTGCTCCCTAATTATTTTCCTTTATCAGAAATTCAGTCTGTCGTCGTAACATTATTATCCGCCGACGAAACGCTTGCTTATGATGTTGAGATTCCAACACTCATTACAGTTTCTAATCAAAAGAAGGGTATTAAATCTTTTGTTGATTCGAGTCGCGGATGTCACTTAACTCTTTTAGCAACACTACGTCTCAATGTGCAAGGAAACCCCATCATTAACCTTAATGCTAATGCAATTACGAATAATGTTAATTCTCCCCTTGCAGATCAAATTCGGTATATTCGCGTGAGGGTCTAACATGATCCATGTTAAAATTGACAGTCTTTCTGTTAAAAACATAATTGGGTATGAAATAGGAACAAAAGAAGCGTTTGACCTAAGACATGGCGGCGATCCGGCATGGGTTTTTTTTGATTATAATGTTATTATGAATCAAATTAATACGCTTTTATTCTTAAAGAGCCCAACGCTTTTTTATATTAACCCTCAAGGGTTTTTAAAACAGCATAGCTATGTTCCAACCAATTAAATAAAAAATAAAAGGATAAAGGAGGTGGGGATATCCCCACCTCCTTTATCTTGTTGAATAAGGTTCATTAAATAAAGATTCGACATCATCCCGATTGAGTGAATAATGTCCTAAAATCTCCCCAAGTTCTAAACTTCTCTTTTTACTTTCTTGAACAAGGGTATGGGCTTTTATGGGGTGAATACCGCAGGTTGAAATAAGTTCCTCGGTACTGTTTAAGAAAACAGCAAAATTTAAAAAAGGATCATTAAGTGCTGCCATCTGGTAATATTGAGTATCTAGATCAACAAAGGTTTGGATCATCTCAAAATCTAAACTCTTAAGTCCTAAACTGTTTAAAAAAGCAGCCAAAAGTCTATTTTGCCAATCTGCGTTAACATCGCGTCGATTAGCAACTTCTTCTAATCGACCATAAACATTCCAAATCCCCTGATAGCTTCTTTTCAAGGAGTGGAGGCATGCTGAGGCTCTTGACTGATCTTGCTGTGCGATCACGTGTAAATGATGAATCTTGCATAAAAGATTTGTGAATTTATTAGGAATTAAAAAATCCGATAAATCAAGTTGATTGTGATTAAACCCATAATGATACTGATATTGTTGAAGCGTATTTTCAAAATTAAAAACAGAATTTCCCCAAAACTGAGTAGTCATAATAACGGAAAAAGGCTTGGTTTTATCATAACCACTTTCTCCCGTATCATCCAACCAAAATTTTCCATCTTCATCATAAAACATAAAAGGCGGTTCAAAAAAGGCTGTTTGACTAAGCCGTTTAAGTCGCGCCTTTAACGTCAATGTACAGTCGAGATTGGTACAGTCAATCGAATGACCATCCGAGATAAGCGGATGACCACAAAAACATTCCGGCATACGTTCATAAGGAGAATGAGGATGATTATTCTTTAAATATTCACCCGCCACCAAATAGTCCTCAAGATGAGGACTATTGGGGAGGTAGAGGGAGGGAGCGTAAACGGTGACACGGTCATGCGGCTGAACGCAGGCAAGCGACAGCTTTTCATGAGGTAGCATATAAACGGGGGTTAATAAGAATTTACTGGCAGCAGTTTCATCATCATGGAGGGCAGTTACATAAAGCTGCATCCGCCCTCCACAGTCATGATCGATTAAAACATCTCTAACCTCAATTTCATGATACACGTCTAGAATCCTTCAGTTCGATAAATTCCTTTAGCCGCGATAAGTCATAAAAATAATCCGCTTCTTGAATAAGACCTTTATTAATACCCACTCTATCTTGACTGGTTATGCCTAAAACTGAGACTTTTCTATAACGACCTTCTTTTAATTTCTTAAGCAAAGGAATAAAGTCACCATCACAGGTTCCAATGATTACATGCCCAAAGCCAGGCGATAAAGAAAGCGCCTCAATCGCTAACTCCATATCCATATTGCCTTTGGAAATGACATTTCCTCGGTGGTCAACATATTCTTTTAAATCTTTAACATGCATGTCATACCCTTGACTATACATGTAATTAATCCAAGCTGTCGTATCAGGATTTTTACGATCGACTGCACTGAATCCTGCACAATAGCGTAGATCGCAGCGATGATCGAAAATCGTTTTTAGGCGGTGATAATCGATGCGAAATTTATTATAATCAGCTCGTCTATAAAGATTGTTAATATCTAAGAGAAGCGCCGTTGGCTCATAATGATTAAGTCCGGGTAAAAGATCATTAATCCGCAGACTTGGCGCAATCGCTTCTTCAAATTGCTCTCGTGTCTCATCGAAGTCGATAAGCTCTTGAGAGACCCGCTTTAATCCTGGCGGCGGCGCTAGGACAATAGGGGTTTCCATATTCATAAAAACTCCAATCTCATTAAACGCGGTAATCATCCTGAATCAATATGCATAATTCCCCCATACCGCTCAGTTTAACAAACTTCTCACCCTTCCCATACAAAATCCAACATAAAGAAAATAATTTTGTTCCTGTTAAATATTAAAGTGCTTTAATTGTAAAGCACGGTTTCCATAAAGCAAACTTCGCGCATTATTATAAACATTATGTTTCGGGATCGCTGATAACCACAAATAAACAAATTCAGGCGTATTTTTAGGAAGTCTTCGCAAGCGTCCGATAAATTGTAAATTGCGCGGCTCACTTTGGGTATTTTCAAACACAAAACAGGTTCTTAAATTTCGAATATCCCTTCCGGTTCCTGAACTTCCAGGTGTGGATAAAATAATATCATATTTTTCCAAAATAGTCGTAGACATCCCAGAATAAAAAACGCTAATCGTTTTGTCTTTGAAAATAATTTTAAAAACACGCGCTAAATAATCACAAAATTCTCGTGTTGAACAGATAAATAAAAGCTTTTCGCCCTCATCAGCTAAATCGATATAATGTTGCTTGATGATCGGAATAAAGGCTTCTTTAATGAGCTGATCAAGAAAAGAAAGACCTTTCTTGGATAAAAGATATTCTTCAAATTTAACCTGACTATAGTTACCAGCTCTAGTATAGTGATGTGGTTTTAAGAAATAACGACCGCCATCATAGCGGTAGCTCGTCACATTCACATAACGTTCATACTCACCTCCTGTAAACTGAACTTGTTTCGGGATAAACTGATCAAAAATATCTTTAACAAATTTATCATTAACCGTAAAGGTGGCGGTAATCGGAATAAACAGCTTAGGGTTCGCCATAATCCCGATTAAAAAATTTGTATAAAAATGCTCGTGATACTCATCTGTCCCAATCACCCCTACATTTAGTTTTTCACAGATTTCACTAAAATGCGGTAGATGTTGGTAATTTTCATCATAACCGATATAACGTTTAATCGTTTGAGTTGACGCTAAAATAATTTTAGGGTTAATCTCTCGATCTATCTGACTAAAGAGTTTAGATAAAGATCCTTGTCCTTGAACTAGATAAAGATCACTTTCGGTCAAATTTGTATATTTATCAATCTCACTAATCCACTGCTCTAAACGTGATGTCATCGTAATAAGAGAGCGAACACCGAGTCTTTGTAAAGCCCAAATAAACGCCGTGGTCTTCCCAAGCCCAGTCTGGAGACCTAAGCCTCTTACAGGACCATTTTTTTCATTTGTTAAGTAATCGATTGCATTTTTTTGTTTATCATTTTTATATTGGATATGCGGCAGCATGAGAAAAGATGCTGGCGCCCCTTGTACAGGTTCTTTCTCAATAAGTTTATACGTACATCCTTGAGATTTTATATACTCACAGAAACGCTGCAGTTCAAATCTAGGTAAGTAACAAATCTCATTATGACGATCATAATGAAAATATTCATTGACGAGAATATAAGTCCTTTTTGTCTGATCCCATTTCCGATGCGCAAATTTACCGATATAATCGCCGATGTTAATCCAGGATCCCTCAATGATCCCTGAGCGGGATACTTTGAGTGAAAATCCCATAGAGGTTAGTGTTATAGAAATATGGGACATTCGTATACCGCCTTTTGTTAATAAAGCCATAATTAAAATAGAAAAGAGGAGGGGAATCATATCCCCTCCTCATAGCTTATTTTTTATAAGTCATATTGGACAGCACTTCCTGTGACAACAGGATAAGCCATATCGCGCTCAACAACATCACCATAACCCATCAATTCATCGTAAATGAGATGCCGTTTGGGACTAATATAAGTAATCGGACGGTTGACTGCAACATTTGCGCCTTCAAAGGCAAAGAGAGCCCCGATAGAGCGCATCGGAATATTACGATTAAGCGCCCCAAACATAACCTTGTCAGGATTGGTGACAATAGGGACATTAAAATCTTTACGACTGGTAATCATACATGCTCTAGCAAAGCAAGAGATATGGGTAATATGCGTTGGCACCTGACTCCAAATCATTTTACAGAGTTCGCGCATGAGGTCATTTGCCGAATACATTCTCACCACATCTTTGGTCACTAAATTCTTGAATTTATCGACAAAATTTCTAATGCTATCATGCATAACCGTACATTGCATGATCGGTTCATCGGGGTTAATATTTCGCAGTAAAAGCCAAATTTTACCATCTTGGAAGATCAAATCTTCTTTATGATCTTTAATAACTTCTAAAATTTCAGGGGAGAGATGGGGATAATTATTGGATTCGATTTTGATGTCGGATCCTTTTTTACCACCATCTTCTTGAGATTTTTGCGCTTTCATGGAAACCCGCTTGGGACTAAACCCAATCGTTCCATCCGACATAACTTTACCCAAAGACAAATATTTGATATCACTGAAATAAGCAGGCTTGATCGTGTCATTTTGGATATATTTTAAATCATTAAGTTTAGCAACATCTTTAGGGGGAAAGCCAAGCGCTAAGCCTTTAATCTTTCGACGCTGTGAGGGCATTAGATAAATATTGCTATTATCCACCATGAAAATTTCACGTAGGTCAGCAGGAATTTCATATTCAGCGGTACTGGTCATCGACAGATGTTTGGCTGATAAGACTTTTTGGGTTAAGGGAGAACCTGTGTTGATGTTAGATAAGAAGCCTAAATTCCCGTGTTTTGGAAAGGATTTTGTGGCTGTACCTCCACAAGTCTCACAATAGCCATCGGTATAATGACAAGTAATGGGATCTCTAAACTGTAACGTGCGCCCGATAACCTTACCAAAGTCTTCTTCAACAAGTTCAACCAACTGTCCAGCATCATTTAGATAAAATTTACCCAAATAAAACTGAACCGTTTTCTTGGTTGGTTCATACTCCATGTAAGAAGTCGCCCCACAATCCCCTGAGTAAAGATGCCGCATGATGCTATTTTGGATATGAAACTTACGGCTCATATAGCTGACTTTGGGCATTTCACGCTTAGAATAATGATACGCTTTAGCTCCTGCCCGACTTTCGATCGCAAAATCAAAAATGCCTTTCATGCCCGACAAGAAAGATCCAACAACAGGTCTTAAAAACATCTTCTCATCGATATCGGTTCTAGGTGCTGCTGATAAGAGAAACTGATAGAATTGATCTTTCTTTAAAGCACCACATAAGAGAGGCGCTCTAAAGATGTTAATGGGAAGCTTATCACTACACAAAAGCTCATCAAGTCTTTTCTTTTGATCATTAAAGGCTTTTTCCATCCGACCGATATTACGGTCATTAACATCGCCGTAATCGATCGTACAAAGCTCAATTGCTTCTTCTTGTAAAACGGTATCGGCGATGGCAAAAATATCCATCGGTGCAATAAAGCTTCCCAAATGGGTATAACACATGTTAAGTGCATCATTCGCCGTCATGATAATGTCATGACCCAATGCCTCACGGCTATAACCGACTTCTTCTAAAGAACGGCTAATATTGTTTAAAATACGCGCATGACTATTTTTATCATAAATACCTGAAAGCAGCAAATGTTTATCCCGACTGATCGGACGATGTCTTAAAATAAGGGGCATCGTTAACATGATGTTTAGTAGACACCAGCGACCATTTAAGACGACATCGCCTTCAATGCATTTTAGAATAAAAAGATCATCCCGCCGATCGAAGAAGAAATCTTTCCAATTCTCAACTAAAGCGCGCTGCGGATCATAGACTTCAGGAATTTGGGATGTCATGGAGGACTCCTTAATATTCTTTTTGAAAAAGGAAAATAGAGAATAAGGAGAAATATAGAACACACTCCTTATTCTCTATAGACAGTTATCCTCAGTCGCCTTCTTCTTCAGTATCAAGATCATCACCCTCTTCTGTTTCTAAAAGAGGTTCATCTTCAATTGATTCCATCATTTTACGCATTTCGGCTTGCCGAACATTTGTTTTCTTCTCGATCACCACCTGATCATCTTCATCTTCTTCCTGATCTTGTTTTAGTACATCAAAATCAGTTTCCCAGATGCTTTCAGTAATTTCATCAGGCAACTCTGCATAATCAATTTTAGTATGTTTTGTCTCAATCCCAAGGGTTGCTGTAACACTATGAAAAAGTTGTGCAACAGCATTTGTTCGACTAAGATCACCATTTGATATAGGGATGCGTTTAATCTTGGTGGGATGTTCTGATAACAGAAGCGTTTCGATCGCAAGCTTTGCCCCTTGGGGTGAGTTAGATCCCAAATTGATAAAGCGGGAAACTTCTCTAATATCAGCGCCTTCACTCATAATGCGAATTTCATCTTCGCCATAACGATAAGGATTGTCTGAGACAGGAAAATATTTATTACTAGAACTGGATTTAACCGGGATACCGATGTGATTGACAGAAGCAGGGCCAGGGGCTGTAATTTCAGGAATTTTATTTAAGTGGATGATATATTTAGACCCTATTGAAAAAGCACTTTCCGTTCTAAAGCTTTTGAAACTTCCATCTTCTTGCATCGTCTTATAGGTAATAGGACTGGGCTTTACATCCCATTTTTGTGCCCAAGTCTTTATATTGCGCAAAGCATGCCAAAAGTCAGTATCACTGGGACTTAAACTCTTTAAGAAAGGGGGAACCCAAGTTCTAATCCCTTCAGCAATAGATTCTTCTACAAATTCTTGACGTGCCTTTGGACTATCAAATTCTTGTGTTACTAATGCTGCTTGATTGGGGTTAATATCTTGATACCAATCAACAATTGTTGCAAACGCAGCATCTACACCTTGAACGCGATAAACAGATTCTGTTTTACGACGAACAAATTCAGCGATGCGATTAACCCCTGTTTCATAAAACTGACCCGGATTATTGCGGGCAACAGGCGATCCCATATCGATCCATAGATCGGCTCTGATGCCATAGTCATCAATGGGCATACAGTCGTCGGGATAGATTTTCCCAACAATTCCTTT
>FRDC01004359.1_pt5 | contig 18618 bp, 17 predicted proteins | sample 1106171 | NCBI WGS metagenome assembly FRDC01 (sample SAMEA3930566, study PRJEB13176) | freshwater metagenome | biome: Drinking water system; feature: drinking water; material: water | place: Singapore | collected 2014-12-20 | reverse complement strand
GCGCGCCTGGCACCACACCTACGGCCTGCCGGTGGTGACGACGAACTGCTCGAACAACTACGGGCCGTATCACTTCCCGGAAAAGCTCATCCCGCTGATGATCCTGAATGCCGTCGCCGGCAAGCCGCTGCCGGTGTACGGCGACGGCCTGAACGTGCGCGACTGGCTGTTCGTGGAAGACCATGCGCGGGCGATCCGCGCGGTGCTGGAGCGCGGCCGGGTTGGCGAAACCTATTGCGTCGGCGGGCGGGCGGAGCGCACCAATCTCGATGTGGTGCACACGCTGTGTGACTTGCTCGACGAGCTGCATCCGTCCAGCGGCCCGCATCGGCGCCTGATCACCTACGTGAAGGACCGGCCGGGCCATGACCGGCGCTATGCCATTGACTGCACGAAGCTCGAAACCGAGCTGGGCTGGCGCCAGCAGGAATCGTTCGAGACCGGGCTGCGCAAGACGGTTCAGTGGTACCTCGACAACCCGGAATGGGTGCGCGGCGTGACCAGCGGCGACTATCGGCGCTGGATCGAAACCCAGTACAGCACCCGGAGCGCGTGACATGAAGGGCATCATCCTCGCCGGGGGTTCCGGCACCCGGCTGTATCCGCTGACGCATGTCGTGTCCAAGCAACTGCTGCCGGTGTACGACAAGCCGATGATCTATTACCCGCTGTCGGCGCTGCTGATGGCGAACATTCGCGAGATCCTGGTGATCTCCACCCCGGATGAAACGCCGCGCTTTCGGCAGTTGCTGGGCGATGGCAGTCGGCTGGGCTGCAAGATCGACTACGCCGTTCAGCCGTCGCCGGATGGTCTGGCGCAGGCCTTCATCATCGGCGAGTCGTTCATCGGCGACGATGGCTGCGCACTGGTGCTGGGCGACAACCTGTTCTTCGGCCATGACCTGCGCCTGCGTCTGAGCAAGGCCGCGCAGAAGACCGACGGCGCCACCGTGTTCGCCTACCCGGTGCAAGACCCGGAACGCTACGGCGTGGTCGAGTTCGACAAGGACGGGCGGGCCATCAGCATCGAGGAAAAGCCGGCCAAGCCGCGCAGCCGCTACGCCGTGACCGGCCTGTATTTCTATGACCGGCAGGTGGTCGAGATCGCCAAGGCGGTGAAGCCGTCGGCGCGCGGCGAGCTGGAAATCACCGATGTCAACGTCGAATACCTGCGGCGCGGCCAGTTGGCGGTGGAACGCTTCGGCCGCGGCGATGCCTGGCTCGATACCGGCACGCATGATTCGTTAATCGAGGCCGGGCAGTTCGTGCAGACGCTCGAAAAGCGGCAGGGCCTGAAGCTGTGCTGCCCAGAAGAACTGGCCTGGCGCAATGGCTGGATCAGCGATGCGGAGCTCGAAGCGCTGGCCAAGCCGCTGGCCAAGAGCGGCTACGGCCAATACCTGCTCGATGTGCTGGCGCAGCCGGTTTGAGCGCTTGCTCCGATAGTGCCCAATGCCATGAACTGCATTCCGACCGAACTTCCCGATGTGCTGATCCTGGAGCCACGCGTGTTCGGGGATGACCGCGGCTTCTTCTACGAGAGCTTCAACGCCCGCAACTTCGAGGCGGCCACCGGCGTGAAAACCGCCTTCGTGCAGGACAACCATTCGCGCTCGGCGCGCGGCGTACTGCGCGGCATCCACTATCAGATCGAGCAGGCGCAGGGAAAGCTCGTGCGGGTGACTCATGGCGAGGTCTACGACGTGGCCGTCGACCTGCGGCGCGGCAGCCCGCATTTCGGCCGCTGGGTGGGCGTGCACCTGTCGGCGGCAAACAAGCGTCAGCTCTGGGTGCCTGCGGGCTTCGGCCACGGCTTTCTGGTGCTGTCGGAGTTCGCCGAGTTCCTCTACAAGACCACGGACTACTACGCGCCGGCCCATGAGCGCGCGATCATCTGGAATGACCCGACCCTGGCCATCGACTGGCCGCTGCCGGAAGGCTTCGCCGAGCCGTTGCTGTCTGCGAAGGACCGGGACGGCAAGCGCCTGAGCGAGGCCGAGGTGTTCCCGGAATCGTTTGGTCGAGGTGCTGCATGAGCGTGGCGGAACCGGCCCGGATCGTCGTCACCGGTGGCACCGGCCAGGTCGGCTGGGAGTTGCGGCGTAGCTTGTCGACGTTCGGTGAAGTCCTCGCGCCCGGACGCGCCGAGTGCGATCTGAGTGATCCCCCCGCCGCCGCCGCCTACCTGCGGCGCGTGAAGCCATCGCTGGTGGTCAATCCGGCGGCCTACACCGCAGTGGACAAGGCAGAGTCGGAGCCGGAACTCGCCCAGCGCGTGAATGCCGATGCCCCCGGCGCGATGGCCCGCGCCTGTGCCGACCTGGACGCGCTGTTCGTTCACTACTCCACCGACTACGTCTTCGATGGCAGCGCCGGCACGGCGTACAGCGAGGCCAGCGCCACATCACCGGTCTCGGTGTACGGCAGGACCAAGCTGGCCGGCGAGGACGCCGTTCGCGCCGCTGGCGGCCGGCACCTGATCCTGCGCACGAGCTGGGTTTACGGCACGCGCGGCTGTAACTTCCTGCTGACGATGCTGAAGCTGAGCCGGGAGCGCGACCGCCTGCGCGTGGTGGCCGATCAGGTGGGCGCGCCAACGTGGAGCCGAGCGATCGCCGACGCCACCGCACAACTGCTGCGCAGCGTCCCGCCGGGCAATGCGCCGCCCGCCGCGCTGCTGAATCTGACTGCATCCGGCCATACGAGCTGGCATGGCTTTGCGTCCGCCATCGTCGAACTTGGTGCTGCACGCGGGCTGACGCGGCAGGTGCCGGTCGACGGCATCACCACCGCGGACTACCCGACCCCGGCGCAGCGCCCTGCCCATTCACGGCTCGACAACGCCGGGCTGCGGGCCGCCGCCGGCTTCGTGCTGGCAGACTGGCAGGCCAGTCTTGCGCTGTGTCTGGATGACTTGGCGGCCGCCCGCGCGGCCTGAACCTTGCACGCGGTCACGGCACCTGACCCGCTCGTCGGCGCGTCGGTGCGCGGGTCTGTTACGTTTGCAACGCCCCCAATGCTTGAGAACCCCCGAATGACCACACCTGTGCGCCGAACCCTGTTGTCGCTTGCCGCCGCTTCGCTGTTGGCCGCTGCCGTGCCGGCAGCGGCAGCACCGTGGGCGGAAGTCGGGGATCGGGCGCTGCGCAGCGATATCGAGCTGCTGGCAGCCCGCGGCCTGATCGAAGGACCGACCACCACATGGCCGTTGCCCGTCGGCTTTCTGGCACCGCTGCAGGATGCCAGCCGTCTGGCCAAGCAGCCGGAGTTCATCCAGTTCGCCGCCGCGCGCGTGCTGGCGAAGCTGCGAGCCTCGTCACGCAATGCCGGCCTGACACCAGCCGCCGAAGTGCGCTTCGCAAGCGAGCCGAACCTGATTCGCGATTTCGGCCGCAGCGCGCAGGACCAGTTGGATGCCCGTGTCGGCCTGAACTACGACAGCGACGCCTTCGCCGGCAATCTGAGAGTCGGCACGATCACCCGGCTGGATGGGAACGACAGCCGCTTCGCGCTGGATGGCACCTATGCCTCCGCGCTGCTCGGCAATTTGCAGTTGTACGGCGGCTGGGTCGACAAGTGGTACGGGCCGGGCCATGTCTCGAGCCTGATCCTGTCGAACAATGCCCGGCCGTTTCCGAAAATCGGCATCACCCGCAATACGCCCAAAGCCTTCGAGACGCCGTGGCTGAGCTGGCTCGGCAAGTTCCAGATCGATTTCTTCGTGGGCCTGCTCGAAGAGGACTCGCGCGAGGACCGCAATACCGGCTTCGGCTCATTGCGCATCAGCATCGAGCCGGTCAAGGATCTGGAACTGACGGTATCGCGGCTTTCGCAGTTCTGCGGTGGGGACAATGTCTGCAAGCCGCTGCGCGCGGCATTCAACATCAACAACACCGACGATGACCGCAACGCCAGCAACGACATCGGTTCGTTCGAGATCAAGTACACCTACGATTTCAACGTGCTGAGCTTTTCGCCGTACCTGCAGATCAGCAACGACGACACCGGGCCGTTCACGCATTCGTACGAGACCTATCTCGGCGGCTTCAGTTGGGCCGGCCCTTGGGGTACGAACGGCGCCAGTTGGCGGCTCGTCGCCGAATACACGGACACCCGCGCTACGCTGGATGCCTTCGGCTTCCAGACCCGCGTGACAGGTCTCGCGTACAACAACAGCGAATACACGGATGGACTCCGCTACCGTGGCCGCACGCTCGGCTTCTCGCAAGACAGCGATTCGACGCTGTTCTCGCTGTCTGGCCTGCTCGCAACCACGAATGGCTGGACCTGGCGAGCGGCGTATCACAACTCACACATCAACACGGCCGAGTTGGCAGCGTTGACAGTGACATCGCCCGCCTTCCGCAACACTGTCAGCGCCCAACCGGTGACGGTGAATCAGTTCGAGGCTGGCGTGACCATTCCGTGGCGCGGCTTCACCTTCGATCTCGGGGCGCGCTATCAGGACAAGCAGCCGTTTCCGGATGTCGGCTCGCAAGCCAACGTCGAACTCGGGGTGCAGTACCGCTTCTGATCGGCGCTGCTGGTACCACGGACAAAAAAACCGCGACTGGATCGCTCCAGCCGCGGTTTTTTGTGAGCGGCGAACCGCCCGGCGCTTACTGAGCCTGGTTCAGCGGCAGCGCGATGTCGGACAGCAAGACACCTTCCGGCAGCGTGCCGAGTTCGGTGACGAGGCCGATCAGCAGGTTGACCGACAGCAGGCTCGACGTGCCGTTGGCGTTGACACCCGACGCAAACGCGGTGTTGGCGACCGTGGTGCCGTTGGCGTCGCGGCTGCTGTAGATGTCGAAGCCGACCGGCGCCGACAGGTTGCGGCCGGTCAGACCCGTGGCAGCCAGACCACCGCTGTTCGGCGGAATCTGCAGCACGATCTGGTCAAGCGTGGTGTCGATGTCGAACAGCGTGGTGCCGGTCGAGCCAGCCAGATCGTTGTTCGTGTAGGCACCGGACACGACGCCCTGCGCCACGACGAGCGGAACGGCGGTCGGGTTGTATGAAAGCTGGCCGTCAAGCAGCGTGATGCCGCCGGCGTTCACGTTGTGGCGAAGGTTCTGCCCGGTGTTGCTGATGATGCGCAGACGGTCGGCAGCCGGGTTGAAGTCGACACCGAATGCGGTGCCGCTGAGCGGAACCGTGGTGCGATTGACGAAGGTCAGCGACGCATTGGTGGTGCTGACGGTGTAGATGCCGCCTGCATTGCCGACGGCATACAACTGGCCGTCCTGCACGCGGAAGTCGATGCCGACCACGGCCGTGTCGCCGCCGGTGAAGCCGGCAAGGAAGCCGACGTACTGGAAGCTGCCGGTGTTGTTGACGCTGAACGAGACCAGGCGACCGTCGGTGGTCGTGCCGAACACGGTCAGACCCGGATTGGCCGGCGCCGGCGGATTCAGGATGCGGCCAAGCAGGTCACGAACCGGACTGCCGCTCTGGGCGATCGCCGGCGATGCAGCGGTGATGCCGGCGGCAAACGCCGCAACGGCGAGCAGCAACTTGCGGGAGTACTTCATGGAATGCGTCTCCTGTTCTTTCGATTATCGATGGCGTGCCTTGGGCACGATGCACTGAGCACGACCTACGTTACCCGCAACGCGACGATTCGGATGCAAGCCGACGTTGCTTTCAGTCCAGATGATACGAAATATCTACGCGCGAATCCGGACAGGCAAATTCTTTGACAATCAGCAGCATGCATGAATTATTTGTCAATGGACCATTGCGAAAATGGAGCCTTCCCGACGTTTGCCAACATATGGCATTCGATTGCTGTCACCGACTCCTCGACACGCATTCGAACGAACGCGCAGGATTCATCGGCCTGCATTCGCCCATCAGGGTCGCGCCGACAGGCTCGCGCAGCCCGCTCGCCTGCATCACCATTGCCCGCAGCACCGCCCACGCTGCTGATCGCCAACGAAGGAGGTATCGCCATGCGTCCACTGTCCACGGTCATCGTCACCCTGCCGTTGCTCGCTGCGGGTCCATCATTTGCCGGCAAGGCATGTGAAGAATTGAAAGGCGAAATCGCTGCCAAGCTCGATGCCAAGGGCGTGAAGGGCTACCGGCTCGAAATCCTGCCGGCGGACGCCGCCAGCGATCTCAAGGAGGTGGGCCGTTGCGAAGGCGGCACGAAGAAGATCGTCTATTCGCGATCCTGAACCTGCGGCGCGACAGACGGCAGCGCGGCGGGGTGCGCCGTCAGTCAGGCGCGCGGAATGTCGAGACGCTGGCCCGCGGCGTCTCGTCGACCCTGAGCTGAAAGAGGTCCGGCCGCGCGTAATGGCCGACCACATCGAGATCGAAGCGCGCCCGAACCCGATCAGCCGGGTCGATTTCGGCGCACAGCAGACCGGTGTCGTTGATCAGCGGCCCGGCCAGGACATCGCCAAGCGGGCTCACGATCAGGCTGCCGCCCGCCATCAGCGGCCGCGTGTCCGGCCAGTTCGGCACCGATTGCCCGAGCTGCTGCGGTGACGGCTGGACCTGGCAGGCGCTGATCACGAAGCAACGGCCTTCATGCGCGATGTGGCGCATCGAGGCGCGCCAGATGTCGCGCTCGTCCACCGTCGGCGCACACCAGATCTCGACACCCTTTGCATACATCGCGGTGCGGAACAGCGGCATCTGGTTTTCCCAGCAGATTGCCGCACCGAGCCGCCCTGCCCGGCTGGCGACCACCGGCATCGTCGAGCCATCGCCCTGCGCCCAGATCAGGCGCTCGGTGCCGGTCGGCATCAGCTTGCGATGCAGGCCGGCGACGCCGACCTGCGGATCGAGAAACAACGCGCTGCAGTACAGCGAGCTGCCTGCCCGTTCGATGATGCCGACGACCAGGCTGGCGCCAGTGCGCGCGGACAGACCCACAAGCGCCGCGACCTCCGGGCCATCGAGATCGACCGCGTTGTCGAAGTATTCGCGGAACGCCTCGCGTCCCTCCGGCACGCGAAAGCCGAGCTGCGCGCCGAACGTCGATCCTTTCGGATAGCCGCCGAGCAGCGCTTCCGGCATCACGACGACCGCGGCACCGGCAGCGGCGATGTCGGCTTCGAATGCGAGGATTCGTTCGAGTGTCGCCGCCTTGCCGCGCGGGTCGGAACCGATCTGCAGCGCGGCGATGGTCATCATGGTGGCGTCAGCTCCGAATTAGCCGCGGATCAGCATCGGATCAGACGCGCCATGCCGCGCCGCCTATTCCCACTCGATGGTCGCCGGCGGTTTGCCGGAGATGTCGTAGACCACTCTCGACACGCCGCCGATCTCGTTGACGATGCGCAAGGACACCTTTTCAAGCAGTTCGTATGGCAGGCGCGCCCAGCGGGCGGTCATGAAGTCGATGGTTTCCACAGCACGGATCGCGATCACCGGCGCGTAGCGGCGGCCGTCGCCGGTCACGCCGACCGACTTCACCGGCAGGAACACGGCGAACGCCTGCGAGGTCTTGTCGTACCAGCCGGCCGCACGCAGTTCCTCGATGAAGATGTGATCGGCCAGCCGCAGCGTATCGGCCGCTTCCTTCGTCACTTCGCCGAGGATGCGCACGCCGAGGCCGGGGCCCGGGAACGGGTGGCGGTAGACCATCTCGCGCGGCAGGCCGAGTTCGACGCCGATCGCGCGCACTTCGTCCTTGAACAGCTCGCGCAGTGGCTCGACCAGCGTGAGCTTCATGTGCTCGGGCAGGCCGCCGACGTTGTGGTGGCTCTTGATCAGGTGCGCCTTGCCGGTCTTCGAACCGGCCGACTCGATGACATCCGGGTAGATCGTGCCCTGCGCGAGGAAGTCGACGCCCGAAATCTTGTTGGCTTCTTCGTCGAACACCTCGACGAACAGCCGGCCGATGATCTTGCGCTTGGCTTCGGGATCGGTGACGCCTTTCAGCTCGCCGAGGAACCGGGCTTCGGCATCGACCCGGATGACCTTGACGCCGAGGTTCTTCGCGAAGACCTGCATCACCTGATCGCCTTCATGGTGACGCAGCAAGCCATGGTCGACGAACACGCAGGTGAGCTGGTCGCCGATCGCCTTGTGCAGCATTGCCGCGACGACCGAGGAATCGACGCCGCCGGAGAGGCCCAGCAGCACTCGGCCGGAGCCGACCTGGGCGCGGACCTTGGTCGTCGCGTCGCTGATGATGTTGTCCGGCGTCCAGTTCCGGCCGCAGCCGCAAATCTCGTGCACGAAGCGCGAGTAGATGCGCGTGCCCTGCGTGGTGTGCGTGACTTCCGGATGGAACTGCAGGCCGTAGTAGCGGCGCGCTTCGTCGGCGATGCCGGCAATCGGCACATCGCGCGTCGAGGCGATCAGCTTGAAGCCGGGCGGAATCTCGACGACGCGGTCGCCGTGGCTCATCCAGACGTCGAGCAGGCCGTGCCCTTCCTCGCTGACCCGGTCCTCGATGTCGCGCAGCAGCTCCGAGTGACCACGGGCTCGGATTTCGGCATAGCCGAATTCCTTGGAATCGTGCGAGTCGACGCGGCCGCCGAGCTGGTGCGCCATTGCCTGCAGGCCGTAGCAGATGCCGAGCACCGGCACGCCGAGGCTCCAGATCGCATCGCGCACGCGCGGCGCCTTCAGTTGCGTGACCGACTCCGGCCCGCCGGACAGGATCACGCCTTTCGGCGCGAACGCGCGGACGTCGTCGTCGGCAATGTCCCAGGGGTGCAGTTCGCAATAAACGCCGAGTTCGCGAACGCGGCGGGCAATCAGTTGCGTGTACTGCGAGCCGAAGTCGAGGATCAGGATGCGATCGGCGTGGATGTCAGGCGTGCTGCTGGTCAAGGTCTTGTCTCTTTATGACGAGGTAACGGCGAACCGTTAAACGCAAAGGCGCAAAGGGAAAAGAAAGGACGCGAAGGAAAGACGGATTTTTGTAGCTGCGTCTTGAAGCATCCATTTCCTTGAATTTCTTTTCTCGCTTTTCTTTCTTTGCGTCCTCCTCTTGGCTGTTCTTTGCGCCTTTGCGCTGAACTTTTGATGTTGCTGTTATCGACGCAAGCGGAGAGACGCTCAGCTCTGCGTCCGGTAGTTCGGCGCTTCCTTGGTGATCGTCACGTCGTGGACGTGCGACTCACGCATGCCGGCCGAGGTGATCTTCACGAAGCGCGTCCGCGTGCGCAGTTCCTGCGTGTTCTGGCAGCCGGTGTAGCCCATGCTGGCGCGCAGGCCGCCGATCAACTGATGGACGATCGCCGCCATCGGGCCCTTGTACGGCACACGGCCTTCGATGCCTTCCGGCACCAGCTTCTCGACTTCGGCCGTGGTGTCCTGGAAGTAGCGATCCTTCGAGCCCTGCGCCATCGCGCCCAGCGAGCCCATGCCGCGATAGCTCTTGTACGAGCGGCCCTGGTACAGCTCGACATCGCCCGGTGCTTCCTCGGTGCCGGCCAGCATCGAGCCGACCATCACCGCGTAGGCACCGGCGGCCAGCGCCTTGGCGAAGTCGCCCGAGTAGCGGACGCCGCCGTCGGCGATCAGCGGGATGCCCTTGTCCTTCAGCGCTTCGGCCACCGCCATCACCGCGCTGATCTGCGGCACGCCGACGCCAGCGACGATGCGTGTGGTGCAAATCGAACCCGGACCGATGCCGACCTTGACCGCATCGGCACCCGCTTCGACCAGCGCCAGCGCCGCCGCGCCGGTGGCGATGTTGCCGCCGATGATCTGCACGCGATTGCCGTAGGTCTGCTTGATCTGGCGCACGCGGTCGATCACGCCTTTCGAATGGCCGTGCGCGGTGTCGACGACGATGACATCGACCCCGGCTTCGATGAGTGCTGCGACGCGCTCGTCGGTATCGCCGCCGGTGCCGACCGCCGCACCGACTCGCAGCCGGCCGTGCTCGTCCTTGCAGGCCAGCGGATGCTCGGTGGACTTCTGGATGTCCTTCACCGTGATCATGCCGCGAAGCTGGAACGCTTCATTGACCACCAGCACCTTTTCGATGCGGTGCTCATGCAGCAGTTCGATGACCTCGGTGCGCGGTGCGCCTTCCTTGACCGTCACCAGACGCGGCTGCGGCGTCATGATCTTCGACACCGGCTGGTCCATGCGCGTTTCGAAGCGCAGGTCGCGGCTGGTGACGATGCCGACGAGCTGGTCGCCGTCGACGACCGGCACGCCGCTGATGTGGTTGGCCCGGGTCAGCGCCAGCACTTCGGCGATGGTCATGGCCGGCGGCACGGTGATCGGGTCGGCAATGATGCCGCTTTCGTACTTCTTCACGGCGCGCACTTCGGCAGCCTGCCGGGCGGCCGTCATGTTCTTGTGGATGATGCCGATGCCGCCTTCCTGCGCCAGCGCGATCGCGAGGCCGGATTCGGTCACGGTATCCATCGCCGCCGACAGCAGCGGAATGTTCAGCGTGATGCGGGCCGTCAGCGGCGTGCGCAGGTCAACCTGGCGCGGCAACACTTCGGAGTAGGCGGGTTGCAGCAAGACGTCGTCGAAGGTCAGGGCTTCGAGATCGATGCGGGAGTCGGCGACAAGCGACATGAAGGGCTCCGTCAAAGGCCTATTATACGCAAGCCCCACGCACCGGACCGCACCATGGCTCGCCCCCAGCCGCTGCCGAAGATGACGTTCGACGAATTTCTCGAATGGGAATCGCGTCAGGAACAGCGCCACGAGTTCGTCGACGGCCTCGTATACGCGATGACCGGCGGCAGCAAGAATCACAATCTGATCGCCGGCAATATCTACATGAGCCTGCGCATGCGCCACGACGATCGCGGCTGCAAGGTTTATCAAGAGAATGTTTTGCTGCGCGTGGGCCTCGCGGACGGCATCGGCTACTACCCGGATGTGATGCTGGTCTGCGATCCGGATGACCTCAAAAGCGAACGCCATGTCGAAAACCCTTGCCTGGTTGTCGAGGTCCTTTCTGATTCGACACAGGGTCTCGATCGATTCAAAAAATTCCGCGACTACCAGCGCATCGAGTCGCTCACGACCTATGTGCTGGTATCGCAGCAGGCGGTTCACGTCGAGGTGTTCCATCGCGCCAACGGTTGGCGCACAGAAGTCCTGACCCGGCTGGACGAGGCCGTTCCCATCGACTGCGGGCCGGGCGATCCAACCGCGATCACGCTTGCCGAGATTTATCGCGGCCTGGATTTCGGCGTTTGAGCGCGCAAGCTCCGGGCAACGCCCGCACCGTCTACGCCGTTTCCGAACTGGCCGACACCCTGCGCGGCCTGATCGAGGACAGCCTGCCGAGCGTCTGGGTCAGCGGCGAGATCTCGAACTTCTCGCGGCCGGCGTCCGGGCACTGGTACTTCACGCTGAAGGACGATCGCGCCCAGCTGCGCTGCGCGATGTTCAAGAACGTCAACTACTACGTCCGGCCGCAGCCGAAGGACGGCGACGCCGTGCTGCTGCGCGCCAAGGTCGGCATCTACCCGGCGCGCGGCGAGCTGCAGTTGATCGTCGAGCATCTCGAAGCCGCCGGCACCGGCGCGCTGCTCCGCGCCTTCGAGCAATTGAAGGCCAAGCTGGCCGCCGAAGGCCTGTTCGACGCAGCACTGAAGCGCCCGCTGCCGAAGCTGCCGCGACGGATCGGCATCGTCACGTCAGGGACCGGCGCGGCACTGCAGGACATTCTCAACGCGCTGCGCCGGCGCTGGCCGCTGGCCGAGGTCGCGCTGTATCCGGTGCCGGTGCAGGGCAAGGAAGCGCCGCCGGCGATCATCCGCGCACTGCGCGAACTGCCGGTGCGGGCACCGGTCGACGTGATCCTGCTGGCGCGCGGTGGCGGCTCGCTGGAAGACCTGTGGGCGTTCAACGATGAAGGCGTGGCGCGGGCGATCCGCGCCTGTCCGGTGCCGGTGGTCAGCGGCGTCGGCCACGAGATCGACTTCACCATTGCCGATTTCGCGGCCGATGTCCGCGCCGCCACGCCGACCGCCGCCGCCGAACTGGCGACGCCGGACATCGGCGAGCGCTACTCGCAGGTCGACACGCTCGACATCGCGCTGATCACCCTGACCCGCCGTCGCCTGCTGGCACTGCGCGAGCGCCTGATGCAGTTGTCCGCTCGCGTGCAGACCCTGCATCCGGGCCGCCGCCTGCACGAACGCGCGCAGCGGCTGGACGAACTGGACGAGCGCCTGCGACACGCGATGCGCGCACGGCTGGCAGCGAAACGGGACGCACTGCTGCGCGCCGGCCGGCGTTTCGACACCGCGGCGCCGCTGCCGAAACTGCTGGCGCGGCGCGAGCGCGTCGCGATGCTGGCATCCCGGTTGCGCCTGCAGGGCCGCAACTTGCTGACCGACCGCAGCAGCCGGTTGCGACAGGCTGAGGCGCTGCTGAACAGCCTGAATCCGTCGGCCGTGCTCGAACGCGGCTACGCGCTGGCGCTGTCGGCGGACGGCAGCGTGTTGCGCGATGCCGCTGCGGTCGCCACCGGCGAACGGGTGACGATCAGGCTGGGACGCGGCGGGTTCGACGCCGATGTCGTCGAAACGCGCTGAATCAGCGCCGACGCTTCACGCGCGACTCAGGGCCTGACCGGTGACGCCAGCGCTGTCCGGCCCGAGCAGATACAGCAGGCCGGGCACGGCGACGGTCGCGAACGGCAACTTCTGCACTTCTTCGGCCAGAAAGCCCTTGGCGCGCAGATCGGTCTGCATCGGGCCGGGATCGTAGGTGTTCATCCGCAGCGTCGGCGACACCGACAGCTCCTGCGACCAGCCCTTGACCAGCCCTTCGAGCGCGTACTTGGCCACTCCATAGCCGCCGCGCAGCGGCTTCGGATCGCGGCCGACGGCATCGGTCACGAACACGATGCTGGCATCCGGCGCCTGCTGCAGCAGTGGCAGGCAGTGCCGCGTGATCGCCATCGCCGCCGTCAGGTTGACCTGAAGGCCATCGAGCCAGTCCTTCGGCTTTTCCTCGCTGATCGGCGTGAAGCCGGCGAAGTGCGCCGCGCAGTGGACCAGGCCATCGAGCCGCCCGAATTCGCGCTCGATGGTTTCGGACAGCTCGAAGATGTCCGCCCAGGTCGTGCCCAGCAGGTTCATCGGATAGATCGCCGGCTGCGGCCCGCCGGCGGCTTCGATTTCATCGAACACGGCCTCGAGCTTCTTCACCGTGCGCCCGAGCAGGATGACGGTGGCGCCAGCCTTCGCGCAGGCCAGCGCGGTGACCCGGCCGAGCCCGGCACCGGCGCCCGTGATCAGGATGGCGCGGTCCTTCAGCAGATCGGCGCGCGGCACGTAGCCAGCCGGAATCGTCGCAACGACCGACATCAGGCCGCCGTCCGCCGCAGCGACAGCGGCAGCACGTCGGCCGGCGTCGGCGCGATGAAATCGGCGTCCCACTTCGACAGGTCCGGCTCGGCGCCGAGATAGCCCCAGCCGGCGGCGATGGTCGGCATGCCGGCGGCGCGGCCGGCGACGATGTCGCGCACATCGTCGCCAACGTAGACGCAGGCTTCCGGCGCCACGCCGATCCGGCGCGCGGCGAGCAGCAGGCCGTCCGGTGCCGGCTTCGGATGCGGCGTCGAATCGCCGCTGACCAGCGCGCCACAGTTCGCCGCAAAGCCCAGCTGCGCCACCACCGGCTCGGCCAGCCAGCCGGCCTTGTTGGTGACGATGCCCCATTTCAGCCCGGCGGCGTCGATCGCCGCCAGCATCTCGACCACGCCGTCGAACAGCCGGCTGTGCGTCGTCAGATTCGCTTCATAGAACTTCAGGAACAAGGACTTGCGCTGTTCGTAGTCCGGATGGTCCATGCCGATGTTCAGCGCCACCTTGAGCAGGCCGCGAGCGCCGTTCGAGGCCTGCGGGCGATAGTCGGCCAGCGGCAGATGCGCCATGCCGAGCGATTCGCGGACGAGGTTGGCGGCGTAGCCCAGGTCGGGCGCGCTGTCGACGAGCGTGCCGTCGAGGTCGAACAGGATCGCCTGGAGCACGCCGGGGTTTTCAGGGGTCAAGACTTCGGTCCTCAAGCCGGTTTCCGGCAGTGCATGAGGTAGTTCACGTCGAGGTCGCTCGCGTTCAGCGAGGCCGACTTCAGCAGCGGGTTGTAGCGCAAACCGGTGACATCCTGAGGAACCAGACCGGCATCGCGCGACCAGCGATCCAGCTCTGACGGCCGGATGAACTTGGCGTAGTCATGCGTGCCGCGCGGGACGATCTTCGCCACCATCTCGGCGGCAACGATCATCAGCGCGTACGACTTCGGGTTGCGGTTGATGGTCGAGAACACCACATCGCCGCCCGGCTTGACCAGACGGGCGATCGCCTCGATGGTCTGCGCCGGATCCGGCACGTGTTCGAGCATTTCGAGACAGCAGACCAGATCGAAGCTTTCCGGCGCCTCGTCGGCCAGGTCTTCGGCGCCGATCACCTCGTAACGCGCAGTGATGCCGGAGTCCGCCGCGTGCTGACGCGCGACGTTGATCGAGGCGTCCGCCAGATCGATGCCGGTGACATCGGCTCCGGCCAGCGCCAGCGCTTCGGTCAGGATGCCGCCGCCGCAGCCGACATCGAGCACCCGCTTGCCCTTGATCGAGGCCATCGGGCCACCGGCGCGCTGCTGGATGTAGCGCATCCGCGGCGGGTTGATGTGGTGCAGCGCCGCCATCTCTCCGCTGAGGTCCCACCAGCGGGCAGCGAGGGCTTCAAAGCGCGAAATCTCGTCGTGATCGACGTTGCCAGCTTCGGTGTGATTCATCATTGAAGTTTACCAAACGACGGCGATTCGCCCCGCTTGCGACCACCGGCAAAATCATGCCGCGTCGAGCGCATCCAGCAGGTCGTGCAGGCCGCGCAGCGCGGCTTCGGCAGTGCGGCGGCGCACGGCATCGCGATCGCCGCCGAACTGGAAGCGGCTCGACGAGGTCGCGATGCCCGGCCCGGCCCAGGCGATATAAACCGTGCCGACCGGCTTGGTCGGACTGCCGCCGGTGGGGCCGGCGACCCCGCTGACGGCCACGCTCCACTGCACCGGCGCGCTCGCCTTCATGCCGTCGGCCATCGCCAGCACCGTGCGGCTGCTGACGGCCACGAAGCCGTCTTCCTTCGCCCCCGGCACGCCGAGCAGTTCGCCCTTGGCCTCGTTCGAATAGGTGACGACGCCGCGCTCGAACCAGCGCGAGCTGCCGGCGATGTCGGTCATGACCTTGGCGATCAGCCCGCCGGTGCACGATTCGGCGGTGCCGATCTTCTCGCCGCGGGCGACCAGACGTTCGCCGAGGCGCTGGCACAGTTGCTCGAGGACAGCATCGTCAGGAATCACGGCGTCGGACACGGGCGCTTTCGGGATGGTGCGTTGGCGGGCGACGCGATCAGCGGCGGAAGATGGCTTCCGCCATAGCGTCGGCGATTTCGCCGGTCGGCTGGCCGGAGGTCTTCGAACGCTCGAAGATTTCAGTCAAGGTCTGGCCAATCCGCTGCAGATGGGCATGGACCACGGCTTCGTCGTAACCCGGGCCTTCGTAGTGGATGTCGATGATGCCGCCGGCGTTGATCACATAGTCCGGCGCGTACAGCAGGCCCCGTTCGAGCACGCGACGACCGTCGGTGGCTGTGGCCAGCTGGTTGTTGGCGGCACCGGCAATGACCTTGGCGCGAATCTGCGGGATCGAGCGCTCGTTCAGGATCGCACCGAGCGCGCACGGCGCGAAGACATCGACATCGAGCGCGTGAATCGCGTCCATCGCAACCGCCGTGGCGCCGAATTCGGCGACGGCGCGATCGACCGCGGGCGCGTGGAGATCGGTCACCCACAGCACGGCACCGGCATCGTGCAGATGCTTCGCGAGGCGGTAGCCGACATTGCCGACGCCCTGGATGGCGACGCGCAGGCCGCGCAGGTCGTCCCGGCCGAGCGCCGCACGCACCGCTGCGCGAAGGCCGATGAACGTGCCGAGCGCCGTTGCCGGGCTCGGGTCGCCGGTACGGCCGGCCGCCACCGAGGCCTCATCCGCCAGCCCGCCGATGTGGCGCGTGACTTCGGCCATCAGCCGGATGTCCGGCACGCTGGTGCCGGAATCCTCGGCGACGACATAGCGGCCGCCGAGCATGTCGACGAAGCGGCCCATCGCCCGGATGAGTTGCGGCGTCTTGTCGCGGCGCGGGTCGCCGATGATCACGGACTTGCCGCCGCCCTGCGGCAGTCCGGCGAGGGCGGCCTTATAGGTCATGCCGCGGCTCAAGCGCAGCACGTCGGTCAGGGCATCGTCGTCCGAGCCGTACGGAAACATGCGGCAGCCGCCCAGCCCGCAGCCAAGTCGGGTGTTGTGGACGGCGATGATGGCGCGCAGGCCGCTGGCCGCGTCGTGGTGAAAGGCGACGTGCTCGTGGCCGTCGAATTCTGGGTGCGAGAGGACCGACATGTCGGGGCAACCGTAGTGGAATGCTGCAGTTTACCGACAGTCGCCCGACCCGATGCGCAGGCCTGTCGGGCGCGTCGGCAGTCTTCTTGCGTCACAATCGAACTGCCCTTTCGGACCTGCTGACCTGCCTCATGTCGATCCACGCCGTCCTGCATCACGAAACGACCTATCAGTACGACCGGCGGGTATCGCTGTCGCCGCAGATCATCCGCCTTCGCCCCGCGCCGCATGGACGCACGCCGGTGCTGTCGTACTCGCTGAAGGTCGAGCCGGAAGGCCACTTCCTGAACTGGCAGCAGGACGCATTCGCGAACTGGCAGGCGCGCGTCGTGTTCCCGGACAAGGTCACGGAATTCAAGGTCACCGTGGATCTGGTGGCCGACATGTCGATCTACAACCCGTTCGACTTCTTCGTCGAGGACAAGGCCGAGTACTTCCCGTTCACGTATTCCGACGAGCTGAAGGAAGACCTGAAACCTTACCTGCGCCATGGCTCGGCGACGCCGCGGCTGGCGGCATTCATCAAGTCGATCCCGAAGGAGAAGATGCGGACGATCGACTTCATCGTCGAGCTGAACCGCCGCGTGCAGGAAGCGGTTCGCTATCTGATCCGTCTCGAACCGGGCGTGCAGACGCCGGAAGACACGCTGACCTTGGCGTCCGGCTCGTGCCGCGATTCCGGCTGGCTGCTGGTGCAGATCTTCCGCCACCTCGGCCTCGCCGCCCGCTTCGTCTCCGGCTACCTGATCCAGCTGACACCGGACGTGAAATCGCTCGACGGCCCGTCCGGCACCGACCATGACTTCACCGACCTCCACGCCTGGTGCGAGGTCTATCTGCCGGGTGCCGGTTGGGTCGGCCTCGATCCGACCTCGGGTCTGCTGACCGGCGAAGGCCACATTCCGCTGTGCGCGACGCCGGAGCCGTCGAGTGCCGCGCCGATCACCGGCACCTTGAGCTTCGAGGGCAAGGGCGAGCTCGACACTGAGTTCGGCCACTCGATGGTCGTCACCCGGCTGTACGAGTCGCCGCGGGTGACCAAGCCGTACACCGAGGAGCAGTGGACGGCGATCGACACCTTGGGCCTCGCGGTCGATGCCCGGCTCAAGGCCGGCGACGTGCGCCTGACGATGGGCGGCGAGCCGACGTTCATCTCGATCGACGATATGCAGGGCGCCGAGTGGAACGTGGCCGCCGTCGGCCCGACCAAGCAGGGGCTGGCCAACAACCTGATCCGGCGCCTGCGCGACCGCTTTGCCCCCCAGAGCAAGGGCGGGGGTCTGCTGACCTACGGCCAGGGCAAGTGGTATCCGGGCGAGTCGCTGCCGCGCTGGGCCTACGCACTGTACTGGCGTGGCGACGGCAAGCCGATCGTCCGCACTGACCTTGCCGACGGCCGCACCGCACCGACGATCGAAGCCGCCGCCGAACTGGTGCGCGGCATCGCGCAGCGTCTGGAAGTGAGCCCGGAAAACGCCGTGCCCGGCTACGAGGACGCGTTCTATTACCTGCACCGCGAACGGCAACTGCCGGACAACGTGCTGCCGGAAGACAACAAGCTGAAGGATCCGGAAGAGCGCGCCCGCATCGCCAAGGTCTTCGAGCGCGGGCTCGACACGCCGCGCGGCTACGCGCTGCCGGTGCAGCGCTGGCAGTCCAAGGCCTGGATTTCCGAACGGTGGAGCTTCCGCCAGAAGCGCATGTTCCTGATTCCGGGCGACTCACCTATCGGCTTCCGTTTGCCGCTCGATGCCCTGCCGTGGCTGCCGCCGTCGCGGACGCCGACCCTGATTCCGTACGACCCGATGGCGGTCGACCTGCGCACGTCAATGCCGCTGCCGAGCTTCGACGGGCAGCGCCAGCCGTTCCTGCAGTCGTCTGGCGATGCGCCGCGCGAAAGCCGCGAATCGGAAATCGCCGCCCGACTGCGCGAGCGCCGCCAGCGCCTGACCGCCGAGAAGGACCAGCCGGAACCGGTGCGTCGCGGCGCGTATCTGGAAGGCGGCAATGTCCGCACGGCGCTGACGGTGGAGCCGCGCGACGGTCACCTGTGCGTGTTCCTGCCGCCGACCGAGTCGATCGAGGACTATCTGGAGCTGATCGCGGCCATCGAGGACGCCTCGGCCGAGCTCGACACGCCGGTGCGCATCGAAGGCTATCCGCCGCCGAGCGATCATCGCGTGAACGTGCTGAAAGTCACGCCGGACCCGGGCGTGATCGAGGTCAACATCCACCCGGCGCACAGCTGGGAGGAACTG
>FRDC01004036.1_pt1 | contig 18631 bp, 16 predicted proteins | sample 1106171 | NCBI WGS metagenome assembly FRDC01 (sample SAMEA3930566, study PRJEB13176) | freshwater metagenome | biome: Drinking water system; feature: drinking water; material: water | place: Singapore | collected 2014-12-20 | reverse complement strand
TGATCGGGCAAAAGGGCTAACCGTCGCTGAAAATATTTTGCAGGCACATGATAATATTCAAGCGATTTTTGCCCAAAACGACGAAATGGCTCTGGGTGCTTATGAAGCTGCCAAAAGCGCTGGTAAAAATATAATCATCGTTGGCTTTGATGGTAGTCAAGATGGTTTGAAATCAGTTAAAAATGGGCAGTTATCGGCAACGGTAGCCCAGCAACCAGAACTAATTGGTGAAAAGGCAATTGAAGTCAGCAAAGATATTGCCAATAAAAAAGCTATTTCACCGCAAATACCTGTAGCCTTACAGTTAATCAATAAATAATCCAGTATTCATCTAGACTAGTTACTAATCGGGCAATTGCTAATTTAAAGCTTTTTGCCCGAGAGCTGTTATAATTCTATCTTTAATATTCCGGCTTTTGTGTGACCATTGCAATTTGCCGGAACAAACTTGACCTGACTTTATAATCAGGTCGCTGTAAGTTTAACTGTTTTTAATCCTACAGGACAATATCTTTATGCAACAAAATTCAATTGCGCAATATCCGCGCTATCTCTGGTTTATTCAGCTTTCATATACCGCAGTGATTTTACTAGCTAACTGGTTCGATATCCGGATGATACGGCTTGGCTCACTAGAAACCGATGCCGGAACACTGATTTTCCCGTTTACTTTTATTTTATCCGACTTGATTACCGAAGTCTACGGCTATAAGTTTGCTAGACGAGCAATCTGGGTGGGCTTCTTATTCAATTTTGTTTTTGTCGCCTATGGACAGCTAATTATCCATTTACCAAGCCCGGACTATGCTTTGGATACTAATAACAAATTTGATAGTCTACTTGGGTTTAATGCGCGGATAATTATTGCCTCGACTATTTCTTATCTCTGTGCTGAACCTCTTAATTCATATATTATGGCCAAACTAAAGCTTAAAACAGCGGGTAAATTTATGTGGCTACGTTTTGTTGGTTCAACCGCGGTAGCTTCGTGTTTTGATAGTTTTATTTTTGGCTTTCTTGCATTTTATGGAACTATGCCAATACACGATCTAATTATATTCAATGCTACGATGTGGCTAATCAAAGTTACGATTGAAGTACTTGGCTTACCTTTGTCACTTTCATTGGCAAGGCGGTTAAAGTGTGCTGAAGGACTTGATATGTATGATGTTGGTACCAAATTTTCCCTGTTTAGCCTTGAGGCAAAATATTTGCCAGCTAATAATCGTTATTTAGTATAAATGAATATATTAGCATGCTAACTAGCTGATTTATCTAGTTAGCATGCTAAAAAATAAAATTAACTGTCTGCTACTTTGAGTAAGTTAAAGCATTTAATTACCATCACAAGGTCCATTTCGATCATAAGTTGCTTCTGTTGAGTGATAGTCACCATATCCGGTAAACATTGGTGGCGGACTAACATTTTCATTTGGTTTATTGCCTGATAGTGGTACTCGGAGCGTCACTGGTGTCATCTGATACAGATAAGTCTGGTTAGTATCAGTTACTGAGAGAGATGAACTTGAACTATACAAGTATACCTCACCAGGGGTATCTTCTTGAAACCAAACTGAAGTAATTTCATTTGGAGAACCACTCAAGGCATACCCATAAAGTGATTCTTTTGAAGATATATCACCAAGGGGGCACTTATCTGTTCCAGCCGCAATCGACCACCCATTCAAAAACTCAGTATCATTCAGGCTTCCATTTTGCTTAGTTAATGTCCCAGCATTCACATCTCCTGAAACAGCTCTATTGTATTTGTATGCATATGCATACATGCCTACACTTATTGGGTCACTATATGATGTACCAATATACTCATTGCCTGTACTATCAATAAAGGTTGCTAAATGATCAATAGCTGGTAAATTATTAGACATTTGATCAAATCTTTGCCAAGTTGTTCCATCGTCAGCAATACCAACATTATCTGCATAAGTATAGTTACTTATTGCAAAATTTGGTGTAGGGTGCTCGTTTCCTGAGTATGGACCAGGCTGTTCAATAACTACAGCCAAAGAAGGAGGAAACGTTTCATTTGGTGACATAATATTTACATTATTAAAGTCCATTGCAATGATTTGATGGTCATTATAAGCTGGACACCCACCGGACCAGTAACTACAACTTAACACAGTTAATTGCTCAATAGTTCCAGGGGAATTAACCATTGCATTTGTAAACATGCTTACTTTGCCATTAGCATAGCCAACAAATAGTACCCCAGACTCAACACCAGTTCCAACCTGCATAGAAGTAGGCCAGGTTTTGGTGATATCGGGGTCATTACCATTCAGAAGTGCTAAATTAGTTGCATTAGTGCAAGAGTTGTTTCCACTTTTTAAATCAGATTTTTTTGATAAACTAGTGTACTCAAATGCCCAACGACAAACACTTCCGTCTTTTAGACCAAAAAAGACTTCTTGATTACTAATATCCATGGCAATTGCCGTAATGGCAGCATTATTAACCATTTCACTTAATCTAATACCACCAGTAGCACTACCCAAATTAAAAATACCATAATCAGTTGCCGCACTACTTATAGTTGGATTATTATTTAGTAATGGCAACATACCAATTGCTCCCATTTCTGCAGCTTCTGGATTAACTAGTTCTGCAGGATTTAAAGGCGTCACAATACTGAACGTAGTTGAAGTTACACTTGAAACATTGTCGCTTGGGTCATATCTTACAAACAATTGAGGTTCATCGGAGTGATCAGGTTTAAATATACCGGTTATCGAAGATATAGATTGTCCAGTATTTACATGTGCATCCCAAAATAACCCATCTGATTCTGCAGCATAATAATAGACTTGACCTCCAACAGAATCAGAATAAGTTGTATAGGTAAAATTAAATCCTAAACCAAAATTAACACCAGTAGCCAGATTAATGCTACCAGAAATTGAATTACTATAAGTATCGGAGCTAGTTGTAATTCTTTTAACGCCTGTTCCAATACCGATCGTTCCAACATCATTATTATGAGTATCGGGCATTACTGAAAGTGCAGTAATTGCTAAATTACAAAATGTATTGTGGCTGGTGCTATCATAAACACAAATTTTACTTCCATTTACTATTTTACGGGGAATTTGACTCCAGCCAGATTTTCCCTCAGGATATTCGTATAGGTCGCCATTTGCAGTGCCAACTACAAGTGTTAAATTACTGGACAAGGCTGCCGCTGTTACAGGGCTATTTTGATCGGGAGCAGGAATTCCATCTACCTATTGAAATTGATTATTACTATCCAAATATGTTACCATTATATTTAAGTTTTTACTTAGTAAATCAATATATGAGAATCCCTTAGGGCTTTTATAATTATCGTTGATGCTCTTAATTTTGTTAAAATAAGCTTGACTTTTAAAGCTTGGATGTATTTGAGCTAGATTTACCTTGTCATTTAAAGTGGCTATCGAATTAAAGCTCTTGGAGTTACCATTTGTTCCGCTATTACACCCACTTAGAAGAGAGGCTATAAACGATAAAATGCATATAGACTTTTTCATGTTTTTTCTTTCATAAATGATATAAATTAATAAAACAATACAGGATTATTGTAATTTATCTAGTTATGAAAATTAAATAGTACTTTTGTACTATGCTTTTAGATTAGTTGGTATTATTATGGATTGCTATTAATCTTGGGCGCGCATCAGACACCAGACTTCAACCTGATAGGCGCCTTTTTGCTTACATAACTTGGCTAATTCATTTACAGTAGTTCCAGTTGTTACTACATCATCAATGATGGCAACTGATAGATTCTTTAAATCGGCATTTATTGTAAAAGCATTAGCCAGATTATTTATCCGTTCTTGGCGGTTTAATGTTGCCTGTGCTTTAGTTTCTTTGATTCTTGCGATCTCTAAAATTTTGCTATCTGGATTAGCATGCCTTAATTCGCGGATTAACTCATTAACATGATTAAACCCACGGAGTTTGTGTTTATTGATATGTAATGGAACTGGTATAATGATGTCCGGTAATTTATGTAGTCTTTTAGATATTGCATTCCAGAAAAGCTGACTCAAAACATGGCTATACTCAAGTGAATTACTGTATTTTAGTTTATGTAATATTCGGTTTAGTGGAAACTCGTATTCAAAGCCAGAGATAATTCTGTCAAAATAAAAGTTATTTTCTTGACAGTTTTTGCAATGTAATTCCTTGGGTGGCAGATAAATCATACATCTGGGGCAATATGGCTTATTTAGCATGTGTGGCAGGCTTTGGTAACAATCCTGACAAATTTGTTGATGTGCAGCGACCCCACATAAAACACAGCTTTCTTCAAGCAGGACAATTTTTACTATCCATTGCTGTAATTTATAAAAACCTTTTGTTAGTAGTTTCATGCAAAATTCCCGTTTAATCAGGCAAATATTAAGACGTAATCATACCCGATTTGATACTCTTGATTTTATTTATCGTGAACTTGCCTCACGAATGTTATCTAGACTAGATTATATCAAGATTAATCCTGACTTTATGCTTGATTGTGGAAGTGGCATGGGTTATGATTATGAACTACTAAAAAATAAATATCCCAACAGTAATATTATTCAAGTTGATCTGGTGAATGAATTTAGTCAGCGAGAAAATAAATCTACTGGTTGGCTAAAAAATATCTTTAGTAAAAAGACTCCTAGCGACTTTATAGTTGCGGATGTACTTTCTTTGCCTTTTGCTAATAGTAGTGTGGATTTTTATTATAGCAACCTACTCCTTCCATATTTATCTGATCCTGTGCCTATGGTAAAAGAAATGCGTCGGGTACTAAAAGTAGGTGGCGGATTCTTTATCACTGGATTAGGCGTTGATTCTCTAAAAGAGCTGCGCGAGCTTGGACTTACTAGCAATACCTTTCCGGATATGCATGATATTGGCGATATGCTGATTACAGCCGGATTTACTAATCCAGTTGTTGATACCGAGTATCTAAACCTTGATTATGAACATTTAGCTACATTATTGCAGGATATTAAGCTGGTGGGCTGTGGTGCGGTATACGGGTCAGGAAACTACTTTGGCAAAAGCCCCTATTTGGAATTAAGAAAACGCCTTGACTTACCAGTTAAATTAACTCTGGAGGTATTTGTTGCCCATGGCTGGAAAGATCGTGAGCAAATTGAGTTACCCGACGGTATGTCAGCTATTAATTTTCATCGAACAAAGCATAGCGATTAGAGAATCTGGTATTTATTTGTTGGTATAAGTGTTCGGTTAATTGATCCCGGTTGGCAAAGTTTTCTGCTTTAACCGTTTCTAGCACAAATATTTTAGCAATCAGTCCATTCAGAGTTAATGTATTTAATACTGATTGAACCAGATTATATTTCTTGCCAAAGCTAGCTTCCTCTGCAATAGTACCATCTTTACGATAGTAGATAATAACTACTGGAATTATGCTACTTTTAGCAAGAAGTGCTGATTCTAAAATCGGTGCTTTAAATGGTAATAACATGTCACCATCGCCTACAGTTCCTTCAGGAAAGAAACCTATGCAGCGTCCGTGTAATAGATGTTCACTTACTGCCTGATTTACATAGAGTAGATCACGTTTTTTTTGGCGGTTAATGAATATTGTGCCACCGGCCTTGATCATTCTACTTAATATTGGCCAGCGAGTCATCTCTACTTTGCCAACAAAATTAATAAAGTAAACTTGATAGAGAACTAGGATATCAAGCCATGATAGATGATTAGAAGCAACTAGTGTATTAGGTGGAAAATAATCTAAGTTGGTTTTTCCTACAACTTTTACCTTTGCTCCAGTTAATGATAATGTTACTTTCGCCCAAAATCTAATTATTTTGCCTCTGGTTTTTAGCGGTAAAAATGGCATGCCAACCCAGCACCAAATAGCAGATATGATAGTTACTGCAAGTATTAGAATAAACCTTATTATTGCAATAAACTGGTTAAATATTTTCATCATGAGATTTGTGCTTTGATAAATTATTATTCATATAAATTTCAAGCTAAGGGAGATATTTTACTAAAAAAATAATTCTATTATCGATTAATTTGTTACAATTTCAGCTTGCAAATTTTATTTAATACAATATATGGATGTAAACAAAATTAAGGTTTTATTTGTCTGTACCGGAAATATTTGTCGTTCACCCCTTGCAGAGGGGGTCTTTAAACAGATACTAAAAGAAGAAAAAATATCTTCTTTGTTTGTAGTTGATTCTGCCGGAACGGAAGATTACCACGTGGGGAGTCCACCAGATTCAAGATCGGTAAAGATTGCTAAAAATAACGGCTTAAATGATCTTAACCATAAGGCAAGGCAGTTTATCAAGAGTGATTTTGATAAATTTGACTATATCTTGGTTATGGATCATTTAAATTATGATGCGGTAATTAGTAAGGCGACAAACCAAGAGTATCATGATAAGGTGATGCTTTTTAGGACTTTTGATGTCGAATTAACAGATTTTTATGATGTTCCCGATCCTTACTATGGTACTGAAGATGATTTTGCTGAAGTGGGTGAGATAGTTAAACGTTCTGGATACGGGTTTATTAGCTACTTAAAACAACAGGGTAAAATAAAATAAGCAACTTTTATAGTTGCTTATTTTAACGTGTTACTAATCATTTAATAATAAGCTGATTGACTCTTCGTTATTGATACGGCGAATGGTTTCGGCAACTAATTCAGCTATGGATACCACTCGGACATTATTTGCTGATTTACTCAGTGGAATGGTGTCAGTTACAACCAGTTCATCAATAATTGAGCTTTCTACTCTTTCTATTGCTTCACCAGAGAAGATTGCATGCGTTGCATAGGCATAAACCTGTTTTGCTCCACGGTTTTTTAATGCTTCTGCTGCTTTACATAAAGTCTTAGCAGTATCAATCATATCATCGACAATTACACAGTTTTTACCACTTACATCACCAATGATATTCATTACTTCAGCTTCGTTGGCTTTTGGACGTCGTTTGTCAATAATTGCAAGTTCGCAGCCCAAACCTTTAGCAAATGCTCTAGCACGCATGACTCCACCCATATCTGGTGAAACCACTATTAAGTCTTGATAATTTTTAGTTTTAATATCTCTTAATAATACAGGAGAACCATAAATATTATCTACCGGAATATCAAAAAATCCCTGTATCTGATCTGCATGCAAATCTACAGTTAATACACGATCAACGCCAGCAGAAGTAAGCATATTGGCAACTAATTTAGCCGAAATTGGTACCCTCGCCGAACGTGGGCGGCGATCTTGTCTGGCATAACCAAAATATGGAATAGCAGCCGTGATTCGTCCGGCCGACGCACGTTTTAACGCGTCAGCAAGAACTAGTACTTCCATTAGATTATCATTGGTTGGATAGCAGGTTGGCTGTAAAATGAAAACATCTGAGCCGCGTACATTTTCAAGAATTTCGACAGCAGTTTCTCCATCGCTGAATTTCATGACTTCAGCCTTGCCAAGCTTGATATCCAGACATTTGGAAACCTTTTCTGCAAAAATAGGATTAGCATTTCCAGTAAATATCATTAAGTTTTTGCGCATGAACATGATGACCCCTGATGGTTAAATAAAAAAAAACGCAAACTATCACATCGATAGTTTGCGCTTTAATAAATGGCTGGGGTGGTAGGGATCGAACCTACGAATGTCGGAATCAAAATCCGATGCCTTACCACTTGGCGACACCCCAATAAAAATCTTTTTCAATTACAAGCTGCCGGTGATTCGGGTATGCTTGTTGCGAGGTAGGTATTATATCGTGGAGATAAAATATTTGCAACCTTTTTTGCACTATTTTTGTCTGAGTAACATAGATAAATGCAGCTTCCCGAACCTGTCAGTGCTGGTGTTCCATATTGCTGCAATTCCGAAAATATTGAGTTGGTTTCCGGAAAGAGTTTTCTAATCACCATTTCTAAGTCATTTTCCCTACCGTTAATTAGATAGTCAGCTGTGTATTGCGCCGCATTAATTTGGTTTAAGTTAAGATCAAGGTTTTCAAATATCAGTTTGGTTGATGCATGAAATTCAGGCTTGATGATGACAAAATGGAATTCAGGTAGTTCAATCGGTTCAATGATTTCCCCAATCCCAGAAACCAGAGCATTCTTTCCGGCAATAAAAAATGGAACATCGGCTCCAAGTTTTACGCCAAGTTGGCATAGTTCTTCTGTACTTAGTCGAGCATTCCATAATTGGTTAAGAATGATTAGCACTGTTGCAGCATTAGAACTACCACCACCAAGCCCAGCGCTAGATGGAATGATTTTTTTGATACGGATATTCGCCCCTTCAGTTATTTTTCCAGTATATTCCTGAAGTAGCACTGCGGCACGGTAGGCTAGATCCTTTTGATAAAACCAGGCTTGATTGTGTTCTATTAATGAAATTTTGCCATTATCGGTTAGCTGAATTTCAATCCGGTCATATAAGTCAATCAGACAAAAGACACTTTTTAGTAAATGATAACCATCGTGCCTTTTGCCAACAACTTTTAAACCAAGATTTAATTTGGCTGGGGATAAAAAACTTGTAAATTTATGCGAAGACATCTTAGTTATTTAACTAGTTTAAGTAATTGGTCAAAGGCATCATTAAATAGTTTTAATCCATCTATCTGCAGTTTAGAACCTAATTCTTCAAGATTAATACCAGTAGCTTCAACATCTTGTAATATCTTAGCTGCATTAGCAATGTCTTTGGTCAGATTGCTGGCTGCTACCCCATGATCCCTGAATGCATCTAATGTTGCATCAGGAACAGTGTTTATCGTTTCTTCACCAATCAGTTCTTCAACATAAAGCACATCTGAATAGGCTTTATTTTTTGTCCCGGTACTTGCCCAAAGTAAATATTGGCTGAATGCTCCTTGAGATTTCAGTTTTTTAAAGCGTTCACCATGAAAGATTGCCTGATAATCAAGGTAAGCCTGTTTAGCAAGATTTATTGCGGTTTTACCCTGTAAATTTGCAGGTAGTTTATCATCAATTGCGGAATCAACTCGCGACAAGAAGAAGCTTGCAACTGTCTTTATCCCCGCTACTGGTAAACCTTTACTGCTACGTTTTTCTAAGCCGGCTATATATGCATCCCAAACAGCATTTACTTGTGATAAAGAAAAAAGTAAGGTTATATTTACATTTATCCCAAGGGTAACTAATTGCTCAAAGGCTGCAATACCTTCTTTAGTTGCTGGAACTTTGATCATTAGATTAGGTTTTGCAACCGCGTTCCATAATTCAAGAGCACTTTTTACAGTTCCCTCTAAATCATTGGCAAGGTGTGGTGATACCTCCAAGCTTACATAACCATCTTCTTTACTGCTTGATTGATAAAGTGGCAACATTATCTGGCAGGCTTCGCGTATATCTGAAATTGCCATTTGTTCGTAGCGTTGTAATGGGCTAAGATTCTCAGTTTTTAACTTTGCTAATTGTTCTTGATAGCGTGAATCACTTGAAATTGCTTTGAAAAAAATTGCAGGGTTTGAAGTCACACCAGCAATTTGATCTTCTTTAACCATTTTTGCTAGTGCGCCAGAATTTAAAAATTCACGAGAAATATTATCGACCCATATTTTTTGTCCATATTGGCTTACTGTAGCAATTCTGCTCGTCATAATTTATCCTTGTATGTATATTAGATTAATATTATACCGATAAATCCATTGAAAATGCTGTTTTTTTTTAGTGCGGCGCAATAATCATTCTGATATATGAATATTGATTGTTTGCTATACTTATGGCAGTTTTTAACATGCTTTATTTAATTCGCCAGTAGGTGGTAAGGAGTAAAAATGAGTAACGATATCGATCAATTGCAAACCCGTGAGTGGCTTGATTCGATTGATAGTGTCATTGAGTATGATTCGGTTGATCGTGCAGCATACCTGATCAAGACGGTAGTAAGACATTTTCACGATAAAACTGGGCATCATATTGCCAAATCGGCTACAACTGATTATGTAAATACAATTGCTCCATCTCAGGAAGCAGTTTACCCAGGTGATAAAGATATTGAGAAACGAATCTCAGCATATATCAGATGGAATGCTGCGGCAATGGTACTACGTGCCAATAAAGTGAGTAGCGAGCTTGGTGGGCATATTGCATCGTATGCATCATCTGCATATTTGTACGAAGTAGGATTTAATCATTTTTGGCATGCACCAAGCGAAAAAAACTATGGTGATATGATCTTCATTCAGGGGCATTCTGCACCTGGTATATATGCGCGTAGTCTTGTCGAAGGGCGCATTAGTGATGAAAGAGCCGATAATTTCCGTCAAGAAGCATTTAAAGTTGGTTTATCTTCTTATCCGCATCCATGGTTAATGCCAGATTATTGGCAGTTCCCAACTGTATCAATGGGGCTTGGGCCTTTAATGGCTATTTATCAAGCACGTTTTATGCATTATATCCATGACCGTGGAATTGTTGATACATTGGGGCGTAAAGTTTGGTGTTTCCTTGGTGATGGAGAGACATCTGAGCCAGAATCTTTGGGTAATATTCACCTTGCTGGACGCGAGAAGCTTGATAACCTTATATTTGTGATTAACTGTAACTTGCAACGTCTAGATGGTCCAGTTTGGGGTAATGGTAAAATTATTCAAGAACTTGAAGGTTTATTTACTGGTGCTGGCTGGAAGGTAATTAAAGTTGTTTGGGGTCGTGGTTGGGATCGCCTGCTAGATAAAGATAAGTCTGGTAAATTAAGACAATTAATGATGGAAACTATTGATGGTGACTATCAGGATATTCGTTCTAAAGATGGGGCTTATGTTCGTGCTAAATTCTTTGGTAAATATCCTGAGACACTTGAGCTAGTACGTGATATGTCTGACGATGAAATCTGGGCATTAACGCGTGGTGGACATGATCTGGAAAAAGTCTATGCAGCATACCATGAGGCTGTGAACAATCCAGAAGATAAACCAGTATGTCTATTAGTTAAAACTATTAAAGGTTTTGGACTTAAAGGTGAAGGCGAGTCACAGAATATTGCCCATCAACAGAAGAAATTATCGATTGACACCTTAAAACATATCCGAAATAAATTTAATATCCCATTAACTGATGAGCAAGTTGAGCAGGTGCCATATATCAAGTTTGAAGCTGGTACTCCAGAATATAACTATCTGCACGATAGACGTGAAAAATTAGGTGGTTACTATCCGGTACGTAAACCAACGACAAATACACTTCCAATTCCAGAATTGGCTGCATTTGAGTCGCTAATGAAAGATACTGGTGAACGTGAAATGTCTACTACGATGGCATTTGTGCGGATGCTAAATATCTTAGTTAAAGATAAAGAACTAGGTAAGCATATTGTTCCTATTGTTCCAGATGAATCACGTACTTTTGGTATGGAAGGGATGTTCCGTCAATTAGGGATATGGTCACACGTTGGTCAATTGTATACTCCAGAAGATGCTGGTCAATTAATGTATTACAAAGAATCGCAAACTGGTCAGATTTTCCAAGAAGGTATTAATGAGCCTGGTGCTATGAGTACGTGGATTGCTGCTGCTACTAGCTATGCAAACCATGGCGTACCAATGATTCCATTCTATATATATTATTCAATGTTTGGATTCCAGCGGATTGGTGATCTTGCTTGGGCTGCAGGTGATATGCGTTCACGTGGTTTCATGATTGGTGGAACAGCAGGTCGTACGACACTTAATGGTGAAGGCTTGCAACATGAAGATGGACATAGTCATATTCAGGCTGGATTGATTCCAAACTGCGAAACTTATGATCCAACTTTCTCGTATGAATTAGTAACAATTCTTCAGCATGGTATGCATGAAATGTATGTAGAAAATAAAGATAAATTCTACTATATAACAACCATGAATGAGAATTATCATCATCCGGAAATTCCTACTGGTGCTGAACAAGATATTATCAGTGGTGCCTATCTGTTTAAAACAATTGGTGATGGTAATGTTAGCGTGAATCTTTTGGGAAGTGGAACAATTTTCCGTGAAGTTATTGCTGCTGCTGATTTGTTAGCTCAGGATTTCGGTATTAAAGTAAACTTATTTTCGGCAACCTCATATAATAAGCTTGCTCGTGATGGACGTGCAATTGGTCGCCACAATATGCTTAACCCAGGTAAAGACAAAGCTAAGCCATTTGTTACCCAATTACTAGAGAAAACTGGTGCTAGTGTAACTGTCTCGTCAACAGATTATATCCGTGCTTATTCAGATCAGATTCGTGAATATGTTCCGGGTAAATATGTAACTCTTGGTACTGATGGTTTTGGTCGTTCTGATTACCGTAAGGCATTAAGAGAGTTCTTTGAAGTTAATCGTCATTACGTTGTTTTAGCCGCGTTAAATGCGCTTGCTGAGTCAGGGCAAATTGATGCTGCCAAGGTAGCTGAGGCGATTAGTAAGTATGGTATTAATACTAACAAGGCTAATCCTTGGCAAGTTTAACTGGAGATTAACATGAACAAATTATTGATACTCGCTGCTTGTTTGTTGGTTGGTTCAAGTTATGCTACTGATGGGCGCAATCAGGGCGCTGTCAATAATTTGTGCCAGAATCTTTCTGCCGCGTGTTCCGGTGGTGATCAGCAATCTTGTGATGCTTATAAAAGCACTGGTTGTGGTTGCGATGCGGAAACGGGTACTTGCTCCAGAGGTAATTATTCAGATAATAATGAGGCTAAACAATGAGTATAATTGAATTAAAAATCCCTGATATTGGCGGACATAGCGACGTAAATGTTGCTGAAGTTTATATTAAAGTTGGTGATACGGTTAAAGTTGACGATAATTTATTAATGCTTGAAACTGACAAGGCTACAATGGAAGTACCTGCTGAGGCTGCTGGTGTTGTTACTGAGGTGATGGTTCAGGTTGGTTCAAAAGTCAATGAGGGCGATGTTGTTATAAAGATTCAGGCTGAAGGTGGTGCAGTCGCTGCAGCTTCAGTAGTTCCGCCAGTTAAAGAACAACAAGCTGTTCCAGTTAGTGAGCCTACAAAGGCTGCAGCACCTACTGGTGGTAGTCAAACTGTTCAGGTAACAGTACCTGATCTAAGTGGGCACAGTAATGTAGCCATTATTGAGATCGCAGTTAAGGTGGGAGATAGCATCAAAGAAGATGATACTATCATGACTCTAGAAACAGATAAAGCAACGATGGAAGTTCCTTCGACTGCAACAGGTGTGATTAAAGAGTTAAAAGTAGCTGTTGGTGGTAAAGTTAGTCAGGGTGATCTGATTATGCTAGTTGAAACAGTTGGTGGTGCAATAGTTACGGCAGCTAATACAGTAGCCCCAGCCTCTTCACAATCATCAGCTCCGGTAGCTGCTCCAGTTGCACCTGCTGAAGCAGCAGTTAAGGCTGCACCATCTACTTCCACGGCAGTTGTTGATGAGGCTTCGTTTGCTAAAGCGTTTGCTTCTCCATCAATCCGTAAGCTGGCTCGTGATTTAGGTGTTGATCTTGGTAAAGTTAAAGGTAGTGGAACTAAAGGTCGTATTACTGAGAATGATGTGAAATCATTCGTTAAAGGTGTTCTGACTGGTCAAATTAGTAATGGTGCTGCTGCATCTAGCGGTTCTGGTGTTGGGCTTGATTTACTGCCATGGCCAAAAGTTGATTTTGCCAAATTCGGTCCGGTTGAACGGAAGGAAATGACCAGAATTAAGAAAATTTCTGGTGGTAATATGGCGCGTAACTGGATAATGATTCCACATGTTACTGTATTTGAAAAAGCTGATATTACTGATATGGAAGAATTTCGTAAGCAGCTGAATGAAGAATATAAACGCGCAGAGATCAAAGTTACGCCATTGGCTTTCTTGATTAAGGCCTCAGTATTTGCACTTAAAAAATTCCCTGAATTTAATGCTTCAATCGATGGTGATAGTATTGTTTATAAGCAGTATTTTAATATCGGGTTTGCGGCTGATACGCCAAATGGCTTGACCGTTCCAGTGATTAAAGATGCTGATAAAAAAGGTCTGGTAGAAATTGCTCAGGAAACCTCAGCTTTGGCAAAATCAGCACGTGATGGCAAATTAAAGCCAACCGATATGCAAGGTGGTACATTTACTGTATCAAGCCTTGGTGGGCTTGGTTCAACTGCCTTTACGCCAATTATTAATGCTCCAGAAGTAGCTATTCTTGGTGTCTCAAAGTCAGCCATTGAGCCGGTTTGGAATGGTAAGGAATTTGCACCACGCTTGATGTTGCCGTTGTCATTATCATTTGATCATAGAATTATTGATGGTGCTTTGGCTGCTAAGTTTACTACTTTTTTAGCTCAGGTACTGTCTGATTTGCGTAGAATGGCATTGTAATTCAGTTTCCTTAGAAAATAAAGCCGGGTATTTATCCGGCTTTATTTTTATGATGCCATTTGCAAAATTTCTTTTACCGCTTTCTCATCTAAATTGCCTCTTTCACCAAGAGGATTGTTACTGTATTTGAATAAGTCTTTGATAATTTTATCATAGTCCGGTGAAATTCCATATTCTTTAAAAGTTAGCTTAATGTCAAGACTAGCAAAGAATTCTTCAGTTAAGATTATGCTTTGTTTAATGGCAATTTCATCATGGCTATTTTCTAAACCCCATACATTGTGAGCGAATTTTAATAGTTTCGCAGATTTATTTTCCATTTGATGGCGCCAGAGTTTTGGTGCTACGATTGCTAGTGTTTGAGCATGATCTAATCCATAAGCTGCGGTTAATTCATGACCTATCATATGGGTTGCCCAGTCATGATCTACACCTACCCCGATAAAGCCGTTTAATGCATTGGTTGCTGCCCACATCCAGCTAGCTCGAGTATCATAATCTTGTGTACCATTTACAATATCTTTACCAACATTAATTAGAGTTCTTAGTACCGTTTCTGCCATTCCGTCTTGAATTGGTGTATTTAGATCAGTTGTTAGATATTGCTCGGCAACATGTATAAATGGATCTACAATACCATTTTGTAACTGGCGTTTTGGTAGAGTATAAGTTGTCTCAGGATCAAGAATTGAGAATTGCGGAAACACTAGCGGACTCATGAATGCTAGCTTATCTCCTTGTTCTCGTCTTGATATTACGGCGCCGCAATTCATTTCTGAACCAGTCGCTGGAAGTGTAAGTACAGTACCAAATGGGATTGTCGAATTAATCTTGGCATCTGGCTTAGTCATGATTTCCCATGGGTCACCAGCATAATTTGCCGCAGCAGCAATAAACTTTGTACCATCGATAATTGATCCACCACCAACTGCTAAAATTAGATCAACTTTTTCATTCCTGCATATTTCAACAGCCTTCATTAGTGTATTAAACTCCGGGTTTGCTTCAATGCCACCAAATTCAATAATTTCATGCCCATTTAGAGCTGATATTACTTGTTGGTATACTCCATTCTCCTTGATGGAGCCTCCACCATAAGTCATTAATATTTTTTTATTTTTAGTAATAAGATTCGCTAATTCAGCAATTTGCCCCTTACCAAATAAAACTTTTACCGGATTATATAAAGTAAAATTATGCATTCTAGTTCTTTCATTATTAATAATTATGTTTGCCTTATCAATACTCTTAACGGACTTGCTTATGGAACAACTAGGTTTAAGGGAATTGCTATCATTTCATAGATTCCTTCTCTTATTTCAGTAATTTTAGTCTTTCAATAATTGCAATTTCATGTTGTAAGAGTAAAACATGATTATTATACTCTTCACTGGAGAATGGGTCAACACTTGGCGTATCTATTCCTACTAAAATACAGTTATTTTGGATTGATAGTTAGTAAGCTTCTTTGCTGAATGTAACAAAGTTTGGGTTAACCGGTAAACGGTTGTTGATGATTAATTTTCCTTCTGCTAGAAAATGGCTTGGAGCATCAGTATGAGTATTCAGATGGAGGGTAGCATTGATAATACTCACTTTATCTAGCTAAAAGATATTATATTTTAGGCGTGAATAGCAAGTAATAAGACTCCCCTAATTAAGGCGCTAAGGGGAGTATTTAAGTGCTAGTAGACAGAATTATCCACCTACATAGGTACTTTCAAATAATTTATCCGCTGATTTGGCAATAAAGCCCTGATAAATTGAACCATTGGTTTGTGGATAGCGTTTAGCAAATTCATAAAAGCTATTTAAAATTTCATAAGTTCCTTGATAAAATTTTACTGGAACTTTATTTGCCATGGTACTTGATTGTTCTAGTAACTCTTCTGGAGTGCCTTTTATTTCACCGCCTGCAGTATTTAGCGTAAATCCATTTTGTTTTAAAAACTCATTTACTTTTTCAATTGTGTCTAGTTTTTTCAGTTCATTAATGTAGACAGTAAAATGGTTCGCTCGGAATCCAAACACATAGAGCCATGCAGCGTACTCAGATTCAGCAAGAAGCTTCTGATACACTTCGTAATCAAGATGAGCCCAAATTGCACCAGAGTAAAGTAATTCAGGAGTGCCTAAAAGTGATTGTGGAATCCGATCTGCACATTCCTTTGCTTTATCTTGTAAGTATTGACTGAACTTGCTAGTCGTCAACTCACTTATGAATACTTTTGGCTGTTTTGGGTCAGTCTTATGTTCAAAATGTTTAGCTCTCAGACATTTACTTTCAAAAACGTATTCACCTTTTACTTCATAGCCTAATTTTTCAAAATGAATTGCTAATTGTTCAACATTAATACGTGGATCATCAAAGGTGCGAAATGCTATATGATCATTTACAACTTCTTCGCCAAATTCAACAAATTTATTATAAATCTCAAGTGCTTCAGGACTTTCTTTCACATATTGTTCCCAAAGACTATTAAATAATTGTGATGCATTCATAATTCTATCTCCGATAAATGTTAATATGATAAGTTATTTTAAATAACCTTGTTTATATGGATATTATAATACATTTTTTATATTGTGGTTATATAAACTTACATTTTTTGTGGTTTACTTGTGAAGTATAATTTTTGATAATAATTTGAAGTATATTAAATGGTTAGCTAATATTTGACAGTTCAAGTGAATAGCCGCTACAATATACCTCTTTCATAACCCATTATTTCACTCTTAGACTAGGGATAAAGACCTTGTGAAACGGAATATACACATGAGTATCACAGAAGTCTTTATGACAACGTATAAGAGTCAAGAAGCAGGTTAGGAAAGAGGTCTAATTAAGCCCTTAATTTAACAGTATAGGAAACAAAGATGAGAGTTTTGGTAATTGGTGCGAGCGGTACAATCGGTAAGGCAATTGTTGCAGAGTTAGCAGAAAGACACGAAGTTATTACTGCGGGGACAAAAACAGGTGATGTTCAACTTGATATCTGCAATTTGGATTCAATTCGGGCAATGTATGCTCAGGTAACGAATCTGGATGCGGTAGTTATTGCCAGTGGTAAAGTTCATTTTGGCAAGTTGGAAGAGATGACACCCGAACTTTACGCTAAGGGACTTGATAATAAACTTATGGGACAGGTAAATGTAGTTATCGAAGGAATTAAGCACCTTAATGATAAAGGTTCTTTTACCTTAACTAGTGGTATTCTTAATCGTGATCCAATAGTTTTGGGTAGTAGTGCCGCAATGGTGAATGGGGCACTTGATGGGTTTGTCAAACATGCTGCTACAGAGCTACCAAGAGGTCTAAGAATAAATATTGTAAGCCCAACTGTAATTACTGAAGCAATGGCAGGCTATGCACCATTTTTTAGAGGTTATAAGCCCGTTGCTGCTGCTGAAGCTGCCTTAGCTTATAGCAAAAGTGTTGAAGGAGCTCAGACTGGGCTGGTATATATAGTAGGATAAATATGCTATACTCAAATAGATTCATCATCCTAGGTTGTTGCCAAGCTTCTTGCTTACTAACTGTAGGCGGCGGCGCTTGTCGCCTACCCGTATTTCGAATCTGGTTGAGTATAGCTTGTAATACAATTCTGAATAATTGAAATTCATTATTGTATTACTGCTGCACTCTCTGTTCTGGTAAAATATGAAATAATTATTTTTAGGAAATTAGGGAATGAAAAAAATAATCCTTGGCTGCGTTACCCTGCCATTTCTTTTTTCTTGTAGTAGTGGAAGCGCTTCTTCAGGTAGCAGCAATAGTACTCCGTTAATCAATATAACCTCAGTAACAGTCGGTAAAATGACAGGTGATAGTCAGGCGAGTCAGTTCTCAACGGTAATAAAATTTACCAATGGGAATAATAATTTATCTAACTGGCAGTTTGGTTTTTATATGCCCCGCAGTTTTGATACTGTGGTTACTAGCCAGCAATCAGTAAATCCAGATCTGGTAATGGAAATCTGTGTTGAGAGCAGTAACAATTGTACTAGCCTAAAATACCAACAGGCATCTGCAATAACCAGTCAAGATTTAAGTGCTGGTTATACGACGGTTCTTGCTCCAGAAAGCAGTTTCATTCTAGAGTCTGGGACAACATATGTTGTTAATCTACTACATAATAATCAATGGAATGTTGGTAATTATTCAGCAGTTCCACAAAATTTCTTTATAAAGTCTGGAACTCAGATTTCAAATATTCCAACAACTACTACTACTTATCAATTATTGGATTATGCTGCGACAGCAGTTAATACACAAGTTA
>FRDC01002194.1_pt1 | contig 18633 bp, 17 predicted proteins | sample 1106171 | NCBI WGS metagenome assembly FRDC01 (sample SAMEA3930566, study PRJEB13176) | freshwater metagenome | biome: Drinking water system; feature: drinking water; material: water | place: Singapore | collected 2014-12-20 | reverse complement strand
CCAGCAAATAAAAAGAACATGCCTACTTGGCAAGATTATTATAAAAACACGAAGGATATTCCTCCGCGCAAACTGTTAGTAAAAGCGGTTGAATTTGTTGAGTCCAGAGACGCAGCAATTGACTTAGGTGCGAGCGCACTCAACGATGCGCACTACCTCCTTGAGCAGGGATTCAAAAAGGTTATTGCGGTGGACAAAGAGGCCGTGGCTCAAGAGGTGGCGGCTATGTTCCCTAAAGATAACTTCAGTTACGAAATAAGCGCCTTTGAAGACTACCAATTTCCTCAAGGCGTTTTTAACATAGTAAATGCTCAATACGCGCTTCCGTTCATTGCTCCAAGTGAATTTACGCGCGTTTTTAAGTCCATCCTCAATTCTTTGCATGAGCGTGGCGTTATTACAGGACAGCTCTTTGGGGATCGAGATGAGTGGCGCACCAAGCCAACCATGACTTTTCACTCAAGGACAGAAGCAGAGGATCTTTTTAAAGGACTGGAGATTCTTGAACTTACCGAAGAGGAGAAAGATGCTCCCGGTGCAGTGGGTGGTGTAAAACACTGGCATATTTTCCACTTCATTGCCCGAAAATTATAGCTATATGGAAAATAATTCACGATACGACAATAATTGGTTTAAAAAACGGGCATTTGAATCAATTACACCAATTTCTCCGAATGTTTGGGACTACTCAGACTCACTTCTACTGTACATTTCTTCAGGGGTCGAAAAGTATGAATCTCTACAGGAAACAAACACCCCTTATTTCAAACTAGTCACACAACCCGAACGAGAATATTTACAGTCTATTGCAAAAGAAGTGGTTGATCAGTTACCTTTAGATTTCGAATATATAGATCTTGGGCCGGGTACAGAACACAAGGAACAATACTTTTTTGATGAGCTTAAAAGACAAGGGAAAAAGTTCACGTATATCCCTGTAGATATTAGCGGACATTACCTTGCTTTAGCCGAGGAGCATGCAACAAATCAAGGCATTGAGGTCAAGTCAGTTCAGGCTTCGTTTGAAGAATTACCAGAAATGTTAGAGAGAGGAAATGTACCGCGTTTTGTAAATATCGGTCTCACATTTTCCAATTACGACCCACAAAGAGTTTTAACTCTATTGAAGGCAATTGCTGGTACGAGCAGTTATGTTTTTATAAACTCTCAAATGAGAGATCGTGTGGATATGGTTTCTTTACACAAAGTATATTCGGAAGACGCGGTAACTATTGCTGACGATAAGTTACGGTTAATCGGGTTAGATCCAAACACAGACGTTACTTCAAGAGAGGCCGACAACGAAATTAAGGTGTGGTGTTCACTCATTAATTCAACGAAGGAACTCATTGAGAGAGGACTTTTGGCTGGGGACAGACTTTTAGTGTTTCAGTCACTTCGCTATGTAAAAGAGCAGCTTGAAGGGGAGATCAAAAAATCCTCAGCCGATTATCGAATCTTTGATACACAATCGTCATTCATTGCTGCTTTGATAAGGACCTAGATGAAGTAATTGTCTAGTTGACACGAGGGGGAGGGGGGTATGCTATGCTGGGGGCGTATTAGAAAACATAATTTTATGGATACCAACAACAAGAAATTACTGCCTGCCGGGACAAAAGAGAAGGAATCAGAAACTCGGGGAGGAGGGTTCATGCCGTTCGTGAGCGGGCTCATCATCGGCGCCGCCGTGGTCGGCGGCGCCTGGTATTTCGCGCCCTCAGATTCTTCGAGTCCTGACGACGAGTCATCGACGACTGCTCAAGACGATTCGTTTAACCAAGGAGTAACGAGCGTTACGACGACGCCTCGGGTCACAACGACCGCGAACCAAAACGGCGAAGCGCTCGTTGTCACTAACCAAGTTGCAGGCAACACGGTGTTTGTAGACTCCGCAACACTTACCGGCGTTTCGTGGGTTGTTGTGCGGACCGCTGACGGCGCGCGCATCTTAGGTGCCGCGCGCCTTGCCGACAGTGGTTTTGAAATCCCCGTCTCTCTTCTTGCGCCGACTGTTGCCGGGCAACAGTACGAGGTCGTCATCTTTATTGATGACGGCGACCTCGCGTTTGACCACCGTCTTGACGCCTTGGTCTCCGGTGTTTCCGCCCCCTTCACTGCGCTCTAATTACTTCGTGGTACGCTACTGATATATGGATGTACCGGTAAACTATCTTGCAGTCTTAGTCGCGGCGGTTGTCGCGATGGGAGTTGGCTTCGTGTGGTATGGCCCGCTGTTTGGTAAACCGTGGTCCAAACTCATGGGGTGGGGCGACATGACGCCAGAGAAGAAAAAGGAAATGCAGCAGAAAGCAATGCCCGGCTACGTCGCCTCATTCGTCGGGGCACTCGTTATGGCCTATGTCCTCTCGCATGTCACCGTCTTCGCGCAGTCGTACATGGGCACCTCGGGGTGGATGAGTGGGCTCTCCTCAGGATTTTGGATGTGGCTTGGGTTCGTGGCGCCGGTCACTTTGGGATCGGTCATGTGGGATGGGAAGCCGTTGAAGCTGTGGTACATAAACGCCGGCTACTACTTGGTACAGGTCCTTGCCATGGGCGCCATCCTCGCCGCCTGGAGTTAATGGAAATAAAAGAACTGGGGCACGTCGTGCTATATGTTACAAACCTCGAGCGGGTGGCGAATTTTTACCGCGACACACTCGGGTTTCGCGAAATCGATTGGAGGGTCGGCGCCGCAGTCTTTTCCTCCGGTCGCACACACCATGAACTGTTACTTCTTGAGGTTGGTGGATCACCAGAGAAGCGGCAGTTGAAACCTGGCCTCTACCACATCGGCTTCAAGGTTGCTGACTCGCATGACGAACTACGGCAGGTGTACCGTGAGCTGAAAGAAAAGGGAGTCACCATTGTGGGCACTGCCGACCATACGGTAACGCATAGTATCTATATTGAAGACCCTGACGGCAATGAACTTGAGCTGTACGCAGACGTATCAGACGAGTGGCGTACCAACTCGCACGCAGTCATGAGTCCGACTCGGCGCCTCTCGCTTGAGTAACGCTCCCGTTCTAGTGCAGAATGTGTGTTGAGCTCGGAAGTCGGGAGCGAATTATCTGAAGGTCCTGTTCGGAAATGTCATTGCCCGAGAGGTCGAGCATTTCAAGGTTCTGCAAATTGCCGAGCTCGTGGGGAATACCGGTAAGTCGATTATTCGATGCATTGAGTACGTGCAACTTCGACAGTTGGCCAAGCTCTGCAGGGAGTCCGGTCATTTCATTGTTACTAATATTAAGCACTTCAAGATTTTTGAGGTGGCGAATTTCAGCAGGGAGTGCGCCGGTGATTTGATTGTGTGAGAGGTCGATCTTCTGCAGCTGCGTCATGCCAAAAATGTCCTTCGGCATCTCTCTGAGGTTGCGACCGCTACGGTCGAGTGCTGTTAGCGCAGGTACACCTCGAGGCTGCTGTGTCGTTTCTGTTTGTTCGGCATCAGGTGAGTCCTGAGGAGTAGGCGATTGTTGTGTAAAAGCTACTAACCCAACAATGACAACTAAGCCGATGATAAGCGCAATGACGGTAGGCACGCAGTCATTGTACGTCTCAGCAGGGTAGTTTGCTATACTGCAAGACATATGAAAACAAAAATAAAAGGTGGCTACGTTGACGGATTCGTCTTTACCGTGCCGAAGAAAAACTTCGCGGCGTATAAGAAAATGGCGAGCGAGGCGGCGGTCGTGTGGAAGAAGTTCGGCGCGCTCCACTACTTTGAGTGCCAAGGCGATGACCTGACGCCTAAAGCGCAGGGAGGCATGAAGCCGCAAGCATTCAGCACCCTCACCAAGGCAGCGCGCAGTGAGACCGTGTGGTTTTCCTTCATTGTGTACAAGAGTCGCGCGCACCGCGACGCAGTCAATAAAAAGGTAATGGCGTACTTTGACAAAAAGTATGCGAACGCAGCGGACTTCAGCATGCCCTTCGACGTCAACCGCATGGCCTACGGCGGCTTCAAAACTGTCGTTGAAGGGTAATATTTAAAATATGAAAAATATCTGGATTGTGGGGGTGGTTGTGGTGGTGCTTGGGGTGCTCTTATTTACTACTTCGTCCAAGCAAAAGCAGGGCGCCGAAACCTTGGACTTTGTCCCTGGCACAAGCGTTGCGTGTCTGCCGTCGGGACACCAAAATTTAGCACTCCACATACACCCGACCATCAGTATTCTTGTTGACGGTGTCGCTGAGGTAGTGCCAGCGAACATTGGTATTACTGAAGAGTGTATGGCCGAACTGCACACGCACGACGCATCAGGGGTCATCCACCTAGAAACCGCAACGGCTGGTCGCTTCAACCAGCTGGCATTCAAAGATTTCTTTGCAGTATGGGGAATGCCCGTTGAGCGGGAAGGGTACACGCTTGCCATTACCGTGAACGGGACGCCAGTGTCCAGCATTGACGAGGTGCCACTCGAAGATAAGGCCGCTGTCCAATTTACCTACACCTCGACTGAAGGTGCCCTATAAAGAGGGTATACTAGAGCCATGGCAGACGTCCCTAAACGGATTCTCTACATAGAAGACGAGCCTTTTTTCGCTCGCACCATTGTTGCGAAGATGGAAGAGAATGGGTTTGCAGCCAAGTCTCTTCCTGACGGTGAGTCGGGGATAAAGGAACTCGGGCAAGAGCACTATGACCTCGTGCTCCTCGACCTCACGCTAGCCAAAATGGATGGTCTCGAGGTCTTACAAAAAATAAAGGAGGACCCAAAGATGAAACATACACCTGTCGTCGTCCTCTCCAACCGCTCTTCCGAAGAGGATCAAGCTCGTGCACGCGAACTCGGCGCCGCCCAGTACTTAGTCAAAGTTCAAAGCATGCCTGCAGAGATTTTTCGAGAGGTAAAGAAAATACTTGAGCTTTCATAGTAACGATCGTGCATGGTAAGTGAACAACTCATCACCACTCTCACCCTCCACGGTCTCTCTGGTTTAGTGCTGTTGCTGGTTGGCATTTTTGTTCTTCTACAGCAGCCAAAGCGACTGCTCAACCAAGCGTTGTTCGCGAACCTTTTGGCGGCAAGTATTTTTGAGTTCAGTTTCGTTATTGCACCGCTCATGCCGACCCATGAGTTGGCGTACGCGATGTGGATGCTCAACAGTGTCGACATCTTCATCGGTATCACGACAGTTGCCTTCACGTTGCTCATTATAGGTGAGCACATCAAGTTTCGGTGGTACCTTATTGCCACTACCGTTGTCGGTCTCACACTGTTTGCAAGTATCCTTATTTTTCCACAGGCATTTATACCCGAAGTAACACCAAAGTTATACTTCCCCTGGTATTTAAACGCAGGACCGCTCTATGTACTGATGCTCGCGTTTTTTCTCCTCGCACCGGTCTTTCCGTATGTACGAATGGTGCGCTCATACCTCCTTGGCTTCGACAAAACACGGAGCGAGTACTTTATTTTAATGTACGGAATTGCATACTGTGTCGGTTCGATCAATTTTTTCCTCGTATTTGATATACCCATTGACCCGCTCTTTGGAAGTGCCATTGGTTTTGCGCTGGTGCCTGTTGCGTACGGCATGCTTGCTAAGCAGCTCCTCGATGCCCATACCTTCGTGGTACGAGCAGCACTTTTTTCCTCCTCTGTTGCAGCGCTTTCAGGGGTTATTGTGTTACTCATTACTCTCAACGGCGTCTTACTCGACTCTTTTCCTTGGCTTGGTTTTTGGACGACACCAATATTTACCGCCTTCGTTATTGTATTAGTCGGACGGTACCTCTGGCTTCAGTCGCTCAAAAACGAGAAAATTAAGTACGAATTCATCACTGTTGCGACTCACAAAATTCGCACCCCGCTCACGCAAATTAGCTGGGCGACGCGCACACTCCTCGACCAAGAGCAGCCACCCAAGTCGCGAGAGATAATAGAACAAATCCAACAGTCAAACAATCGACTCATCGAGTTGACCAACGTATTGTTTAAGACCGCAGAAGAGGTGGCACAAGAGCACGCATACTCTGACGAGCCATTAGGACTCATCAGTCTCACGCATAAAGTTTTACCTCGCCTCCAGTCATTCATTGATGCAAAAAAATTAAAAATAAATATCCACAGCGACACCGAGGTTGTTATTGTTGCTGATGAACGTCGTTTATCGATGGTTATTGAAGTGTTGGTGGGTAATGCGGTTATGTACTCAAACCCTGGTGGCTTGGTGCAAATAATGACGTATCAAAAAGGAAAACGTGCATTTTACGCTGTGCGCGACCAAGGAATTGGTATATCACCTGCTGACCGGAAAAATATCTTTACGCGTTTTTATCGCTCTGATGCGGCGAAACGCATGGACACTGAAGGGGTGGGCGTGGGGCTCACTGTTGCGAAAAATATCATCGAACACTACAAGGGGAGTTTGTCAGCCGAATCTCCTGGTGAAGGGAAGGGAAGTGTCTTCTGGTTTTCAATACCGCTCTCATGATGTTTCTTCTTTTTTTATTACTCACCCTTCTGAGCCCGCATGGCGATGTCGTTGCGGCAACTTTCATTAATGATTCTGACACCATCGACATTGAATACATTGGTGGTACCGAGCAATCTGGTGGTGGGTTTAAAGTATTTACCCCTCCTCCACAAACACTCCCTCCTCTTACTGACCCGTTTGTGTTGGTATTATCGAACGACGATGAAGAGGAAGTACCTCCAGCCATAGATGTGGTGGACGTTGAGTTTGCGCCTGAGAAAGAGGCCGAACAGGGCAGCGACACTACCGCAGCAACGCCAGCGAAACAGCAAGTATCTCTTGAGGTAATAATTGAAATACTGGCAACGGCCGAAGCAATTCAACTGATTGACGGCGGACCGAATGTTGCCGGCGTCCGCTTACTCGGCGGCGCGCTACGAGACGCGCTGCGTGCGCAAGGTATACGAACCATTACTCTCCCCACCGACCTCTTCTTCTTTCTTTCGAGGGGTGATGGTACGGTGAAGCGATTAACACAGGAAGATTTCACTCTTGTTGTTGCTGCCGCGTCGCTTCGCGACGAGTCACTTGCTGAGGTGACTATACGTGGCAGTGTGCTCGTTGTTCGCTACCAAGCACCAGGCAGACTGTTCGGGTTCATCCCTCTCCGTTACCCGTTGGTGACGACTGTCGTGCTGTCTCCCTCGGTGACACAAGTGGACATTTCCTTCCCGTGGTATTCATTTTTCCTCGCGAAGGGGATTTCTGAAAAAGAGTTGAAGGAAAAAATGAGCGCCGAGCTCATTACCTTAATGCAGGGCGGCGACGGTGTATACGACCTTGGAGCACGGGCGTTCAAGGCGGTGTCCGAGGTACTTATTGCTGAACTCGGCGAAGGTTGAAATGGTATACTGAAGAAAATGAAACCTTATTATTTTATAGTTGGCATTGCTCTACTACTCCTTCTGGCAGGAGCCGCGTGGTTCGGCTTTGAACGCCCCCCTGAACCTTTTTCGCCACCGGAAGGGGGAGTCATTTCATATCACAACGCGAGTGCCCATGATATCACTGTTGAGTTACCATTCCCTGGTGCGGTTGTCGGCAAGGAGTTTAACGTCGTGGGAGAGGCGCGCGGGCGATGGTACTTTGAAGCGTCGTTTCCGGTAGACTTGCGGAAACCAAACGGAGAGGTGTTAGTGCAACACTATGCTCAAGCACAGGATGAGTGGATGACCGAAGATTTTGTGCCGTTTAAGGCTGACTTTGTCGTGCTCGACCAGACGTACATTGGCCCCGCCATCCTCACGCTCCACCGCGACAACCCTTCGGGACTCCCTGAGCACGACGCATCTATCTCATTTCCAATTACTGTAGAGTATTAATATGACGATGTCTGAAACAGTCGCGGCGCTCATGCAAGACAGGAAGGGTATTCTTGCTGCTGATGAAAGTATTGAAACGATGAACAAGCGTCTTGAAGCGGTAGGTGTTGCACCTACGGCAGAGAGTCGAGCGCAGTACCGCACCCTCCTGGTCACGACTCCCGCCATTGAACAATATTTATCAGGCGTTATTTTTTTTGAAGAGACACTGCGCCTTACCGTGGCTGATGGAACAGCGGTTCCGAAATTTCTAGCGTCCAAAAACATTCTCTCCGGTATCAAGGTTGACCAAGGTATTGGTGATGATGGTTTGACGCGAGGACTCGACGGACTTCGCGAGCGACTGGTAGAGTATAAAAATCTTGGCGCAACGTTTACTAAGTGGCGCGCAACTGCAAAAGTGGGTGACGCACGAGACAGTGCAACTCTCGGAGAGAATGCCGAACGTTTTGCGGCGTACGTGAGCGAGTGCCACGCACTCAACCTGGTACCTATCGTCGAACCCGAGGTGTTAATGGATGGGACGCATAGTGCCGAAGAGGCAGAGGCAGCAATTATTCAAACAATCGCAGGGGTGTGCGACGTCTTAAAGAGGCACGGAGTTGACCTTACTGCGGTGGTATTGAAAACAAGCATGGCAGTGTCGGGAAAAAGCGCGACTACTCGTGCCAATGCCGCTGAAGTAGCCGAGCGCACGGTTCGCGCGCTCACGACTTCAGTCCCTGACCACATTGGCGGCGTAGTGTTTCTGTCTGGAGGGCAAGCACCTGACGAAGCAATGGCAAATTTGAACGCCATTGCTCGACTCGAACCACTGCCATGGAGCATCACGTTCTCTTTTGCTCGCGCGTTGCAAGAGCCGGTCCTTGACCTGTGGCGCGGTGACCCGACACAGACCGACGAGGCACAGTCACTCTTTCTGCAACGTCTCATGATGGCAGCTGCGGCAGATGCTGCCGGGTATGTGCAGACTATGAAATAAATTTAGTAGAAAGTCGAGAGCATATTTTCCCCTGCGATTGCACCGTTTTTTTCCACGTCGCGCACAACCGTTTGACATACACTTTTTTTATTTCGTTTGAAGGCGTTTGCACCTCTATCCACAGAAGAATTCGAGGGCGCTCTCGTTGCTCCCGCGCTACAATGACGTTTACCGCTTTTCTCTATGTCAACGAGCATGAAAATCAAGAAACGAAATGGCACACTTGTCGATTTTGACTCCAGCAAAATATCACGCGCGGTACAAAAAGCATTTCTTGATATCCTTAACAACCCGCACACACCTGATGCAGATGACGTCGCAGCACTCGCTACGCAACGACTGGAAGAGCGTTACGGCGGCACTGCCCAAACACCGTCAGTTGAGGAAATTCAAGACCTTGTCGAGCACTCACTCATGGAGCGCGGCTTCTTCGACGTTGCGAAGGCGTACATTATCTACCGCTACGAACACGCCAAAATTCGCGAAGATGAAAAGAAAACAATCGAAAAGAAAATAGAGGAAAACGCGCTCATTGTTGAGAAGGGTGATGGCCGACCCGACATTTTTTCACCTGATCGTATTGCTTCGATGATGCGCGGGCTTCTCTCTGCTGATGAACAAAAGGACGTGAACTTTGACGTGATCATGGATCAGCTAAAGCGCGAGGTGTACGATGGCATCACCACGAAAGAAATTTCGCGACTCCTCGTCGCAGTGGTGCGCTCGATGATCGAACGTGACCCGGCGTACGACCTACTGGCTGCGCGGCTGCTCCTCAGAGACCTCTACGAAGAGACGACACAAGTGTCGTCGATTTCGCACGACATCACGAACCAAGATTTTCTTGCTGCGTACCAAAAAGCGTTTGTAGAAAATATATACGAGGGTGTTGCAGAGAAGAAGTATGATGACGCACTCCTCACCTTTAATGTAGAAGCGCTTGCGCGCGAGTTGGTACCAGCCCGCGACCGCCACCTCCGCTACCTCGGCGTGCAAACACTGGCTGACCGCTACTTCGTTCGCGGCAAAGAAAAAAGAATGCTCGAGACCCCTCAGGTTCTCTGGATGCGTGTGGCCATGGGTCTCGCAAAAAATGAACAAGACAAAGAAGCGCGAGCGCTCGAGTTTTACCGTGTCATGAGCGAACTCCGGTTCATTCCTTCAACGCCGACGTTATTCCATGCGGGGACACCGCACGCGCAACTTTCTTCCTGTTACCTCAACACCGTTGAGGATACGCTGGAACATATTTTCAAAGTACACGGCGACAACGCGCAGCTGTCCAAGTGGGCAGGCGGCATTGGCACCGACTGGACTAACATACGCGGCATGGGTGCACATTTGAAGAAAAGCGGTATGACGAGCCAGGGAGTCATACCGTTCTTAAAAATTGCCAACGATGTGACGGTGGCTATTAACCGATCAGGGAGGCGACGCGGTGCGACGGCCGTGTACCTTGAGACCTGGCACCTCGACATCCTGGACTTCCTTGAGCTCCGCAAGAACACTGGCGATGAGCGCCGTCGAACGCACGACATCAACACCGCTAACTGGATTCCCGACCTCTTTATGAAGCGGGTGCGTGAAGGGCGGGACTGGACGCTCTTTTCTCCAGACGAAACACCGGACTTGCACCACCTGTACGGCAAGCGGTTTGAAGAGGCGTACGAACGCTATGAGCAGCGCGCCGCAGAGGGGAAAATTAAACTCTTTAAGAAAATTCCTGCGCAAGAAGTTTGGAAGAAGATGCTTGGCATGTTGTTCGAGACGGGGCATCCATGGGTCACCTTCAAAGACCCGTCAAACATCCGCTCACCGCAAGACCATGTGGGTGTGGTACACAACTCAAACCTGTGTACCGAAATTACACTCAATACTTCGGCTGAAGAGACGGCAGTGTGTAACCTCGGGTCGGTCAACTTTGCACGCCACGTGACGGCAGGCGTCTTCGACGCTGCATTGGTGAAAGAAACGGTCTCGACGGCGATGCGCATGCTCGACAATGTGATAGACATCAACTTCTACCCGACGGTCGAGGCACGCGTGTCGAACTTTCGCCACCGCCCGGTTGGCTTAGGCGTCATGGGCTTCCAAGACGCGCTGTACCAGCTCGACATTGACTTTGCGTCCGAGCGGGCAGTTGCGTTTGCCGACCAGAGTATGGAAATTGTTTCGCATGCGGCTATTCTTGCCTCGGCGTTGTTGGCTAAAGAGCGCGGCGCGTATGAGTCGTTCAAAGATTCTAAATGGGACCGCGGGTTGTTGCCGCTCGACACCATTGCTCTGTTAGAGGCTGAACGGGGGGAGGCGGTTGAGGTATCTCGCGACGCGACGCTCGACTGGAGTGAGGTGCGACAGGCCATTAAAGCCCACGGTATGCGAAACTCAAACTGCATGGCTATTGCACCAACAGCGACTATTTCCAATATTGCTGGTTCAGTACCATCGATAGAGCCGATTTATAAAAATATTTTCGTCGAAGCGAACATTAGCGGTGACTTCACCGTCGTGAACCCGTACCTCGTCCAGGAACTCAAAAAGCTCAACCTGTGGAACGAGGCAATGTTGAACGAGTTGAAGTACCGAGACGGCTCGATCGTCCATATTGGAGGCATACCCGAAGCAGTGAAAAATAAATTCAAAGAAGTGTTTGAAATTGATATGCGCTGGCTGGTTCGCGGCGCAGCGTATCGTGGCAAGTGGATAGACCAGGCACAGTCGCTCAACATTTTCTTCAAGAGCTCTTCAGGGAAGGACCTCTCGGACGTCTACTTCTACGCGTGGCGCATGGGGTTGAAGACAACGTACTACCTCCGCACACTCGCTGCAAGTCAGGTAGAGAAGTCGACGGTCACTACTCAAGAGTTTGGAGCAACACATACTCGGGTTAAAGAACCTACCGCATCCGTGTCGAATTCGTTGCGCGCCTTCGACACTCCGGTCGCGTCACCCGTTGAGCCGCGTGCCATGACTGCAAGTCTCCCTAAAATTACACTCCACTGTGCCCCTGAAGTCACGTGTGAGTCGTGTCAGTAACCTATGCCTTCTATTAAAAAACACGCGCCTCCAGTGAACGTCAACAACCGCCGTGTCATTAACGGTTTGGAGGCTGACGTTATCCAGCTGTATCCCATGAAGCATCGCTTCGCTTGGGAGTACTATAACGCCGCAAATGCTAACCACTGGCTCCCGACTGAAATTTCAATGCAGCTCGACATTGAGCAGTGGAAAAACCCAGGCGTGCTTACTGCCGACGAGCGAAGTGCCATGGAAACGGTACTCGGTTTTTTCACGACCGCTGACTCTATTGCCGCGAACAATATTGTCATGGGTTTCTACAAACATGTGACGAGTCCTGAAATCCGCATGTACCTGTTGCGTCAGGCGTATGAAGAGGCGATTCACACCCACGCGTACCAGTACATTGTCGAGTCGTTAGCGATGGATGAGGCGAAGATTTTCAACATGTACCGTGAGGTTGATGCTATCTACAATAAAGAAGAGTTTATCCTTGGATTCAACGAAGGCATTTTCGACGGGTCATTTAAAACAGGAACCTTTGAGACTGATCAGAAATTTTTAGAAAATTGGTGCGTCTTCTCGCTCATTTTGGAGGGGATTTTCTTCTACTCATCATTTGCCGTGGTGTTAGGATTCAAACGACAAAACAAGTTGCCTGGCTCGTGCGAACAGATCGAGTACATCATGCGCGACGAGTCGATGCACCTCAACTTTGGTATCGAAATTATCAACACCCTCAAAGAAGAGAACCCTGACTTGTGGACCAGGGACTTTCAAGATCACCTGATTGAACTGGTGCGCAGGGCGACGAAACTTGAGTATACTTTTGCGCAAGAGGTATTTCCGCACGGCATTTTCGGCCTGAACGCTGACGGTTTCAAGCAGTACATTGAATACATCGCTGACCGAAGGCTCGAGCGCGTGGGACTACCGGCGCAGTTTGGTGTGCTGTCGCCCTTCCCATGGATGTCTGAGGCTATTGACCTCTCAAAGAAGAAAAACTTTTTCGAAACGCGCGTGACTGAGTACAAGACCGGCGGCAGTTTGGAGTGGTAGACGCCCTGAAGGGTTAATCTGTTTTTCACTGTGTAACTTCTATACTGAGGAGGCTAGTATTGTTTCCATGCCGCCTCCCTCTGAAAAACCACGCTTTGAACCCGTCGACCCGCTCTTACAGAGACGGTTTGATGAGCGCCGGGGGGCGGGGAAAGTGCAGTCACCGTGGAGTAACCCACCAGGGGAGAGGTCGTCCGAAGAATTTCCGCGAGAAAAAGTATCTACCGGGTCAGCGCGCCCACCCGTCCGCCTGTAGCGTTTGTGTCGTATACTGGAGTCCATGTTCTTCTTTTCGAAGAAGCCTGAACGGCCGATCATTCTTTTTAATACTGCCACCAAGACGAAGGAGGCCTTCGCCCCACTCACTAAGGGGGTGGTGAAAATGTACACCTGCGGCCCGACGGTGTATGACGTGGCTCATATCGGTAATTTGCGGGCGGCGCTGTTTCCGGACGTTATTCGGCGTGTACTTGAATATGCTGGGTACCGTACTACTTCAGTCATTAATATCACTGACTTCGGCCACCTCACTGACGACACTGCAAGCGAGGACAAGATGACCCTTGCGCTCCGCCGTGAAGAGTTGCCATTGTCTCTTGAAAACATGAAGCTGGTAGCCGAAAAATACACAGAAGTATTTTTAAGTGATTTAAAAGAGTTGCAGGTGAAAAACAACGTCACGTACCCCAGGGCGTCTGACCATGTACAGGGTATGATCGCGTATATTCAAGTGTTGCAGCAAAAAGGTTACGCCTACACCACTTCGGACGGCATTTATTTTGATACGAAAAAATTTGAGCGCTACGGAGCGTTGGGTGGAAGCTCATCTGCCGAACACTCGCGGGTTGGCGTCTCGCAAGAAAAGAAGAACCCTCAAGATTTTTCACTGTGGAAAAATGATGAGCGCGGGTGGAAGGCGCCGTGGGGCACCGGTTTCCCTGGCTGGCACATTGAGTGTGTAGCAATGGCAACGCGGTACTTAGGTAAAACCTTTGATATCCATGCAGGAGGGATGGATCTTATCCCAATCCACCACAACAACGAAATTGCCGAAGCTGAAGCCGCCAACGCTAAACCGTACGCCCGGTATTGGTTACATAATGAGTTTTTAACCATAGACGGGCAAAAAATTTCTAAGTCATTGGGTAATACGGTCTCACTTCAAAATATCCGGGACCAGGGGATTCACCCGCTTGCATTTCGCTACTGGCTCCTGACTGGGCACTACCGGCAGAAAATGAACTTTACCTGGGACGCTCTAGCGGCTGCGCAGACGACATTGCAGCGGGCGTGGAGGCTGTACGCCGAATTACCGGCACACGGTGGCGTCGTCGCGCCGACCTACCGCGCTGAATTCGAGGAGGCACTGTACGACGACCTGAACACGCCGCAGGCGGTTGCCGTGGTGTGGAGTGTATTGAAAGATGAACAAGTCGCGCCGGAAGATAAACGAGCGACACTCGAGGTATTTGACGGTGTCTTGGGTATTGGCTTTGACGTGGCAAGGAGGCAAGGCAGTGCGGTGTCTGTGTCTGTCGTGTCACGAGGGGACATACCGGAGGCGGTCGAGGCACTTATTGCCGAGCGCGAGCAGGCGCGTAAGGCCAAAGATTTCACCAAAGCTGACGAGCTGCGTCAAGCGATCCTCAGTGAAGGATTTGTGGTTGAAGATATGCCTCGAGGACCGGTGGTTAAACGTGGTACTCTGTGAGGGTATGAAAACACAGAGAAATACATACATAGCAGTGGCCGTTGGCGTAGTCGTGGTAGTATTGTTTATTATGTTAGGGTTTTTTAGTCAGGGCGATGTACCCACTGCCGCTGAAGAATCAGCGCAGCTTGCTGGGCCGCAGCTCATTTTAGATGAGCTTCAGAAGACTGGTGGAGTCGCCGATTTACGCGTTGTTGATATTACCGAAGGAGAAGGAGAATCAGCGAAAGCAGGTGATGTCTTGGTTGTGCACTACGTCGGCGTGTTGCCGGACGGCACGATGTTTGACTCGTCGGTTGAGCGCGGGCAGCCGTTTACCTTCCAACTCGGTGTCTCGTCGGTAATTCAAGGATGGCAGCAGGGACTGGTGGGGATGAAGGCGGGCGGCAGACGCCTCTTGGCCATTCCTTCGTCTTTGGGGTACGGCGAAACCGGTCAGGGAACTATTCCACCGAACGCAACGCTCCTGTTTGATGTGCAGCTCTTGGAGATAAATCCTGCCGCGGCGGATGGGTCCACTCAACTTTAAGGTCGAGCACGCCACGAAGAGTGGGGCTCGCGCCGGCGTCGTCACGACGCCGCATGGCGCGTTTCAGACGCCAGCACTTTGTGTGGTGGGGACGAAAGGCTCGGTGAAGTCGGTTTTGCCGGACGACTTGCGAGACAAGGTGGGCGCGGAAGTTGCGCTTGCCAACACGTACCACCTCTTCCTTCAGCCAGGCGAAGAGATAGTAAAAGAAGCAGGAGGGCTGCATCGGTTCATGAATTGGAGTGGCCCGCTCATAACTGACTCGGGCGGCTTCCAAGTATTTTCGCTTGGTGCGGGATTTGAGAAAGGAGTGAGTAAATTTGTTAGAGGCGACGCCTCTAGAAACTCCGAGGCGTCGCCTCGAGAATTTCCGACCATCTACGACGAAGACCTAACGACGCAGCACGGGAAGTTAGCCCAAGTAGATGACGAGGGCGTGTCCTTCACGTCACACGTCGACGGCACCCTGTACCGCTTCACGCCTGAGCGGTCGGTTGAAATTCAGCACGCGCTTGGCGCGGACATCTTCTTTGCATTCGACGAGTGTACGTCGCCGACTGCTGACTACGATTACCAGCGCGAGGCGGGGGAGCGGACACATCGGTGGGCAGAGCGGAGCCTCGCCGCACACCGTGCAAATCTAGACGCGCGTAAGCGCCAGGGATTATTCGGCATTGTGCAGGGTGGGCGGTACCCGGACCTTCGTGCGTGGAGCGCGAAGGCAATAGGCGAGATGGGCTTTGATGGCTATGGCATCGGTGGCTCATTTTCGAAAGATGACTTGGGCGAGGCATTGACGAGTGCCATTCAGCCACTGCCACTTGAGAAACCGCGCCATCTCTTGGGTATTGGCGAGCCGGAAGACTTGTTCGAAGGGGTGTCGCGCGGCATCGACATGTTCGACTGTGTGCAGCCGACGCGCCTGGCCCGCACGGGGACGCTGTACACTGCGCGAGGGAAAGTGAATTTGTTTCGCAATGAATACATCCGCGACTTCTCGCCGCTTGATCCTGAGACTGGCGGCTACGCGTCAGAGCACTTTACTAAAGCGTACCTGGCCCACCTCTTCCGCGCGAAGGAAATGCTTGCCGCCACAATAGCCTCCCTCCACAACCTCCACTTCATCCTCTCCCTCATGCGTAACATCCGCCAGTCCATCCACGATAACCGCTTTGACACCCTCCGCTCCGAATTTTTACAAAAATACCACGATCGCTAATCACCAAATCATCCATATAAGATATATATCATATATGATACATATAGAGTTTGGCTCGTATATATTGAGCGCGTTTTGATATGATACGGTGATGGACCGATTTAAACTCCAGTCTGAATACCAGCCGGCGGGGGATCAGCCGAAGGCTATTGAGGCGTTGGTGAAGGGCTTGCACGAAGGAGCGAAGCACCAGACACTCTTGGGTGTCACCGGCTCGGGCAAGACCTTCACCGTGGCGAATGTTATAGAGGCGGTACAGAAGCCGACCTTAGTCATTGCTCACAACAAGACGCTTGCCGCGCAGCTGACGCAAGAGTACCGCGAGTTCTTCCCCGACAACGCCGTGCACTACTTCGTCTCGTACTACGACTACTACCAACCTGAGGCGTACGTCCCGCACTCGGACACGTACATAGAGAAGGAAGCACAAATTAATGCTGAAATAGACCGCCTCCGTCACGCGTCGACGCAGGCGCTCCTGACGCGCAGCGACGTCATTATTGTCGCGTCGGTGTCGTGCATCTACGGCCTCGGCTCGCCGGCAGAGTACGCCAAGGTACACCGCTCCATCTCGGTCGGCGACCCCTTCGAGCGCGCGGAGTTCATGCGTTTCCTTATTAGTCTGCAATTTGAGCGGACGAACGCGGATCTGACGCCCGGGACCTTCCGCGCCGTGGGAAATCAAGTGGAGGTGATGCCCGTCAACGAGACGGTGGTGTACCGCATCGTGCCGTCAGGTACCACCATTGGGCACATTGCGCGTATCAATGGCGTGACGCGGGCAATTATTGACGAGCCTACGACCTTCTTCCTCTTTCCCGCGAAGCACTACGTGACCCCTGAGTCTGAACGCGAGGCCGCGCTTGTCGACATAGAGGCGGAGCTTGCTCAACAGTTGAAGAAATTTGAGGCGGAAGGGAAGGTGTTGGAAGCTGAGCGTCTGAAACGTCGGACGCGCTACGACGTCGCGCTCATTCGGGAAATTGGATACACCAACGGTATTGAAAATTACTCGCGGCACTTTGACCGGCGAGCCCCGGGAGAGCCGCCGTACACACTCCTGTCCTACTTCCCACACACACCGGAGGGGAAGCCAGACTACCTCACGGTCATCGATGAGTCGCATGTGACCGTGCCGCAGCTCGCGGGTATGTATGCCGGTGACCAGTCGCGGAAGAAGACACTTGTCGACTTCGGCTTTCGCCTCCCGTCGGCAGCGGACAACCGCCCGCTCATGTTTGAGGAGATAGACGCGCGCCTTGGGCAGCGTATCTACACCTCGGCGACACCAGGGGAGTATGAGCTCACCGAGTCGGCACACGTTGTCGAGCAAATCATTCGACCCACAGGTCTCATCGATCCCGAAATTATTTTAAGACCTGTGTCTGGCGGCTCGCGAGCCAGTGGCAGTGAGCGCTCCGGGCCGCTAGGCCAAGTCTTACTCACTTCCACTGACCCGCTCGCCCCCAGCTATATGGGCCAGATTGAAGATTTTATTGATGAGACAGAGCAGGTGGTGGCGGGCGGTGGGCGAGTGCTGACCACAACGCTGACGAAAAAGATGGCGGAAGATCTGGCAGAATTCCTGAAGAAACGCGGGGTGAAGGCCGAGTACCTGCACTCGGACGTGAAGACTATAGAGCGCATTACCATTCTTACTGAATTCCGCCGAGGAACCTTTGACTGCTTGGTTGGCGTCAACCTGCTACGTGAAGGGCTTGACCTGCCCGAGGTAGAGCTGGTGGGGATACTCGACGCGGACAAAGAGGGTTTCCTTCGCTCTGAAACGTCGCTTATTCAAACTATTGGCCGTGCGGCACGTAATGTGAAGGGGCGCGTCATCCTTTACGCTGACCACATGACCGACTCGCTGACGAAGGCGGTGGCCGAGACCAACCGCCGCCGCGACATTCAGTTGGCGTACAACCGCGAGCACGGCATCACCCCGCAGACGATTAAGAAAAATATTAAAGACATTACCGACTCTTTGAAGGCCGACCGCGACCGCGCGACCGCCATGGCCTTGGCTGTTGACATGGCCATCGCAGACAACCCGAAGGCGCTGAAGCAGCTGATTAAGGACAAGAAGGCGGAGATGGAAGAGGTGGTCAAAGTCCTGGACTTCGAAACCGCGGCTCTATTGCGGGACGAAATCATCAAATTGGAAGAGAAACTTCCCGCAGCTAAGAAGCCGGCGCGACGTATACGTTCCGGCATGACCTACCTAGATGAATAGTGATGTCTCTATTTCGTCATCGGTCATCGGAATATGTACATTAATCAAGCGTTGGTAACACTTTAGGC